>Ga0154000_1000226_pt1 | contig 15845 bp, 19 predicted proteins | sample TSNC084MetaG_FD_104674 | JGI IMG/M metagenome (GOLD analysis project Ga0154000, IMG submission 104674) | Attine ant fungus gardens microbial communities from North Carolina, USA - TSNC084 MetaG | ecosystem: Host-associated > Fungi > Mycelium > Unclassified | place: USA: North Carolina, Lumber... | reverse complement strand
TTACCACTCAACAACATTCAATGTCTACAAAAACACAACCGTGCACAACCCGCGAAACTGAACCAACACCAACCGAATACCGAGAACCATTGACACATAACAATATTCAAAACACTCAAAAACGAGCCCCACAACACCCCCGCACGACCCGGCACCACTCCCCACACCACCCAACCCGAACACCCCGCCGGCACCAGATTTTTACATGATCGCGCCAATACCTATACGGCCGCTGTCACAGTCCACCGCATCCGTCGCGACCCGAACTTTCGTAGGGGATGTAAGTAGGACTTAAATCGCGTGGGATGTACCCAACGAAAGTGATGCACTCACCTTCTCTACCCCTTACAGTCCTCAAATGCTGACAATGTTGCACAAGACATCAGCATGGTCTGGTTCACCCGTCACGAGAGGACCAGATACAACCGATGCTCACCCACGAAGAAAAAGGGGTACGAATGTTGCAGATCATGCTCTGCGGAGCCCACGACGCCGATGAACTGTCCCCGGCCTTTAACAAGGTGGCCCAAGAATTCGGCGCAGATCCCTGGTTCTACCAGCAGGGAAAAATTCACCATATAAACTCTCGTACATCACGGTGGACCGAAAATTCACGGGCAACCGTAAAGAAGGTCGACATCTGCGTCTTCGTGATTATCAGGAGTTACGGCGCTATAACCTGGACACACGAACTCCAGGAAGCTCTAGAACTAGGGAAGCCTTTCGTCGTATTGGCGCTGGAATCGGCGTGGAGGCGCTACACAACCTTACTCCACGGCCTATCGGACCACACTGCGATTAGTTCGACTGATGATCAACAAATGGTTGAAGTGCTTCGCATGATCTCCTCCGACTACCAGATCACAGTCACTCCCTTCACCCACGACACCTTCGCAGAAAAACTACGGATTGAGCTGTCTGGCCTGTTCGAGGAAGGAACTCATCTAGTGCAGGAGCGCAACCGCCGCGCAGCGCTACTTGAGGCGCTCGGCGGCACCGGACAGCTGACACGGGAGCAAACTATCCAACTGATCGCTCTGGCCACCGACGAATACGAGGCGGATAAGCTCAAGCGTAAGACTGCTCTCAGGCGACTGGCCGATGGAGAAGTGCGGGATGAGGATCTTCTCATAGATGTCTGTCGATCACCGGAGCAAGGCGTACAACGACTCGGATTCGACCTACTGCCGCAGCTAATTCCTCTCCCGGTCTCCGAGGACCTAGTGCGCGAACTCGCTCACATCGCCGGTAGATGTGAAGATGTAGGTATTCCAAGAAGGCTCGTGTCTTCAGTCGCGGGAATTCACCCCACGATGCTAGATCTAGTGTTAGAGGCAACCGGCGTCAATGAAGAAGGTGTACGCCGGCGCGCATTCGAAGGCCTTGAAGAGCATTGGGACGAGGTTTTACAGGACTGGGGAGACGACCGCTTAAAACATTTCCTACAGATTTGCGAGGCGAAGGTGCAGGGACAAGCTCGGTGGATCGACCGTCTGCGAGCACTTAGGGAAGATCTAGGGTGACTTCCTCAACGAGTACCGTCGGGGCCATGCAGTGGCATAAGTCGAGTGCGCAGGTTTTCGACATCATCGAGATTTCCCCAACACCAACCCCCACACCGAGCAGCAAACACCGACGCCACCGCGTCCCTTCCCAGCATGCCATCACCAACGCACCATAAGCCGAGCAGCCACGCATGCCGTTCATTACGTCGAATGGCCCAGCCCCTTCCAGACCTCCTCTACCAACAATAACCGAACGGGAGCCCCCACAGAAACCCGAAAAGGCCCCTCACCGGACGGTGAGGGGCCTTTCTGGACCACACGAACTGAAAGGTCCGGCCCGGTTGCTGCGGGCCGGACCTTTTCGATCAGACAGTCAAACCGATCGACACAACCCGGTACTCATCCCGGCTCTCCGGAGGGTGCGACAGGTTCTCCCCCCTGGTTTTCGGGTTGGTCGTCGGGGACACTTTCCCACCTCACCGCGATATGTCTGATCTCGCGAGCGCTGATACCGAACAAGGAAGCGCCGAGGTCGCTTTCGTCGTATACCGACGGGTTTTCCGGCTTGGGAGTCTTCTTAATAATCGGTTCGATCAAAGTGAGTTCACGGTCGGCGTGTTCGTCGATCTCGGGGCTGAATGTATATACCTCTCCGGAGTAAACAATATGGTTTTCGACCGTGATGTCGGCCATGACCCGCACGGACCCGTCTTCCGCTTCCTTTGGCTTGAATAAAATCCACCATGCGGGAACGGTCTCGATGACCTTTTTTGTCTTGACGGCGGAGCCAACCTTCGACTCAGAGATTCGCTCGAAAACCTTGGTGCTGGAGAATCGACTCCAGCCCCACGCCAGGGCGCACGCAAGCGCGAGCGTAGCCAAGCCCCACCAAGTTGCAGAAACATAGTGTTGGGTGAGGTAGCTATTGGGTTCTCGAACGAGTGCCCCCACGTCGAGGGTGCGGTGCGGAAAGATGACGCGCGCTATCCCGATGGCGCACGCGGCCATCACCAGACTGATCAGGGATCGAAAGATGATTCCCGCGATTTCGTGCAACGCGGTGGGTTTGGCAACTGGCTTCTTGCGCGGCCCGGTCTGAATAGCTACCAGCCCGGGGGCCAAAAGCGCGACGAAGAGAACAAGCCCCAGGAGGGAGTTCGGAACGCTCACGTGTCAGACTGCTGCGCGGGCGGAGTGGGCGGGGCGTCACGCGAGCCACCGTCCTGTGTCTGGGGTTGGGTGGCTGGCTGAATTACTGGGCGGCGGGTTGAAACCCGCACTTGGCTGAAATGATTGTCGGGGTTCTCCGATGTGGGGTGACTAGGATTCATCAGTCGTTCTGCTTTCCGGAGTCTTTACTCGACGTCGACTGCGCGGCCGGCTTCGACTGCTGCGCGGGCTTTCGGATTGTAGGGCGACGCTTGGATGAGTAGATCTGGCCACCCCGTTCGATCAGGTCCGGCCGATAAGGCTGAGTTCCATCGTTCTCTACGCTCACCACTTCACCTACCTTCTGTACTCGGCCATTCTACCGCTAGCGATGGGGGCAGTCATCGGAGTATGCAGGGACAAGCGAACGACTTCGAGGCCTTGGCAACGAACGCATAGCGCTTTGAAGGAAACTCAATCTGAATTTTGGCGTGAGTTCCTCACCGGCCTCAAGCCCGTGGCCCCTAGCCGAGGTGCATCTGGTCACCTCCGATGCGCATGCGGGTTTGAAAGCAGCTGTCATGCAACAGTTCACCGGTGCGGTGGCAGCGCTGCCGAGTCCATTTCATGCCGAACCTACACGACAGAGTTTCGACCGAACAGATCCCGCCGGCCTTGGCCGCAGTCAAAACGACATTTACCCACACCGAACCCGACGCTACTGATCAGCAGTGGGATCAGGTCGCCGAAACCCTCGAACCGTCGTTTCCGAAAGTGGCCGAGATGATGAGAGAGGCCAAACCTGACGTCCTGGCGTTCACCGCGTTTGGCAGAAGATCTGGTCGAACAACCCGATCGAACGGCTCAACAAAAGGAGATCAAACGCCGGGGTGACGTCGTTGAGATCTTCCCCAACCCGGCCGCGTTCCCGCGGCCCGCGACTGCAGTGGTCATCGAAGCACACGACGAGTGGCAAGTGTCTCGACGTTACGTCTCGGACGTCAGCATGGATGAACTCAGAAAGACCATCGCCGACAAGCCCGCGCAGCTGCCACGGGCTCGTTGGCCAAACCACATCAAATCGCCCAATATTCAACATGACTCGCCTAGATGCTCAATCTGATCCGAAGTCCACCACCCCAGGGGGCACTATCCGCTTTGATGGCGCTGGCCCGTCGATATTTCTGTGGGCGTTGCTCCGTGACAACAGGACCGGGGAACCTTAAAGCTCTGTCCCTGTGGTGGCCGCTTGAGACTTTCATTGAGAGTCCTTCCAAACTTCTTAGGTTCGGTTTGAGAACAAGGGGCGCCCGCTTACGCAGACGGCTGAGCGGGCTATCGCAGCGGCCTTCTACAATTTTCTGTCCGCTCGGAATTTTTGTTGAGAAGGCGAGATGCGGCCATCCGTTTCCAGGCCGAACTTACGAATACGCTGTAATCGGTCGACTTCGGGACTTATTCGCGCTAGCTCAAGCAGTCCTTCGGGGGTTCCGGCGTCCGCGGCTCTTCGTGCCAGGCGCTCGGCCGCCGCCGAGTCGCCATTGTTGAAACGTGTAGCGGCAAGCGCTAGCAGAGCTGACGGATTTCCTCCTTCGGCGGCTGCATTAGCGAGCGCTTCCGCTTCCTGCCGTTCACCTTTGTCCTCAAAGATCTCTGCGAGCAGTTCAAGGTCATGCGAACTCGGTGTTCGTCCCTGGGCCTCGTCATCCGAGATTCGTTGCCGAATTTGACGCTCAAGTTCCGATGCGCCGCCACTTCGTTTCTGGATCTCGGGCAGGCTCCTTCTTGTGAAGGTTCGCACACCGTTCTGCGCTTGTTCTCGGAGCGTTTTTGCCTCATTTGAGGCGCCAGCCTCTTCACACAAGCGCGCTAGTTGACGCAAGGGTCCTGACCGATCGTGTCCAGCCAACTCTGCAGCTTTCTCCATCAAGTTGGCAGCTTCGGTTTTGTCGCCTGCCGCTTCGGCCATTTGAGAGAGGGACTGCAGCGCCCGGAACTCCCCTTGGTCTGCGGCCGAATTCAGCCAGCTCTTTGCATCTGCAATATTCCCTTTCGACGATAGAAGACGAGCGAGTTCCATTTGTGCCAAAGGATTTCCGTCAGTTGCTGCTCTGAGATACGAGCCTTCAGCTCGATCTGTATTTCCACGCCTTTCCTCTAGTTCACCCATCCGGAGCAGTGCTGCGGGCTCGCCCAATTCGATCGCACGTTGATACAACATGGCGGCGTACCGAATGCGCCATCGAGCGGCCGCAGCCTGGCCAAGGGATATCAATTCCTGGGCAGTCTGTATATGTTCCAGTCCTGCTTCCCAGAATTCAGTGGGCGGGACGTCGAAACATCGCGACTTGCGGCCCCACTGCGAGATATAGTCGGCCAGCCTGTAGTGCGATTGGCCTTCGACTCCTTGTCCTGGTCTCAAGCGCTGCCGGACCAGCAAGCCGGCGGCGCCTCGACACATCCCACCAGCGAATTCCAGTGCCGAGTCAAGCCAATCATCGCCAGTCGCTTGCCATTCGCTGTCCGATAGATATCCAGGTGCGGCTCGTTCCAAAAACGACCGGGAAAGATCCGCAGAATATCCGAGCCGCTGAGCATCTATGGCGGTATTGATGACGGCCAGAGCTGCGGCCGGTGCGGTCCGATAGCGCTCGAGCAACGCAGGTGAACCCGCGAGATACTGTGCAACCTCGCCTGAGCGGGACTGCGCGAGGGCCTGTGCGAGCCGAGGGTCGCCAGCCGCACGTGCCATTTCGAGTTCGGTTGGACTGAACGCGGGTGGAACCACAATTTCGGTGTTGGTGATCAAAGCCCGCGCCTGCGAGTGCAAGTCAATTCCTCCAGGCGGCGGAGTTCTCATGATTTTGTCAAGATATTCCGGCCAGATGGTCCCTAGGACCAGAATGGGAGCTCGGCGAGAGTTGCGGAGCAATTCCCGCAAACTTGCCGCCACTTCTTCGCCGATCTCACTTGACGGTGTAAAGAGGTAATGCTGGAGCTCATTCAGCCAGATGACAGTTCGAGGCTGGACCTTATCGATCCCGTCGAGCACTGCCTTTGGCCGACCAGGGGACAGCGGATGCCAGAGCCTCCACGGGTCAGGTAGCCCCTGCGCCGCTTCCCAGCAGGCTCTCGTTTTTCCTGAAGACGAGCTTCCAACCAGCACCCCGATTCCGCTTGTACCTGAAGCTGCGAGCTGCACGACTTCACGAAGTAAGACATCGTGTGGTCGGTCGATGTACTTCGGCAAGGCTGGAATCTCGCATTCCACTGGCCCAACAGCGATAGAGGGGTGGACCTCGAGGTCGAATGGGTCGAGCTCACAGATGGGAAGACCCGGTTTGTCATGGTCGGCTGAATCATGGTCGGAAAGTTCCGAGGTCCGTATCTCCGCAATGAAGCGTCTAACCTGGCCGTACACCACCGAAGTGCGATCGGCAGGTTTACAGATGTCGATGTGATTGGCGTCGACTGGGATCGGCTTGACCCGAGCTAGACCGGGGTTGGCTGACCCCTCGTCCACAACATGCACTCCCTTTGTCGGGAGTGTTTCGAAGAACACCAAGTTGCGAATGCCAACGACGTCGACCCAGTTCCGGTAGCGGTCGTTGAGCTGACGCAGGTGAGCACTATTGCGTTTGAGGTCCCCAACCGCGGAAGTTCCCCGGTACACGACGCCCAAAGCATTGATGACCTTGGCCAGGCCGGCGCCGGTATGTGGAGTACCAAGGAACACAACGCCTTTGGTTGCGGTAGCAAAGTGCGCGAACTCAGTGCGTCCTTCGGCGGCGTGCAGCAGCATTTCCTTGACCAGCAGCCCACCCATGCTGTGGGTCACGAAACACAGCGGGCGGTCGCCAATGCCATTGTTTTGCAACTGCGCCAACACGTTGATCGCCCGATCCTGTATTGGCATCACCTGCCCTCGCCACCCGCTCGACCAGGCAGCATAGCCAACGGACCAGACCGCCACTTCTGCAACGTCTTCAGCCAGCCAGAGAGGCCAGAACGACGAGCCGCTCACCGTCCAGGACTTGCGGGCGTCGCCGTCCAAACCGTGGACGAAGACCACATCTAGCCCTACACCCTCAGTGGTGTGTACTGCGACGACCTGTGTCAACCGAACCCTCCTCTGCCTGAACAACACCCTGCATCCTCGCGAGAGCTGAGCGTTAAGACGTAAGTGTTGTCGCGCGACGCAGGCGCCCGAAACCGCACAGACCAGCCCGACGGACATGCGTGCGTTAGTTGAGAGGCCGCGCCGATACGAGAAATCTCTGCTAATCGAGTGTTCCGACTACTGGTTCGCAACGATCCTTTGATGATTTTCCTCCGAGATACTGGCGAGTCGCCCGAAGTTTACCGGCAAGAGCAGCTTCCCCTCGGTGTCAAACGTATGACCAATGCCCAGACTAAGCGGCCTAGCCAGGTCAGAATCAAAGACGCGACCTTGTTGCCAGCCAAATCACGTGTTCTCGACTAATCGCCTCCTCGGCGTCGTCGACCTCCCTCGCCCACGATTCCTCCGTTACCGCAAGCTGGAGCTTCGCCTCGGCGCTAGCAAGATCCGCAACCGCCGCTGCGTAAGCACGCGCATTAGCGTCATGTTGCTTGGTCTCGGTCCACGCAACAACTGCAACCACGAGCGCCGCGATCGCTGGCGCTAACGCCGCCACACTTTCAGAAAACGCCGCCCACAAAGATGAAGCCACACCTGCAAACTCAAGTAGGACGAGTGCGGACCGCCACCACTTGGCGCGGGTCCTGTTGTAAGACGCTTTCCGCGAGTACCAGCCCTTCTGATCTCTGATGCGGGCCGCTAGATAACTTTGCCGGCGTTCTTCCAGCGTGGACTCACGTTGGAGGATCATCCACTCCGAGATCAACGGGACATCAAGAGGAGTGAGCTGCAGATCACGGAACTGTTCTCGCACAGACTGCATCCGTTCCAGCAGTGCTTGGGCGGCGTCTTCGCGTGACAAATCAGTGGGAAACGGTAGCGCACCTACTGCGAACTTCCAGGCGAGTGTCTTGGTCGATTCGGCCACCGCCCGCCCGTCGTACCATGCTTTATCTGGACGCTCACGCCACAAGTTGCTGTCAATCAAGAGCGCAGCCACGAAAATTCCCATACCGACAAGGGCAAAAATATCGATTCGGGCCACGCCAACACGCCACGTAAATATCCCCAATAGCGCGGCTGCTCCAAGTAGAAGGAGGCGATTTCGTGTTCCGCCGACATACGCCCTCTGCGCTTCCAACGAAGCCTGATCTGCAGCCTGAAATAACTGTGGCATATCAGTGTCGGGCACTACGTCTACAGTCGTCATACCTGCATAATCAATGGTGTCACGTCCGAATGCCGTCTTTTGGCCTCTGGCGTGTCGCTACACACACACGGAGGCATTCGTATGGGGCATTACGAACAGAGGAAACTCGAAACTCTGGCGGCACGGGCAGCATCAAGAAAGCTGGATTCGACTCGCCACAAGTGCTTCATCTCATACCACGCCGACGACACCGACGAAGTTGCAACATTCCTCGACAACTTCGGTACTGAGTTCATCGCGAAAACCATAGGTGTAACGGACGAAGACGACTTCATCGACAGCAATGACACCGGATACGTAATGGACCAAATCCGAACCAAATATCTTGGCGATTCATCCGTGACCATCCTCTTGGTAGGACAGTGCACTTGGGCTCGTAGGTACGTCGACTGGGAAATCTACTCCTCATTGCGGGACAGCAAGCACAGCAAAGTGAATGGGCTGCTCGCCATCCAACTACCCAGCGCATCTACTGCAGGCGGGAAGCTCCCAGACCGCGCTAGCGACAACGTGATTCGCGATAGCAGCGGGGTGAACATCGGATACGCTCGATACAAAAGTTACCCGGACAGCACTCAATCTCTTCGCGGCTGGATTGGCGACGCCTTCAGCGCTCGCACAGGTCGGAATCATTTAATCGAGAATGCCCGCGCCCGCAGGCTCAGAAGTGCCAGCTGCAGTTAATTTCGACCCGGCCTTGAGCGAGAGCAAGCAGTGCAAGGTGCGCTGCTTGCTCATTGCGACAACGATCGAGGTATCCCGTTGTCTGAGGTCCCCCCTCGGAGGGCGGACACCGAGATAGTGGGACCAATGGTTCCGATGGAACGATGCCCTCATGTCCCGCAAGCGTAGGTCGTTCACGACCGAATACAAGGTCGAGGCCGCCCGCAGGGTGATCGATTCCGGCCGCGCCATCGCCGAAGTCGCCCGTGAACTGGGTATCAATGAATCGCTGCTCGGTCGTTGGGTCGCCGACGAGCGCCGGCGCATCGACGCCGCTGCTGCGGCCGGAGATCAGCCGCTCAGTGCCGCGGAATGTACCGAACTCGCCAGGCTGCGCAAGCCGGTCTCCGAGCAGGAGAAAGACATAGAGTTCCTGAAAAAAGCGTCGGCGTACGTCGCGGCAAATCAACAAAAGTAGAGCTCTACGCGTTGATGGCGATGGAGTGCGCGAGCTCCGCCGTTCACCGGATGGCACGCCTGTTCGAGGTGTCGACGTCGAGCTTCTACAAAGCGCCAAGGGCGCAGGGCATCAACACTATTGGGAGAACGTCAGCAGCTCCGGGCGGATCTGGAAGTGAAGATCCTCACTATCCACCAGGAGCCGAAAGGCGTTTACGGAGCGCCGAGGGTAACCGGTGAGCTTCACGATCGCGGCGAGGTGATCACAGAGAAGACGGTCGCGAAGATCATGCGATCGCTCGGCGTCGTCGGGATCAGACCGCTGCCGTTCAAGGTCCGCACCACTGTCGTCGACCCGTTTGCTTTCTTTCCCGAGGACTCGGTGCGTCGCCAGTTCGATCAGGGCCGGCTCAATGCGGTGTAGACCTCTGACGTCACATATCTGACCTGCGGCGAAAGGTGACATGTTTCTGTGTGCGATCAAGGATGAGCACTCGAAAAGAATTCTGGGATGGTCGGTTGCGGATCATTTGCGCACCGAACTGGTCATCGAAGCCTGGGACATGGCGGTAGTGGCGCGCGGCGGTGATGTCGCCGGCACAATCATCACTCGGACAGAGGAACTCCGTACACCGCAGAGATTGTGAAACAGGCGTGCGAACGGCAAGGCTTGCTCCGTTCGATGGGAGCGACCGGCATATGCTGGGACAACGCCGGTTCAGAGAGTCTGTGGTCGACGTTCAAACACGAATACTACTACCGACACAACTTCGCCTTTGCATCAGAATTAATTACTGCAGTTGACAACTGGATGCACTTCTACAACACGCGACGTAGGTACTCCACGATCGGGATGCTCGGCCCCCACCAACTACGAACAGTCACTGACCGCACCCGTCATGGCCGCGTGACCGCTGTCCACTTTTCGGGGTCAACCTCAGTCGACTGCAATGTTCGCATTGCATTGGCTGGTCAACGTTGTCTACTGCCGCTTCAGTTCCGAAGGCGAGGCTAGGTCTGACAATCGGTTCCGAATCGAGGCCCCAACGCAACCTCAGGTCGACTATCTGGGGACGAGCGATACACCCCGACTCTCGCATCGATCTGAGAGTCGGTGTGTAATACGAGATGTGTACTTCTCTAAACTTGCGTAATGACATCCGCAGCGGCAAAGCACGTCTTCATTTCCTACGTCCGGCAGGACAGCGCGGAAGTCGACAAGTTATGTGATTTGTTGAAGGCCGCCAACATTGCGTACTGGCGTGACCGCGAATCATTAGGTCCTGGCGACGCCTGGAAGCGTGTGATCCGAGATGCCATTCAAGATGGCACCGCTGTGTTCCTTGCCTGCTTTTCTGCGAATCAGCGCGCGAAAGAAAAGTCGGTCATGAACGAGGAGATCGGACTTGCCGTCGAAGAGTTTCGGCAGCGACGTCCGGGCAAGACCTGGCTCATCCCCGTTCGCTTCGACAACGGAGACATTGACGACTGGGATCTCGGCGCCAACCGGTCACTACGCGACATCAATTATGCAGACCTCTTCGGCGACAGATACACGACAGAAGCGGTCAAACTCATCACCACGATTCAAGATGTCTTCGGCGGACCTGCTTCCGACCCCGCTACTGTTCAGGCCTCCGTCGAGCAGCTCTCGGACACCGAGCGCCCATCCAAGATGCGAGAACTGACGAAGTCTTTCATCCTCGATCCCACCAAACGTATCGAGCTCGACGACCTCGTCAGGTCCGAAACGCAGCGGGTTCTATCGGAACTCAAATCGATCGAACGCTTTCCTCTGCAGCCTGCAGCCGGGCAAGCAGATCGTGATACAGACCTGTTCATCGCGGAACTATCCGCCGACTACTGGCACCTGATCGAACCCCTGTGTTGGTCACTTCAAGTAGCCGCTCGATACGCAGACACCGTCGAGCAGCTGACGCCGTGGACACGTGCACTCACTGCCCTTCACACATACGCAATCGAGCCAGTAGCAGGAAGGACGGTCCTGATCAAACTGCGATATGTGCCGTTGCTTGCCTGCGTCGTAACTGCCGCCGTGGCTACTGTTGGCGACAACCGCTGGGACAACTTCCGTCGGCTGTTGATCGACTGCACAGTCAAGCTCCGCCACGGCGATACTAGGGTGGAATCGATAGCTGAGGCAGTGAACTTCTATGCACCCTTCACCGAAGCCGGGAAAAGCGCGCCCAGTGCGCTGGCACACACAGCGGGAAGTGAGAAGTACACGCTGGAGTCCGCCCTCACAGCGCTGCGGGCAAATGGTATTCAGCACCGGGTGCAGCCGGTCGCCGATTGGTTTTGCGCAATACTGCGCCCAATTTTCGCCGACCAATTCGCGGACAACGACTCCTATGAGAATGCATTCGACCGCGCTGAGGTGATGCTAGGACTGGTGACCCAAGACAGCATCAGGATGCTCGTGGAACGAAACCCCGAACTCAGTTGGCTCAGTGGCACACATTGGTTCGGGCGGTCCACTTGGCGACACCAACACAGCAACTCCTCCCCTGTACACGAATTCGCGCAGCAACTCGACACTGCTGGAGCCGACTACGCGCCGCTGAAAGCAGGTCTCTTCGGCGGTCAACAGGAACGGGCAGAGGCTGCAATGACGAGCTACGCAGAGCAGTTCGCAAAAGCCTCCCGTGGGCGTTGGTGACCGATCAGGAACGCAAACATATTCGTCTCGATCAAAACTAGATCGAGAAAGGCGCCAAAGGCCGAGTCCTGACGTCAATTCCAAAACCGAAGATTGCTGGTCAGATCGGAAAAAGATACACAAGGGTGCAGATGCTGCGGATTCCCCTGCTATCGAGTTCTCTCTTTGTGGCCGGCGATGCGCGTAACGAACGCGAGGAGTGGCCGGCTCTCAGGAGCGGACACGGACCTGATTATGTCACTGAGGATTCGACGGCACTCGGCGCAGATTTCACCGCCCTAGGTCACGGCATCCTACATCCGTTGAGGGCGCAGCTGGAGCGCATTTGCAGAGTCATGTTCAGAGCCTTTCGGTTGGGATTTCAGGTTCTAATCATCGTGGCCGTCATCGTCGGAGTCTGGCGGTGCGCGACTGATTGGCCCTGTGTCGCCATCGGTGGAGGAGATTTTCGCGGTCGCTGTTGGACGAGGGGACCGCGGACTGAGAGTCCGAGCGCGACACACGAACCAAAGAGAGCTTGATGCCCGCTCGATCGGGCAAACTGTTCAGATGACGCAGCTGATGACCGGAGTCCTGGTAGTGATCGCATCACCAGGCGATACTTCCGAAGAACGAGCAGCTGTTCGTGACCAGATCAACGACTGGAACATCAGCAATGGCCGGCGCGCGGGTATCGCGCTTCTGCCCTGGTTGTATGAGCGCAGCGCTGTGCCATCGCTCGGCGGACGCCCGCAATCCATCATCAACGCACAGGCTGTTGATCGTTCAGACGTTGTCGTTGCGTTCTTCGACAGTCGCCTCGGTACTGCGACTGGCGTCGATGTGTCGGGGACTGCAGAGGAGATTCGGCGTGCGCACCAGCTCGGAAAACGGGTGCATGTCTACTTTTCGAACGAACCGATACCGCGGGACTCAGACTTGGACCAGCAGGTAGCGCTTCGCGCGTTCCGTGACGAACTTGAGGAAGAGGGCCTGCTCGGCGACTACAACGACCCAGCGGACCTCACAGGCCAGGTCATCCGAGCGCTCGAACACGACATAGACGAGGCGGGCTGGTCTGAGACCACAGCTAAACAACCGGCCAAGTCCTCGGGCACAAAGTTGAAATGGCACCACGATCATCAGAAAGAACAGCAAGGTCTCGACAAAAGCGGGAAGATGAAGTATCGGACTACCCGTAACCATCTGACAGTCACGAACTCGGGCGACACTGCCGCAGAGGGCCTTACCTTCGAGGTGACAGGTCTTGACGATACCCAGCTACACGTCGATCCACTATCGGAGCCTGTCACTATCGAGCCGGATTCCTCGCGCAGTTGGCTTGCGATTCCCCTGTCGAGCGGTTCGATTCAAATCGATGCGTCATGGACTGACGTAGGTGACCCGAAGACGCAACGCTGGACGATCACTATCTAACCCCGGACAGTTTGTGCCCCAGAAACAGCACGGAGTATTCGCCGAAGACCTGCATCACGAAAATACGATGTTCGGTCTTGGTGTGCGATGGGGTGTGTGCGGCCAATGCCGAATCAGCAGCGACCTGATCCACCCGACCATTCAAGGCCCGCCAAAGCAAGAAACGATGAGGGTGCCGCCACAGGTAAGCGCTCCGAAGCCCTCAAGACTGTCCACCACGCGTGAACGCTTGTACGACTTTCACCAGTTGATCGGACATGCCGACCTGATGCTCGACGACGCGTCCAGAAAACTGCGTGACGTCGACCGCGAGGACCTCGTAGAGAAAGTAGAAACCAAACTGGTCGGCCGAAATGCTTCTTCAACGAACGATTGACGTTTTAGATCGCAGAGGATTTCGACGAGACTTTTGGTCCGCGTTCTGTCAGTGCGTAGTGCTTGTGCGCAGCGAGCTTTGTAACGGGAGCCAGCACGTTTTTCGAGTCCGAAATGAAGGAAGCTCGGCGAACCTACGGATGTCCTGGACACGGTTCACTGCCCTAACCATCACCACTTGTCCTTCTGCCGTCGACGGCAGCGGCATTTCGGGCGAGGCTGCCACGCATGACCCGGCAACCGCCCGCCACAAGCCACAAGGCGGAAGAGGGCGAAGGTTCATCGTGATCAGGTTCGGTGCGCGCTGCTCACCGGCGCTCCGCCTTCACGCTTGCACCGGTGAGTTTCCGCTAGCAGCCGATAGAACAACAACACCTACGGGTCTCGGGACCGATTGTAATCGTAACGAGCACGTTCTAATGCGGAACCCGTGCAGATTATCTGCCGCTGCAGGACATCGCCCTGAAACCAAGGAACCAGCAGGAAGACGCGATTGAACTTGTCGTTCAAGCCGGGCCGACAGCGGCCAAACAGAACTTTTCAATTCAGATCGCGACGCAGTTCAAAGGACCGACGGACGGACTCGGGCACTTTGCCGGCCCATCTCTTATCGTCCGAGACGGGTCCGGACCGCGTCGATTCCTTCGTCGTACGAATTGACGTAGCGACCGGATCCGCGCTTGTATCGCGAATCCACCGATACCGGGTCGTGCGCCATGAAGACCACGTCAGGACGACCACCATTGAACGCAACATATGTGGCGTAGTCCCAGCCCTCGGGAGCGTAGTCATCGTTCCATTTCAATCGTGCGACCGGGACGAAACCTGACTTCGCATATATGGCAGGTAGAACGGTATCGAAGCAGTCCAGCCGCCGCCCGCCTGCGGCGACGGCGGTTTCGAGCATCGCGTTCGCCGCGCCGGGGTGGTTGCTGTCGCGGTGTGCGTAGAGCGAGACGATTTCATCGCCTTTCAGTGCGATGCCGGAGCGGCCGTCGTCGGTCACGAGTAGCCGCATCCCTGCGTATTCGTCGTCGCTGTACACATAGACCGAAGCGGCGAACCTGTTGCCCTCGCGCAGTGTTTCCATTTGGCGTCGGTATGTCTCGGCATCCCGCGGGTGCAGCTCGTACAGCTCCGGGGTGCTTTCCCCCAGACTGCGAAGATGCTGTGCGCGTTTGTCCTGCAGTCGATGTACTGCGACCGGCGTGATGTGCCGGTCCTCGATCAGAAGCCGTGGAACTTCGCCAATTCGATCGCCGTGTCGTGCCACTCCTGCTCGATCGCCAGGCGCTCGTCTTCCGGCAACTCCGGACTCCATCCCCACCGACGCCAGAACGCTTCGCGCTCTTCCTGTGTCAGGGTCGGTGTCTCGTTCGTCGCCATCATTGTTGTCCTTCGGGTCGTCGTGGATGAAACCTGATGCTGCTCTAATCTGCTGCTCACGTAGCGCTTTGCCCATTTGGAGGCGATGCTGCAGCTTTTCTCGCTTACCTGGATCGTCCTCCGTGCCGAGCTGAGTGCGCAACTCGGTCTGTCCACCGGGGGTCGCGTCGTATTCGGCGGATCTGGTGTCGAGGTTTGTTGTCGCAGTGTCCAATCGTCGCCGGTTCCGGGTGTCTGCGGGGTTCGCGTCGAACAACGTCTGGGCGGCGTCCAGTCTGCGGCGGGCTTTGTCGAGTCGTGCGCGCACGTGTGGGGTGCAGCGCGGGCCGGGGTACTTCTGGCACATCTATCAGGTCCCCCTGTAGGCCGCGTCGACGAGACGTCCGAGCATGGCTCCGAGGTTTTCGGCGGCGATGTCGACCAGTTCGCTTTTCTCGGTGAGGTATTGGTCGCGGCGCAGTTCGATCATCACCGAGTACACGCGGCGATCGGTGTTGTAGCTGTCGAGTGGTACGTACGTGCCGGAAAATGGGGTGTCCATTCCGATGTCCTTGAGTGGGGAGAACGCGGCGTAGGCGGCCTCAATAAGCCAAGGCGGCGTGTGGTGTGGGTCGGTGCCGATACACAGCGCGGGACGCAGGCCATCTGAGTGCAGCTCGTACGCCGACGGCAATGTCGGGTAGGAGTGGACGTCGATGATCACGGCGCGGCCGGTGGCCGCGATACGGTCCGTCACCAGGTCGGATATCGCGGCGGCGTAGGGATGGAAGTAGTTATCGAGCAGTGCGTCTCGTGTGGTGTTGTCGGCGTTGCGCAGGACGTCTCCGTCGCAGGTACGGGTGTAGACCGCGCCGCGGCCGACGGCGTTGAGTTGTTCGCGCT
>Ga0154000_1000224_pt1 | contig 15987 bp, 17 predicted proteins | sample TSNC084MetaG_FD_104674 | JGI IMG/M metagenome (GOLD analysis project Ga0154000, IMG submission 104674) | Attine ant fungus gardens microbial communities from North Carolina, USA - TSNC084 MetaG | ecosystem: Host-associated > Fungi > Mycelium > Unclassified | place: USA: North Carolina, Lumber... | reverse complement strand
TACATGAAGAGTAACCCTAACCCTTCCTTTTATCCTGTGCTTCCCTATGAGTCACTTTCCTCTTGTGTGTCCATTAATAAGAAAATAAAATAAAATAAAATAAAAAGAAATATTAAATAATGACTCAGCCATTTTGCTAAGTCATAACACCACCCCCCTCTTAAGTTTCCTTGTCCCAAGGATTTTTCTTACAACTTGTAGTATAGGTCAACCATGTTGCCTATCCCATTATCATCATCTTCTGTCTACTGTCATATCCCTGATTTTTCCTCTTCAATTTCTTCTTCCTCTGGAATTATCTTCATTGTCTCTCTTCTCATGGGTTTCTTGCTCTTCCATTGTCTCCAATTCCTCTCCATTCTTCCCTAATATTCTTGGTCATATTACTTGTCTGACCACTTGTATAATTTCTTTGCCATAAATCTTCCCAGAAATTCTTCCCTTCAGAATGTTTCTTCTTTGTGTTCTTGTCTTGCCACATCTTTCATGTCTCATTGATATTCCTTCTTGAATTTTTTGATTGCTTCTTTGGTATTCTTCAAATTCTCCCTTCCTTCCCAAGTGTCCAATTCTACCATGAATCCTTTCCAGCATACTAAGTATTTGTCCTTTTCTCTTACTCGTTGCTTGTTCAAGATTCTCTCTACCTCCCATTCTTCTTCCCCCTCAATTATAACTGGAGTGGATTGCTCTTTCTTTTGTCCTTCCACTTGCTCTACATACTTGCGTATTCTACTGACATTTACTACTGGGTGTATCTTTATTGTACTTGGTAATTCTAACTCAATTGCATTCAATAATATGATCTTTTTGACTTTGTAAGGCCCTACAAACCTCTCCATCAACTTCTCCATTCTTCTCCCAACCATCTGATATTTTAGATCCTTGGTACTGAGTATAACCAAGTCTCCTACTTTATATTCATCTACGTCCGATCTTTTCCTGTCAGTGTACTTCCTCATATTTTCCTGTGCTTTCCCTAGCACTGCTTTTGCCTCTTCCTGTATCTCCTTTATCTTTTCAATGAATTTTTCGGCTCCTTTGTACTTTCCCTTTTTCCTCCACTCAAAACCTATCCTGGGATTTTGTCCATAATTTGCCTTGAAAGGTGACATTTTCGTACTTGAGTGCACTTTGTTGTTGTATGCAAACTCTGCTGTTCCTAACCATTCAGGCCATTGTTCTTGTCTGTGGTGTTATATTCCGGAAATATGATAATTATATAATTTATTTCTCCTAATAATTCTCCTAAAAATTAATAATAGTAGGATAGCATAGTAGACTACTCTCCTCCTATTCTACACTTACTATAAATACTGAGTAGTTACAGTGTATTTCCTTAGTTTGTAAATTAAAGTCATCTAGTCCTAATCTCATCTTGTCCACTCTGATTCCTTCACTTGTCCCCTTAGGACCTCTGTCTTGATGACTCCCATCACTCTGAAATACGCAACCAACCTCACAACCAGAGACCAGAGCGCAACACATAAGTTGAAGCCAAGGTCATTCAACAAGTCATTCTCTACTCTGACATCCTTCACTTGCCACCAGAGCCTTCTTTATACTATCACTAAGTATTATTCCTCTCTGACATAGTACATTACTCTGTTCCAGAGTGTAGTTTCTATCTATTACTCTATACCTTCACTCTCCAAAATTCCATCCTTGACATGTGGTTGATAAACATTCTGAGATATTGCTCTAGTTCCTGATTTACTCTCTCAGTCTGCCTATCTGTTTGTGGGTGGAACACTGTCGACAATTTACTTTTAATCCCCAACATCTCATTTAACTCTCTCATTAATCCTACTACAAACTGTGGTCCCCTATCTGATATGATACTTTTGGGTAGACCATGCAACTTCCATATGTTATCTCTGAACAGCCTAGCTAGTCCTTCTGCTGACGTCTTCTCTGTAGTAGGTATGAAATGAGCCATTTTTGTTAACCTATTGACTACTACTAAGATTGAGTCGTATTCTTGAGCCAGCAGCAACTTAGTGATAAAGTCCGCTGATATGTACATCCAAGGTCTCTCTAGAATTGAATTTGGCATTAACTTTTCTGCCAGCTGTTCTGTGCAATTTTTGTTGTGCTGACAGGCATCACATTCCTCCACATCCCTCTTTATCTCCTTTGTTACTCCTGGCCACCAGAAATTCCTAGTTACCAGTTCTACCATCTTCTACTGCCCCCTATGTCCTCCTACTGGTGTATCATGGTGTAGTCTAATGATTTCTGCCCTTAATTTCTTGTCTTTTGGTATGTAGACTTTTTTCTCTTTATATATGATACCATCTACCTCCCTCTACTCTTCATCTCTGAGCATCTTTACTCTAGCTTGCTTCATCTCTTCTACTGATTTCATTACTTTGTCATCTTTCACTTTGGATTTTCTTACTTCCTCTAGTAGATCTACTCTGTCTACTATAATTTCTACTGCTTCTGTTCTTCTCACTTCTAACCATTCCAGCTTCACCAACATTTCATTCTCGTTATCTTTCTCTACTCCAACCTCCTAGTCTGGCCTCCTGCTAAGGCTGTTTGCTTTCCCCATCTTACTTCCCAGAACATGTTTTAGTGTAAAGTCAAATCTTGATAGGTACAAGGCCTATCTTGCTTGTCTCCAGTTTAGCTTTTGTGCTTTCATGAAATACTCGAGATTCTTGTGATCTGTCCAGATCTCGAATTTTGTTGTTGCTCCTTCTAGGAAATGTCTCCACACTTCTAAGCATTTAACAACTGCTAATATTTTTTTATCATGTATCTTGTAATTTCTTTCTGTATCACTAAGAGATTTGGAAATGAAAGTGACCAGTCTCTACTTCTTGTCTGAGCACTTCATCGATAATACTTCTCCAGTAGCATAGTTTGAAGCATCAGCTTCTATCCTAAATTCCTTGTCTAAATCTAGGGCTGCTAATACCAGTCTACTAGTAAAGATTATTTTTAGCTCATCAAATACTTTTTGTTGTGTTTCCTCCCACTACCACTTCTTATCTTTTTGTGTGAGCATGTTCATTGGCCTAGCTACTCAAGCGAAATCCTTAATGAACTTCCTGTAATAATTTGCAAGATCCAGGAATTTTCTGATATCATTCACATTTTTTGGCTATGGCCAACTAAGCACTCCGTCCACTTTCTCTGCTTCTATTTATATCTCATTAGGTCCTATGATGACCCCTAGGAATCCTATCTTCCTTGCCTTCCACATACATTTTTCTGGCTTGATGTACAAGTCGTTCTCCTCTAACCTCCTCAATATTTCTTCCACAATTTCATCGTGCCCTTCCTTGATTTCTGTTCCTACCAACACATTGTCTACAAATGCTGCTACTTTCCCCTTGTTAATCAAGTCCCTCAGTATTTCATTCATTATTGCTTGAAATGTTGCTAGTGAATTTGTCATTCTGAAAAACATGACCATTGGTTCAAATGAGCCTATGTGCATCGTAAATGCCCCCTTCTACTTGTCCTCTTCCTTTATCCTCACATTATTGAACTCCCACCTTAGATCCATCTTCATGAATACTTTTTTACTATCTATATTGTCAATCAACTCTGTAATTAGTGGTAGCGGGTAATTATTCTTTACTGTCTGGCTATTAAGGTTGCAGTAGTCCATCACCATCTGCTTACTTCCATCTTTCTTGCCAACAAAAAATACTGGTGATGTTTGTGGAGATCTTGAGGGTCTGATATACCCTTTCCTCAACTGATCTTCTATGAAGTTTTGAACCTCCTCTCTCTCATTCTTGGACAGAGGGTAAATCTTTCCTTTCCGTGGTTTAAATGTCTCCTTGAGATCTATGGCATGATCCCAAATTTTCCTTGTTGGCATTCTTTCTGACTTCACCTTCCCAAACACCTTTCTCCACTTTAAAAATTTCTTTGGGACTATCTCCTCAATTTTCCTATGGTCCTCTTCCATTTCTTCCTCTTTTCCCTAGTCCTCTTTGTTGTCTATCCCCCAGTGGACAATTTTCTCTTCCTCCTCTGTCACTGTCATTCTGACCTTCCTCTTTTGACTTCTTCTGCCACACAGGGGTGGGCATCTCATCATTTTAACTTCTCCTGTCTCCCAATTTATTTCTGGGTTATGTGCTACCAACTATGGCATTCCTAGTATTACCTCCGTCTTTCCCAGATCACAAACATCCATTCTCATCCTTTCTATGTGGCCTTTGTAAAATACATTGCACTCTACTTGGTATGTAATGGCTCTTCCACTATTATTTGTGCTGTCTATATTCCTAATGGCTATTGGTCTTTCTAGTTTCTGCAGCTTGAACCCATGCCTAGCTGCTATCTGGCTATCCATGAACATCCCCATTGTGCCACTATCCAAGAGCGCTTTTATCATTACACCTTCATGTGTATCTATCTTCTCTACTTCAATATTTAGCCATACTTTCCTCAGCATGCCAAAGGTTCTTCTGACCTCCCTTTGGCTACCCCTCTTTTTTGCTGCACTTTCCAGTTCTCCTGACCATGCACTGTTTTGCTGTGCCTTTGCCTCTTTGGGCTGCACCACCTTCCCCATACATCTATACTACTTCATCTCTTCCAACTTTCTTCTGGAGATCACTCTCTGTTCTCTATTATCTTTCACATAACACCTCTGTTTTCCACACCTCTTGCAAGCTAGGTACAAAACTACTACCTCTCTTATGCACTACCCCAAGTCCTACAGTTATGCCTCTTCTGGGATGCCTTTTCTGCAATGCTCTTCTGCTCTCTTTCTTAGTTCTTCTACTAAGCTCCTCCTTCACCCTTGTTGTGCATTTTGTGGCCTGGCCATATGTGCCGCTTCACCTTCTTCTACTCTTCTCAACTTCCTTCCTTCCTCCTGCACCTTTCCCTTTGCAGGGCATGCCAGCTCCTTCTGTTGGTGCACTTTTTGCAGCCTGGTTGCATGTGCCACCCTTTCCCTCTCTTTCCATAATGGGCACTCCCTACACTTGTGCCCCTCCTCTCCACACTTGAAGCATTTGACTACTACTGTCTTATGTCTTCTAATTGTCCTCTCTTTAACTCTGCATTGCATCACCCTGCTTGATAACACCTCAAATTTATTTAGAGAGATCACTTCCCTCTTTTCTTTCTCTCTCTTGCTCCTACAGTTATGGGCCAGGTGCCCAAACTTCTTACAATACTAACACAATTTCCCTCTCCTTCCTTCTAATTCTTCCCTCAATTTGGCAAGGGAGCGTCTTTCTCTGAGCAAATTGCTCATCAATGAGTTGTATTGTTCTTGAGACATTATGGTAGCATCTCAAGATGGGTATGGAATGAATAGTTGATCTTACTTAATGCTATGTCTACTAGGGCACAAGATCTTTATCCAGCTAGACACTTACTGCCCTACCAACTACTGCCCTAATAGTACTGTGGCTATCACTCTACGGGGGAGATCCCTAATCTAGACAGCCCTCTAGAGATAACTGTTACTCCTCTGTGTGTACTAACTCGCAATGGAGCGCAGCACAAGGTTTATACTAGAAAGGTACAAGTAACTACTAGACACCACTCAATTGTAAGGTCAGGTCTCGAATGCAATACCTGAGCTTGGTACTCTGTCTTCATCTGCAGTCCCTAACTGACTGCAAAGTCCCCTTAAGCCAAGAGCCTGGCTATGTATGGAGGTGATTACTGATCATGGTGATTAGCAACTGAGGGTTGATAAGATAAGAGTAAGAGTGAGCAGAGTCCAAGGTGGACAGTGCACTGGAGTGTAATTGAGTTCTAATATCAGACTAGCTAACTCCAAAGCTAGAATTAAGCTAACTGCTCCTTTATCAGTGTTTGACAAGGAAAACTCAATAGAGTTCCTATTAGATTCTGTACACTATTTATACATAAAGAGTAACCCTAACCCTTCCTTTTATCCTGCACTTCCCTATGAGTCACTTTCCTCTTGCATGTCTATCAATAAGAAAATAAAAGAAAATAAAAGAAAAAAAAAAGAAAAAAAAAGAAAAATAATAATCAGAAACTAAAAGAAAAGAAAAGAAAAATAAATATTAAATAATGACTTAGCTGTTTTGCCAAGTCATGACAACCACTATGGTACCATTTATTAAATCACCAATATCTCAGAAACAGCTATGATCTAAGCTTTGCTTTTAGGCATCAGAGAAGCCCTCCTCATACCACTCAGAATGAGCTTAAAACAGCACCAAGGCAATCAATATTTGTGGAGATATGAAGGCCTCAATGTTTGCACATAGACTTCATTAATTACCTATAGATAGTCATCTGTCCTTTTCTTAGAACAAAGGACAGCCTCTATATGGTTAAGTTATCACTATTTCTAGTACAAAGGCACTACCATATGTAGAACAATAGGTAGTAGCATGTGATGATCTGTCCTAGTGCACAGACCATCACTTTTTTGTATATAAGAACTCCCTATCTAAGAATTAGACTTTAGACTTAACAATATGTCTTGTTGCTTGTCTAACTCTGCCTATAAGCACTTTGAATCTATATTTCAACCCATCACAAAACAAGTAAGTGACCTTTTGTGATACCAAGTCTGAGTTAACAAGGAGAACTTGATAGAGTTCTCATTTAATTCTGTACACTACTTATATAATTACTACATGGTCTGTGCACTACTTTCCCATGGTCCTTATGTGACTTAGTCATGTGACATCACCTGACTGTGACCTGTAACCCTGTGACTCTGTGATACTTAGTCACATGATACTTTTCTCATGCTTTATCCTTTTTTTTTTTATATCATCAATTTATTACACAGAGCATATAGGCAAACCATGGCAGCACTATGTAAAAGGTAGCTACATACCCCTAGCACATGTTGTAAGTGTGCCTCTCAGACCCTGACTGTAGTTAGTAGCCTAGGTAGAGAAATTATACACTAAATGACAGATACCAGTGTTCAAAATATGCTCCTGCCAACATCTCAATTCTCTTCCTAGTCCCTCATACTTTGCAACCAGACCAACCCTTCTTGCACATAACACTTGTAAATGGACACTGAAACAGGTACTCCAGTCAGACCCCTTTTTAGATAGGTACTGGTGACTTCTCAGTAAGCCAAAGCTCTATGAGAAGGGTCTGTATCAGTTCATTCTATCAATGGCACATTTCCCATTCTTTGTCAAAGCCCAACCTATGTGACTTCCTGTAATAGTAAAGGTGAAGCAAAGGTATAAGGTTGCTAAACTCCAAGCCAGAATAAAGCCAACTGCTCTTTGTTCAGTGATTGACAAAGAGAACTCAATAGAGTTCCTATTAGATTTGCTACACTATATATACAATTACTATTGTGGCTATACATCTTGTCTCCCATGGTCCTCATGTTACTTGTCAGCTGACTTCTTTGTCATATGCTGTGACTGTGACTTGTGACTCCATGTGTGTGTGACATAACTGTGATGTGACCATTCTGTGACTCTGTGACTGTCATATGATATTTCCCACACTCTACCTTAGTAATAATCTAAAAGAAAAGAAAAGAAAAAGAAAAGAAATATAAATATTGACTTAGCTGTTTTGCCAAGTCATAACAAAAGGCAGCCTACCCATGTTTTGAGCATTGGGGCTCTACCATTGGGTTTTTGATTAGGGGATTACAAAACCACCTGGACAGCAGTGTTAACTTAGCATGATCCTTTTGGACTACCATCTGCATTTTGGATACCACTCTCTAGGAGACTAAAGCAAGAAAAGCTCCACCAACAAGAGTCTCAACTGGTACAATGTGTCTAACACATGTCACAATGATCATGAGTCAGATATAAATAAACAAACAAAGCAGATATAAAGATAGAAGGTGAAATCATGACAATATTAGTGGTAGAGGTTTGGTAGAATAGGGGTTTCCCCATAGACTTGAGGGAGGAGATGATGGTGGTTGGATTGAGTCTTTGTCATGCTCCATCCTTGTGTAGTAAGTCCAGAAAGAGTAGAAAAGAAAAGAAAAGAAATTATAAATAATAACTTAGCTGTTTTGCCAAATCATGGTAGGTTACTGAATGGTATCAGTAATGAACAGATATTATATCCCTTCCTTCCCTAGTTCATCAAAGAAGGCCATTATATTGAATGCCACAAACATAGTTCTTATGGAATGTTTGCTCCTAATACCACTGATGTTATTATTTATATTTCTTTTCTTTTCTTTTTCTTTTGGACTTACTATACAAGAAAAGAGTGTAGGAAAGTGTTATGTGATAATGTCACACATTACAGTCACATGTTCAGATGTCACAGTGTTGTGTCACATGATGACCATGGGAAAGCAGTGTACAGACTATATAGTAGTGTCACAAATTTCATTTAGCCATATCTCTATCAATTCTTTGACGATTCTCATGGTCTCAATGGCACCCAGAAGCCCTTGAAAAGATCTTTCAATCAATACCAGTCATGTTACAAGGCAATCAATGATGGCTGAGATATTAGGCAGATCAACAGGTAATCACTATGGTACCATTTATTAAATCACCAATATCTCAGAAACCGCCATGATTGATGCTTTGCTTTTAGGCATCAGAGAAGCCCTCCTCATACTACTCAGAATGAGCTTAAAACAGCACCAAGGCAATCAATATTTGTGGAGATATAAAGGCCTTAATGTTTGCACATAGACTTCATTAATTATCCATCAATAGTCATCTGTCCTTTCCTTAGAACAAAGGACAGCCTCCATAAGGTTAAGTTATTACTATTTTAAGTACAAAGGCACTACTATATATAGAACAATAGGTAGTAGCATGTGATGATCTGTCCTAGTGCACAGACCATCACAATTTTGTATATAAGAACTCCTAGTCTGAGGGTTAGACCTCAGACTTAACAACATCTTTTGTCACTCATCTAACTTCACATTTTTGAACTCTTTAAAGTATCAAAGCACCCATCACAAACAGTAAGTGACCATTTGTGATAAGTAGTTATATAAGTAGTATACAAGAAATGAATGAGAACTCCATCAAGCTCTCCTTGTTAACTTGGACTTGGAGTAGATTTAAGTTGTCACAGCTAAAGTCTTATAACTGATGGCCTTGAATAGAATTGGGCTTCAAGAAAGTAACAAGAGAAGCAAGATGCTGATACAGTACCAGATATGCAGTGGAGCTACCTAGAACTCCCATACCCTCATGTAGGCTAGGTTCTATCCTAGTCCTAATTTTGGGGCATGAAGTTGCAAGATTTGTTTATTTTTAGGCCTAGATATATTTCAGGCCTCATACCAGAAAGAAATTCTGTCAGTGTGTGTGAGCTCTACACATTGCACATATTTCCTTCCTGGAGAGAAATTCTGTCAGTGTGCACACACTTCTCACATTTCCTTCCCAAAAAGAATTTTTCTCAGTGTGTGTGAACACAGTACACTGCTCACCCTGTCAACCATGGTCCTATCCCATTCTATTCCTAGCCAGATCCCTGCCTCATTCCTAGCCAGGTCCCATATTCCCTCTGTTGTTGTCATTCTCTGGTCTAGTCCCTTTCCATCCCATGGCCTTGAAAAACCTGCTCACAACCTAGCAAGTCCCCAATAACCCTGTGAAAAGATGAGCAAAGAGTGGGTGAAAAGGATGGAGGACTCACATGCCAAAGTAGACAATGTCACTGTCACTGTCTGGGTCATTGTAGTGGTAGAAGAGAGGGGGGATGAGAGAGAGAGAAAGAGAAAAGCATACTTGATGACAATGCTGTGGTGGAGGTAGTAGTTGTTGAGTTAAAGACGAGCAGCACAAAAGGTGGGGGTAACTCGTTGCAAACGCGCAATGTTCTTCATTACTAGGTAGACTATTTATACTACATAAAACAATTAGACATAGAACAATAAGGAGTCACATGCATCGCGCAGGCTCGTATGATATCCAAATTCCAACAGTAGTCAATATCATCAACAACAGAGTGGATGACAATGACGACATTTTGATCTGTAAACAAGGACAGAGTCACAGAGCTCTCCACCAGTGGCAAGTTCACAAGAGGGTCAGTATTTTGCGTGAGACTCGAAGCCTTGAGAGACAGACAATGTTGGGTGGTCGATCTCTGTCCAGATTTTCCCTTTAAGGCTGGAAGTACGACTTATTGTTGACAAGGCCGTCACTGCCCAATCAATGAAAAAGGACAGCGCTCTGGTCTGAGGCAGTGAGAAAAAATCTCCGAAAAAAGTGCCTCATGTTGCAGTGGCTGTGTTATGCGAATCGAAGGCAGACACTTCAAGGAGGGGTCATCAGGATGTAAGAGGTTTCACTAGATATCATGCTTCTGGAAGACCATAGTGATGAGAATCACACCGCCAAGTATCCACTGATTGACGTAGAACTTGAACAGCATTTTCTGAAGCTTGAGACTGTGAAACCTGTCTGTTACCAACTGTCAATTGAATGAAAATCTTGGAGAACAATGTGAGCTACAGTCGAGTCTCTTCAATTATCATATTCTTCTATCACCCCTGTGAAAGTTGAGATGCTGGAACGGCTCGTCATCTTCAACTGAGATCAAGTTTCATCAAGCTTCGATGTACGGATCCATGATACTGCACTGACGATATCAGATGTTTGACCTTGATCAGCTTTTTTGGTCTGCGCGCAACCGAATAGAATATTGTCTGATAACACCAGCTGATATATATTCCATGGTCATCGAGTTGAGTACACAATACCTCCCTCCCACATATTCCACTCAAATGGCTGATCAGTGTGGACAAATACCAGAAGATTATATTATTGACCTGGAGCTCCTGCCATACGAACATTACAGCAAAGGTATATAATTCCTCATTCTATCTTTCTTGGAGCAACGGCCGAAGCCTTTTCGAGTCATAATTATTACTTTGATGCTATATGATTTTATTTATCACATCCCTCAATAGGTGAGGCCTTCCATTTGTAGGGAATCATCTACATATCTCTTCTCTCCCAGGTTCAGTACCTCCATAGGCATGTTTCTCACTCAACAGCCGACTATCTCCACTGACATGTTTGAACTCAGGAGGAAGTGGTCAAAATCACATGTCATCTATTTTTCAATCTTGATAATCAACTGGACAGGCATGATGTTAGTGTCACTGCTTACTTTGTTGGATGAAACAACTGATTAAAATTTTCAGAATATGTACATATGGTATGAAGAAATTTTCTGACATAAATCAAATGCATATTGATAACAACTTCACCAGGTGACAATAAAACATTGGCATTAACATCAGTGAGGCATTACTCTCAATTCAGCTTTGATGTCTTCATTGACTAGGATGTCGTAGTGGTACAGGTCAAATGTATTTGCACCTCGCTCTGACCTACCCCCTTTCTAGGCATATATTTGGATTTTCACTAGCTATCGAGTGAGTTTCATCATGACTCTTAAGGACTAGAGTATCTGATGTCAATAGCTTCCTCACAACGTTAAATTCATTATTAGTGAAGATTCTGATGGTCTTGCACCTTCGAGCAATTTGGAACAAGGATTCAGTTGGTGAGATAGCTAGATACATGCGTCAATGGACTCATTATATTGATTTTTTTAAAACTCTAGTCACACTAATTCTATATTTCATGACGGCAGGTATGTTTTGTAAAATTTGATTTCTGATTGATAGAGATGACTGATGGTCGAAATTAGCTGAGGTCCTGGTAGGCTTTAGAGACAGTATGATACTTAACCCACCAACTGATTGTACTTTTCAGTCCGCGATGTCTGTGGTGACAGTTGATGTATATATCGAATCAGTTTCCGGAATACAAGTCTCTCCCCGTAGTTGCTGGGAAAATGAAACACATTTTACAGATATAAGCAACAAAGTTGAGGGTGCCTTTCAGTATGTGTTCTAGCATATCTCTCTTTGCTGACTTGCATATATATTCTCACACAAAAAAAGAATCATCAGGGCGATAGCAACCGCAATCGAGATCCTCTTGACATTAATCAGGTTTATCATGACATACAAAACACAGAGGGTTTGTGGTGATGGAGTGTGCAGCCGTATTTCTCACATGAAAACATCGACTCGTTTATTGTATGTGTTTTACCGCGATGGAACCTTGTTATTCATACCGTGAGTCCAAACTGGATGTTATTGATCTAACTGATTGTATATTGATTCAGTCTCTTAAGTAAGCCTGGACTTTAAAACTACTGGACTAGAACTCATTCTTTTCAAAGTCCTTTCAAGCATGGGAGCCGCTCCTCTCCAAAGTTTCCTTTTTTTATTTTTGTTATCATGACCTAGTATGTTGTTATTGTTGATGGTCTTGCTCTTACTGACCCTAATTACTAGCTTTCCATACTTCATCAATACCTTTACTGTAAGCTAAAATGCTTCTTCCTTATATCTCTATCGTCACTGCTGATTTGTGTGTTGCTCAGGTGTCACGGTTGATACTCAATTTACTCGAAGCAAATTGTCCTTTGGACGAAAGTATAGATTCTGGGACCGTGGAAACTCTCATGTTCTGTCATCCAGAGTCCACTAGGGACACTGAAGCGGATATTTCGTGAAGTGATAAAGGAGCTACCTCCGTGGGCGAAGAAATACATGAAGAGGCAAGATGATGGATAGGATGTCCCGGTAGATAATGTTAGATGTAGACAACACAATAACCATTGTTTTGTCTGTTCATCTCGCACCACATGATTAGTGAGTTTTGATGAATTGAGTGAGAAATTGATACAGGGAGATAATGCACTAATTACATTTGTGTAGTTGAAAATAAAGCTAGGATGGAAATCTACGCCGCGACAAATCATGGACCATCAATGTTATGTCTCAGGCATTTTAGTCTTTGTAGAGCAGCAGTAAATGGGTAGAAGACCATTGAGAGGGGATGAGAAAGCCTGATAAAAAATGCCAACCAATTTTAAACATAACATGTTTCATAGATGACGTACCTTGTATAGGGATCAACTTTGAGACCAATCGAAGTCTGAAAGAGGAATCTCACAGGCGAAATGTTATTCTTCTCTTTATTCTTGGAGTTGAAACGAGATATCACCTCTGCGGATAGAGTGGGAGAGCCTATGACTTCGTTACATAGGCATTTAGAAGTAAATTAAACTAGCAGAAATGGCTGGACTGACCACTTACATCGATAATACATAGGTCAGGGAGAGAGAGATACCAGATTTTTTTCATGATGAGGACACTGATAAATCCTCTCTTGCTAGTCTTTGCACCACGAACACATGCTCTCTCCAGATTATCTTTATTAAAAAAACGAGCATGATGATAACATGAGAGCATGCATACTACGGTGAGATAGTGCCTATACCAACCAACTAAGTGGGTTTTTTGATTCTGGAAAGATAGTCGGTCCAGGGGTCAAGAGAGAGAGAAAATGGCTTCAGTTGGATCATGACAAGACTGGTGTGATGGGCCGGACATCTCAGTTCTCAAGAACAATGGTGTACGAGCATGACACGATGCATCATTCATCCATTGACATTTGCATATCCTAGTCACCCTCCAGTAGCTGCTCTCTTTAATTTTGTTAATTGAATTTCAAAAGTGTGATCGGATCTTTTACTTTACATGAAGAAGCGTCAGATATCTCTGTCCAAGGAAGCGACGGTTCTTGATAAGCAGGTTCAAAAGAACCAGGCATAGTATCGTCTCGACCAAGATCACCCTTCTCCTGCTCCTCCTCCTTCAACGCTGCTTGAGCGACAATGCGTGGACTCGGATCTTGGTCATTCCATCCACCACTGCTTTGCATGCTCAAGCGACTCACAGAAGAAGTATCAGAAAAGAAGCTAAGCTTGTTGGCAGTCCTTATACCAGTCAAGGTGTTGTGCCACTTTGTTATCAATGTGGGATGGTGTCTTGGTGGTAGTGGTGGTGGTGGTGGTGGTGGTGGTAGGAGTAAACCAAGAGTCGCGTAGACATCGTGGGCGGTAGGGCGATGGAGCAGATCGAGAGCGGAAAGACGTCGGATAAAGGACTTGGCTTGGTCTGAAACAGGACCCCAGAACGGACTCTGAAATTCGATTTTGAGATCGGTATTTTGCTGGGCAAGGCTGGTGGCGTTGCCAAGACAAGAAGAGGGGTAGAACGTAGATGATGATGGCTGTGCAGAGAGAGAGAGCAATGAGCTTGTGATTCATATGGAAACGATCATACCTGTAGACCAGATGTTGAGAAATTTTCTATGGCCTGTGATTTTGATGACTTCAGGAGAGATGTAACTAAGAGAGCTGGCGAGGGAAGTAAGTTGCTCGTCGGGAAAGGGGAAGAGTTTTGCTTTGTGAAAAGACGAGCAAGAGGATCAAGGGTGGGGGAATGGACTTACCTGCGCCAGCTATTTGAAAGGCTAGATGGCTGGCTGAAGTCTCCTGTAGAAAATGACGAAGAGTTTTCTTTCAGTAAGTCGTCCATGAGATATGAGTCTACATTGTTTGCGAAATGCGTCTCCACAAGGCAAGATACAAAGCCAAGCAAAACACTCACAAGCTCAGTTCAAACGCTTTCTATTCAGTTCCTCCTCAGCATATTGTGGACTCAGAGCCAAAAGCGTGGGAACTCAGGAGATGGTTCACGACTAAGAACGCTGTATAATCACACTCTTCAGCAGAGCCTACGATCTCCAACCCCAGCCCATGCCGAACTCTCTTGCCCCTCTCTTGTAAGTACAGACAGCAGCACAAATGTTTCCTTCCAGGATGCCGAGCATGGTGGTCACTACTCTCAACTTGACGTTCCCAGACAGCGTAACATGTCCTCATGAGTGTTATTTAGTGTGTCATTGTTTGTAGATATTTATATTTTGATTAGTCATCTCATCTCCAACAGGAAAGGGCTCATATGCCACCGTCTGGGCGTGTCTTTTCAAAATTACCTAGTCTCTCTCACTCTCTACCAGGACACCATCTGGCTCGTCTATCCACCCCGTCATGTTCAAAGACATCAAGAAGAAAAATGTAAAGGGAAACGAAGCCAGCGTCTGGACAGAGATCGACCTCCTAACTGGCCTTGACCACCCCAACATCGTCTGTCTCTCTCTTTGCTAACCCAGTTCATCCTAACCCAGCCCCAGGTCAAGTTATACGAGGGCTTTGAGTCTCGTACAAAATACTATCTCTCTTTTGAACTTGCCACTGGTTGGAGAGCTCTTTGACCGCGTCCTCGCAAAGGGCAAGGTTACAGAGCACGACGCTGTTTTTGTCATCCACTCTATTCTCGATGCCGTCGACTACCTCCACCGCCACGACATCGTCCATCGGGACCTCAAGTACGCTTGATTTCCTCTCTCTCTCTCTCTGTTTTTTCACCCATGTCACAGACCCGAAAACATCCTCTACTGCTCCAAGGACCCCGACAGTGACATTGTCATCGTCGACTTTGGCATGTGAGTCCCCCATCCATTTCTCACCCCTTTGTTCCTTCATCTTTTTCATAGAGCCAAACTCCTCCACTCCCCTGACGAGCAACTCACCTCTCTCGTCGGTTCTTTCGGCTACCCTCCTTTCCGTGCCGACAACACCACCGCCCTCACCGAACAAACCGCCGATCCCAAAATCGAATTTCAGAGTCCGTACTGGAACCCCGTTTCCGAACAGGCCAAATCCTTCATCCGACGCCTCGCTACTGTCGATCCGCTTCATCGTCCCACCGCTCAGGAGGCTTTACACGACCCTTGGCCTACCCCTATTCCCATCGGCACCGATACGCCATCCTACGTCGATCTTTCTCCCACACTCAGACAGAATTGGAGTCCTAGGGCAAAGTGGCATAGCGCTTTGACTGTATCAGGGCTGCTAACAGATTTAGCTACCTTGCTGCTGCTGTTGCTGCGAGTCGGACGAGCGCGCAAAGTAGTGGGGGATGGGATGATGTGGTAGATCAGAATCCACCTGTTACTCAAGTGGAGGAGAAGGAGAAGGAGGAAAAGGAGGATACTGGTCCAGATGATGTTAGCACTGAACTCAGATCAACTGCGCTGCAAAAGTTAAACGGGTACGTATGCATTCATCTCGGATGAGTTCGCGACTGAATCATTGACCCAG
>Ga0154000_1000222_pt1 | contig 16025 bp, 11 predicted proteins | sample TSNC084MetaG_FD_104674 | JGI IMG/M metagenome (GOLD analysis project Ga0154000, IMG submission 104674) | Attine ant fungus gardens microbial communities from North Carolina, USA - TSNC084 MetaG | ecosystem: Host-associated > Fungi > Mycelium > Unclassified | place: USA: North Carolina, Lumber... | reverse complement strand
CTGTGCATTCTTCATACCACCACATTCTCTGCTGGCCTTCCCATTGGCTGCTTTGCAGTCGACGCTGGTCGTGTTGGAATCCCAAGCACAACATGTATTGCCGGGAGTTTGTTGCCTTGATTGCAACCATATACTGTACTTGACTAATGCCTATCTCATTGACAGTGGGAACACACATAGAGGTAGCTTGAAGATGCTCGTCAACCGGTACCCGTCACGGCATTTATTGAAGATGGAGCAAAAGAGGTTTTTCCTGATTTTCATCCAAATCATCCAACTAGAATCCACGACATAGTGGACTTCGCAGCGAAGCACAGGAATGCTGTTCATGAGCCTGTCCCATGAAGAATGGATGGATGTTGGTTCAGGACAACGAGTTGCTGTTCTGGGTCTCACTCGAACAGAGGCGAGTTCTAGGCCTGCCTCACGTAGAAGCGATCGGGGACAGGCCACCGAAGGTAGACCTCTCTAGGTTCAGGTACAGCAGCTAGTGGACTAGATGCATTGACAAAGCGTGGTTGAAACAACTCGAAGAAAGGGCAAATGAAATGGTGAGACGGCTTGAGTAAGAGGACAGTCGCATACTCTAGAGCACTATTACAATTTTATGCTGCATCTACATCTTCCATAGTATCCATTGCCATGAACGAGTCTCGTGGACTGCAGCATACAGTATATTCCTACCTCAATGTACAAACCCAATGATCATAAATACTAACATTGCCTTCATTGATGCCACTCTTCTCGGCTAATCAGTACGGCAAGCTTGACTGATTTCTCCAAGTGTTTTGACACTGAAAGCGAAGCGAATCATTAGTGTATCAATCCATGAGCCCGTCCTTACAACCCTCTCTTGTATTGCGCCTTAGAAGAGAGTATTGTTTGCAACAGAAACTGGTTTATAAATTGTTGAGTTGCTGTCCATCCACTCCAGCATGTGCCTGCCAACAGCTGATATCTAGTACGTCGCACGATGGCCAAGATCAATCTGATTCAGATGACATCTTGTCTACGTCTGTAAGGTATGATTTCATAATGAGGTATCTTGCCTCCCCTGATTTGTCCTTGATCCAAAGAACGAGCTGCTTATTTCATGGGGTGTTCCGTACCATTCCTCACATGTATACAGGAACACGACAACGATCCCAGTGCCTTTGGACATTCTTTCACTTATATAGGTATAACAATATCGCCATTTTTCGAAATACTTGATCGAGGTTCTTGATGGTTGATGAACTTACTGGTTATTGTTATTTTGTCGAAAGACGGAAAGATAATGGGTGAATTGTTGACAGACTTTCGTCGCAATTGATATATCGTTGGAGCCAAGATGTTTCCTGGGAAGAATCCAATTCGCCTATAGGTAATTCAACCGAGGGGCAGTTTCCGTGACGCCCTAATTCTTTTTGCATATCTAGATTTGTGGTGATATGATGTGAACATCACTACTACTAATATATTCTTTCAAATCAGTCAGATATTTCGTGCTGGAACTCTCATATTCTGACCCCCCTACTAGTTGGGCCAAATGGGTAGCCGCGTTCATGCATTGCCTTGTCACTGAAAAGTGTATTGGAGACCCCATCAGCGTCTGGGAAGGCCGGAGATAACTCTAAATCGCGTTGGTATTGATCAAGTTCCCTTCCTCATCTTGAGCAGAGGATGATAACAATGATGAAGGCGAGACGAGGATGGATGATCAGTCCAAAAGGTAGTGGACAGGAACAGAACAAGTCGCAATGGGCGGCGTTAAACCATTGTGGACATCGAATTCTTGTGATCGAATATATCATTTCGTCATCTGACCTGACGGGCTCGTGTATCAATGGCCATGATGTCTGCGACAAGTCGTCGCTGTCGGTAAATGCCATCGATTTGGAATATGAAGAATCATGGACCTGTGTCAGTATTGACAAGCAAAAAATCAGTAGAGGTTGTGGTCAGTGAGAAGTGGGAGTAACCGAAGAGAAGGTCATCCCCTGCGCATTGCAAGGTGAGTGATGAAGCCCACGGCTTTGTTACAGAGATAATTGAACCAAAAGACAAAGTGGATGGATGGATTTCATCAATCAAGAGTGTTAGATCAGCGATTTCATACACTTGTGTCCAAACATTCCCTAATATTGATGTATCAGCCAACAACCTCAAAAGTAACCCAGATTCAACACCGCATCCCATCGGTAAAGCACCTGCATCAGGTATTGATCGGGGTCAAGTTCCACATCTCTGTTGAGATATGGGTTCTTATTGGAGCTAATCTCAAGCGGCGACTATAGTAACATCACTATGGTGAGGAGAAATGATTGACATACATGACATACATTTTGTCGCATGATCGAGTTGTTTTGTTCTTTCAAGTACGAACAAGGCTGAGTCAATGATTCAGTCACGAGCCCATCCCAGATGAATGCATACGTACGCGTTCAACTTCTGAGCCATACCAACACTTGCATCATTCCAGAAAATCCACTCACAGCGCAGCTGATCTGGGTTCAGTGCTCTGATGGGACAAAGATCAGTTCACATTGGGAAGTCAGGTGTTTCCGCAGATGCTGGATTCGCTCGAGAGTGAAAGGATTTCCTGCCGCCCATACTTTGATTTGTGTGTCAGGATGCTTCCTTCCATGAGAATGTTAGATCACATGAATATCTACAACTACTTGGGCAAAGTTCAACTCGTTGCAAGGATCCGATCTTTATCAAAGAGCTGATGTTGAAACCTTCCTTAGGAGTTCCGAGTACAACGTGAGATTATCATATGACGAACGTAAACATTACGAGGTCTGTCAACCAGGATAGAGAAGCAAGAGAAACAGATCACTCACCCATTGCTTCATTATCACCCTATTGAATCACCCAGCCCATCCACCTCATCTCTTACGTGACCAGTGGTAACCCTTCCCCTGAATATAACAAGATGAAATAGACGAAGAGGGTTCTATAGAGGCGATGCGTCCCAAGAAAGGCATGAAGTCAGTGTCAGTGAGAGTACGGAGAGACATACGTGAGAATATGCATCAGGTTTGTACATGTTTTCAAAGGAGGCACATCGAAGCTAGAGACCAAATAAGAGCAATGAGTGTATAACAAGTTTGTGATGATATATTATTTGACTTTGACTTCTCTACCTATCGCTTTCGAGTTGCAATCTTCAGGGTGGATCAAGAGGACTCTGTCACACCGCGATCGTCATATTTATGAGCATCCTGGTCATACTGACCCCGCCTTGCAAAACTCATTTACCCACTGCAGACCTTTCCGCAACGCCTATTGGGAATTCAGCTGACCTCTATGGTAGAATTGACTCTCAAGATACTGGCATGCCCGTTCAGAAAACCACCAAATTCACCAAGGACGACGTGTCGACCGTCATGCGATTAGTTGCTTCGAGTGATCCATCCACATTCATGTCTTCGATCGTCACTAATTCTCATATATATGTACAATTTCTACTCACTCTCCAAATGGCATTCCTTGCAACCTCGATGATAGATGAACACCTTAAACGGTGCTCACGTTGAAGATGCCAATGCCCAGCCATCTCCACCAGTTTAACAGTCTCAGTGTAGTGATTTTACTTTGCTCAATATTTCAAATAGATAATTGGAAGCATCATGCAGAGCAACCGAGAATGCATTCAGATGCAGATACGGCATCTTTACACAAAATGTAAGTGTTTTACCATCATGAACCGTCATAGCGTGCTAATCTTTTGCCATTTTCTTTTCTCAAGTCCGCAACCCTACCTCCAGCCTCTACTGTCCCGAGTCCTTTGCTTCTTCCAGTGCCACCATTCTCTCTGCTCCATCTATCCTTCCTTCGCACCAGCTCCTTCGTTTCTGGCCATACGACGTTCTCAGACACTCAACTACGCTATGCCCAATAAACTCTTCAAAGTTCCAAGGGTGCATTCCCTTTCACATCAACCCTATCGTACTTGACGTCACTGTCATCAGTAGTTGGATTTTTCCACCACTGAATGCAAGTTTGCAAGTCCCAATTCTCAAAAGCCCGACACCGATCAAGACAATTCTCGTCACAATACTGCTGACGAGAGAATGCGAACTCCACTTAAACAATGTACATATTAGATCACCGCGAACTTGTATGTGGGTCATAGCGCTCGTCAAGTATGCATAGTATGAGACAAAGCGGATACTCCTTATTTGGCCACGTCTTCTATCCACGACGCGTTTCTCTTGAAAACATGTACGAACGCATACTAGGCTCCTCATGCATGGTTCCATTCCGCTCTCCTTGGTATAGAACTCGACAAATGCTACTCTTCAATTTACATTCTCATGTATGCATTTATTCTCGCTGACATTGATTTATTGCCTTTTTTGGGATGAATTGCTTCTATAGATCTCTCATCATCAATCCTATCTTGTTGGAGTCAGGGGGAGGTGCCACGCAGGAGAAGGTGTGGATAGGCTGAGAGGTTCCCGAAGCAATTGGCATGTGTTTTGATTCTCTTTCTTCTTGCTCCTTGTTAGCGGATATTGTAATGATTGCGTTTGTTGGATGATGATATCACGTTTTATTCAAGGAGGGTTTCAACTTGCTCAAGCTTTTGCAACAATCAACTCTTCAAAAGAACAAAAAACTCGCGTCTTCTGTCAATGTTTCGGTAACTGGAGTGTGATCAGCGCATGTCATAATATGATGAAACACATTGCAGACAGCATTAAAACCCTAGCTGGGCATTTAAACAGGTCCGACGAAGTTTGAGAATCAGATCAACTGGGCCGCACTGTGTTTTAAGAAACAGCGGTGCGAAGACAAAGAATTAGATAACCTTTTTGATCTTAACTACACAGTATTTATACTACTTCAAAAGTGTCTCGAATGTTAAAGAATAATCGAGGAAAATAAATGAGTCACTACAAAAGACTCGAGTGTTCGTGGAGTTGATAGTCGCTCCTCTAATCCCTAATACTGTGATTGGATTTTCTGGAACAATGCAAGTGCTGGTATGGCTCAAAATTTGAACGGGCACATATGCATTTCATTGAACCCAGCCTCAGTCGTAATGAAAAGATTAAAACGATTTGATTATGGAACAAACTACGCAGAAAGGTTCGACCGAGACGTCCATGGAGACTGGAATAGTTCAGGTATTGAGACTATTACCTCCATTAAGAACTCATATACCAGATGCAGAATTCGACTCTGAACAATACCTGATGCAAGTGCTCTACTGATGAGATGTAGCATTGTGCCTGGGGGACCGTGCTTTTGAGGTTGTTGGCTGATACATCGATGTTGGGGATTGAATGCTCTTCCGTACGCATACTGATGATCCACAATGCGATTTCTTTGGAAGAATTTGATGAAGAAGCCTAGAGAGATTTGTATATAAGCTCTCACCTTACAGCACTTACGAGACACACACAAGCGTGACTCAGTAGTTAGACAAACCATCCAACAAGATGCTCATATGCGCACTTGATTGTGTGAAGACACACATACTTGTAGCTCCTCCAGCAGTAAAGATGCCACATGGGAGTAGGGATGGTTGTATTGCAGAAACCCAGTCGCACGTTGGTTTGACTTGGAATAAAGTGTATTCCGTTGCAAACCAATAATTATATACAATGGATATCAAGTTTATATACTAAATAAGGATTCCAGAAGGTTCCTGAGAAAATTCAGCCAGATCATGGTGTCAGCTTGATCTCCCAACAGGTTGACAAGCCAATCAAGTGAGAATTTGACAGGATATATCTGTAAACAGCATGATAATGTGAGCAGATGCAGCACACAAAGTCAATTGAAAGTGCGTCTAAACCATCAATATGAAAAGACAGCAACTGCAAATAAGAACAAATAATGATCATTGAATCAATCAACAGGAACGGAACAAATGATGATCATTCTTCGATCAGTGACAGACCAATGTATGGAGGATTTCCCATTGGAGGTCTGGTTATTTTTAATTTCTGATCCATCATTGCAGGCACTTTACAAAGTACTGAGCATGCAAACATTGTTGACCAATTTCAGTTTCTGGATCACATTGCTTGATGTCGCAATCAGCACGTGGCTTTTTGATCATTTTCCAGTCATCATTTGTTTCACATTTATGAATATTATTTTTTCATTGATTACCCTCAAAGGTGTTCCTTGCCCCTTCCATTGTTAAAATAACTCATATTTGATCTTTTCAATATTTCAGTCTGTCACTGTTACTACCTCATTGGCAGCACATTACAACTTTGCACTTTACATTTCAGACCATTTTTATCTATCACAGGAACTGATCAAAAAAGATCAGCAGATTCACTGCCACTGATCTTGAGAAATGATCCATTTCAACACTTTGTTTTCTATGCTTATGTTACATGTGTTCATTGCTATTCATCATTTGTTGATCATTTTTGGTTCCTCGATTATTTTTGGCCATCAGAAGGTTATCTACAATTATCTCTTCATTAATTGATGGCCCTCATATTTTTGTTTGTCACAATAACCAAGGACATTGTGTTCTGTACCCAGTTCAAAGTCACTTATTTTCTAGCACTCTGACAAGGCAAATAGTCAATCCTCCGAAGTGTGGCATGAGTGAACAGCTGATCCAAGGCAACTGGTGAGTTGAGCTTTGCCTAAGCAATGATCACTTGTGATTTATTCAGGGCACCTCAGTGTGTTTTGAGGTATTTTGTTATCCAAGATCATAGTAGCTCACCGTTATCTTAATTTCTTTCATATTCAAATCCAAGTGAATGCATGAATCAAGAATATGATAATTGGATTGAAAAAGTCTTTGTCTTGTGAGAAATGGCATAGAAATATTGATTGACTTAAAGAAGGGTGCTAAAGGGGTGACTGACCATCAGTTAACACCTATACATTATCTGACCTGAAGCAGTCAAGTTAGGTCGTATCACATATGTTTGCCTTTTTCGATGTTGGTTTTTTTTTCTTGTTTGGATGCAAATAAATCTTGAGGACCAAAAAGAATCTTATGGACATAATAAAATGCATGATGTCCTACAGCAATACATCATCTGATCCTGACAACGACAAAAATCTTTCAATAATTAACCCATTATCTCCTCATGTTTTGACTACCAGTGAGTTGATAAACTATCGAGACCTTGATCGAGTATTTCAAGAAACAATGATATTGTTATACCTAAATAAGTGAAAGAATATCCAAAGGTGCTGGTACCGCTTTCATGTTCCTGCATTGTACACATGTGAGGAATGGTACAACAACCTGTAAAATGAGCAGCTTGTTCTTTAGAGCTTGGATAGTATTAGGCATGAAAATAAAGACAATGACTTCTGTATTTGGTGATTGTTGTCTGTTCAAGGACGAAGTACAAATCAGGGGAGATTAATAAGTGTTCTGTGGCAAGATACTTCATTAATAGAATCAACTTTCCTTTCACACATGTAGATAAGGTTTTATCAAAATTATCATGGTCATCATGTGGTGAGCTCAATGTTGGCCAGAAATCTTCTGAAATCAATGGAGGTGAATGTCTTGAAGCTACTCGGCAATTCACCGACAGTTTCCTGTTCAACAGACACAACCTCTTGTAAGCTGCAATATGAGACAGCTGTAAGGAAGGGCTGAGCCATTGAAATGCAATTAGAGTTTGCTGTCTGCATCCCTAGAGAAATCAGCCAAACCGCCAGTGATATCAGCCAAGAAGGATAGTATGAGTAAAAATGATGTTGTCAAGACAAAGGTGAATGTTGGCACTGTGAACATCAGGTTTGTATATTGACACAGGAATATAACATATGTCAGACTTTTCTATGGTAAATACTGAATAAATTTATAGTAAAATTGTAAAAGAATTCAAGTGTATGCGAGTATGCGATTGTGTGTTTTGAGTCCCTACCTAAGCAGATTCATACTCCTTTCCTTGAGCTCTTTCAGCCACTCTTGGTTAATACATTCAGTCAACTCGGTGCCGAAGTTAGAGAGGTCCACCTTTATTGGCTGGCCCCAGGTCATTTCTGTCTGAGCTAGACATAGAGCTTTCCTGTACTCAAGCCATCCTGGCACATCAACCATCTATCCCTGGTGCCTCGCAAGATAAGCACATATTCATGAGTAAAATTCTGGTGCTTAGCTATGCAGTCCGCTATGTCATAAATTTTGATTAGGTTATGGATTTGGTTGGATCATTGCATTGATCGGACACCAACTTGGCTCCATCTCCATGCACCACTCTGGGTACCAGGACTGAGTATACACATGGCCAGTGCAGACGTTGAAGAGGGTTATTTTGTCTGTGTCATGACAGTGGAGAGCGATGAGTTAGTCGCTAAGGGATCGGTCAAGTAGGGCAGGTGAGAGAATAATCTTGTAGATGTCAGGCATTGTGATGGGCCTGTCGCAGAGTTGACCAGTCCATATATCACAGAATCGGACGTCATCATCTTCCTAAGAGCAACATGCAAAGAGCTTTCTACCAGGTGAGTATTCCTGTGGGTACCTGCCAAGATGTATTTTGTCAGTGAAATGGAAAAGATGAAATGAGTGTTGTGATTCCATGAATAACATGAGATGGGACTAGTGTGTCTGTGTTGATGCCTAGAGGATACATGCATTCAGTATGATCCCTCAGTTTCCAAACCTGAAACAAGCCTGAGATCTCGTCCGAGTCATCACCTTTTAGTTTGGCACATATAACCAGGTAATTACGTGTTCTGAAGGCAACCTTCCATTATCGGATACATCTCCCTTTGGGCCAGGGATAGTAATGAGGCAATTTCCCAGTTGCACGACATCTGCCTCAAATCCATGCTCAACGTCTCCAGGCCCTCAATGACATTGGTTGAAATCCCTTCTTGGGATGCATGGCCTCTGATGCAGGTGCTTTACCAATAGAATGTGATGTCGTGTCTGGGGTACCATACTTATGAGGTTGTTGGCTGATACATTAATGTTGGGGATTGAATGCTCTTCCACACATATCTTGATGAACTGCAGTGTGATTTCCTTGGAAGAGTTTAACATCACTGTCTGAAGAAGCCCAGGAAGATTTGTATATAAGATCACACCTCACAGAATTTACGAGATGCGCACAAGCATGACTCAGTAATTAGACAGATAATATAATAACATGCCCATATACATGCATAGAAAGCTCAATTCCACAAAGACACATGTACCTGTACTCTTGCAAGAGTAGGGATGCCACATGGAAGTAGAAAATATTTGACAAGCCAATTGAGTGAGAATTCAATAGATTCTATCTGTCAACAGGATGATCATGTGAGCAGGTGCAGCACACAGAGTCAATTGAAAGCATGTCTAAACCTATTGTTACAAACTCATCTCGTGACCACCTCGACTCTACCTTGTGCCACCTAAAGTAGTATCAAGAAAACCCGTTAGTAGTCTTCTAACATCAGTCTGGTTATAATATACCTTTTATCTGAACACTGGGCATTAGGAACTCATAACACCTATGAGGGCCATTAATATCTTATTGATGAAAAGACAACAAATGTAAATAATGGACAAACAATGAGTATCCTAGACATAAGCAAACAAGCATCTGAAATAATGATCAACAGAACAGAGTGGGATAATCAAATCACAATCAGTAGCAGTGAGCTAGTTGACAGGAACATACAAAATTTGAAAATCCTTGTAGCTACTGCCAAAAAATCATAAGGAGATATCTATGCAATAGGACAAGGAGCTGTTATGGTGGATTATGTTATAGAAAATAAGAACAGTACCCTTACTAAGGTGACCTCCAGGTTTTTCCAGTATACTTTGTTCCCAGATTACATCAGAGACTCTTCTCTATTGGGACCTTGATCTGGATGGGGTACAAGTACCAAGGATGTTATGAACTTACAATGGGACTACAACTATTATTGGCCCTGGTCTGATAATGAGTGGTTAGTAGAAGAGATATTGGCAATGATGGATGAAGGTAACAATGATGCATCAATGTATCATTAAAGACTGTGGATTTGGAATTATGAATAGACTTTATCACAAATAGCCACTTATTGATTTGTGATGGGTGAGTTTAGTATTCAAAAAGAGCTTATAAGTGAAGTTAGACAAGTAGCAAAAGATGTTGTTAAGTCTGAGATCTAATCCTCAGATAGGGAGTCCTTATATACAGAATTGTGATGGTCTGTGCACTAGAACAGATCATCATATGCTACTACCTATTGTTCTACATATGGTAGTGCCTTTGTACTGGAAATAGAGATAACTTAACCATATAGAGGCTGTCCTTTGTTCTAAGAAAAGGCAAATGATTATCTATGGGTAATTAATTAAGTCTATATACAAACATTGAGAACTTCATATCTTCATGAATATTAATTGCCTCAAGTTGTTCTAGGCTCATTCTGAGCATCATGAGGAGGGCTTCTTCTGAGCCTAGAAGCAAAGCATCAATCATGGCGGTTTCCAAGATATCAGTGATTTAATACATGGTACCATAGTGGTTACCTACTGATTTGCCTGATATCTTGGCCAATATTGATTGCCTTGAGATGTGACTGGCATCAATAGAAAGGTCTTTTTAAGGTCTTTCTGGATCCATTAGGACCATAGAAATCATTGAAGAATTGGTGGAGATAGGTCTGAATGAAGTTTGTAACATTGTCAGTTCTGGCCAGTCCAGTATTGTTAATATTCACTCTTGTTCCATCCTAATACTCTCCTTATCAACTATAAATCTGAGCATTCTAGTCTGTGTCACTTTAAACTCATATTTTTTGAGTTTTGCATATAGTCTATTCTTCTGAAGTCTTTGGAGACAGTAATATGTGTGTTTATGGAGTTTGTTTAGTGTTAAGTCAAAGATTAGAATATCATCCAAGTAGGTTACTAGTTCATTTTCTAGTCCTTGTAGGGCCCTATCCACATAACTTTGGAATGAGGCTGGTGTATTACATAGTCCAAAAGGCATTCTAAATTCTGTTTTCTATTTGTTACTGGCTCATATCCTTAGTAAATAAAAGACTACCCTCAAATCTATCTTTGTAAAGTATTTTGTGCCTTGGACACAATCCAGTAGTGAGTTTATAGCAGGGACAGGGTATCAAATTTTTATGGTGGTTTTGTTAAGCACCCTATAGTCTATGCAAAGGCATAAATTGGTAGTGTTCTTTTTTTCTACAAATAGGGTAGGTGATGCAGCTAGGGAGGTGCTTCAGTCAATAAACTTTCAGTTCTCCATGTCTTAGAGGAATTCTTTGAGGATTTGTAGCTTCTTCTTGAAATGGCAGTATGCTAGTCTACATCGTGGGTTCTGTTAGGGAACTACTCAGAGGCAATCACCCTTAAGCTAGTGGATAGTCCTGGAAGCTAGTTTGAGATTCAAGTGGGGGTATATCTACACACTTGCTAGTATATATACTACACTAGATAGTCAGGCACACAGCACCATGGCAACTGACCTATAATCAACAGAATGTTCTAGAATAACTAATAATAGACATTGCACTGCATGACACAGACAGAAGAGGTTAGAAACAGTGGAAATATGATACACGATCTGTCACTGGGCCACTAATAGATCAGACCCTCAGAACTTACTAAGCATCACTCTAGATGTCCCCTTACAGGTTCTGGCTATTGATCAGGTCAATAGTGTAGTCTAGTTAGCCCCTGTAAGATAGTAGTTATTGTATGACATTAGTGTCAAAGATATCTGTATATTCTCAGTATAGATAGAGTACTTTGAGGATAGATTTGGGTATATCATAGCTAGTTTTGATCTAGGTAGCATAGAGAAGTGTATTAAAGGTGTATGTTTCAGTTATATGGTTTGTATCTTGATTAGGATAGTATCTTGTGTGTTATTTTGTTTATTGTTGGGAGAGTGATTGTTTGAGGGTTTTTGGACATTGATAGGTATAAAGCCTATAGAGGTGATAGCAAGGTCTTAGTGATCCTTTCTCCTGATATATATGATCCTTATGAGTCTTAACTCAATTGAAAAAGGGTACTTTCTCTTGAATTTAGAGTTCTGTTTCTGTTTCCTTCTGGAGATAAACTTGGTATTGCATCTAGTTTATCCAGGGGTTTATTTTTTGGAATAATAGCATGCCTAATACTATCTCATATTTGCCAGTCAGGGCACCAATAAAGAAATCTTGAAATTTCATGCCTTAGATGTCATACTGCAGATAGCAGACTAAAGAAGAGTTGGTTGTCATAGGTTTGTTATCAAGGTTCTTTACAGGACCATTATACTTACATAATGATATTGGGTATAATTTCTCTACAAATAGCTTAGATATGAAATTGGCCATTATACCATAATCAAAGAGATAACATATAGTCTGATTTATTGTTTTTCTCTCCACCATTAGATAAGAGACTGTAATTACATCATTGGAAATAGGAGAGGAAACTGGTACAGAGCAATATAGTCCTTATCAGATAAAGAGCTCAACTTGGGAATGGTTGGCTGAGTTGAGCTTAGGCTTTTCCTGAATCCCAGTTTTAGATTGCTAATATTATATATTTATTTAAGGGAGAATTGCCAATGGTATTTAATTGGAGGCTAGGTACTTTTGTAGGACAGAAGGCAGCAATATGACCTGATTCTCCACAGTAAAGGCATAGTCTAAGAAAACAACAGTGATCTTTTTCCTCCTATGGTAAGGGACCAGTGTAATAGGGAATTTGTGTGGCAGGAACAGGGACAAAGCATATAACAAGAGTTGTAATATTGGGAGTATTATGTAATCAGGGGGCTGTGCTATGATTTGGGTTTTCTCCTCATCTGAATACCTAATGTTCGTTAGCTTCCAGGGCTGTTCTTTTCAATTGTTTATAGTTACTCTTCTAATATGGTAAAGAATCTTTGTAAGAAAACAATTAAAGTCTTGGGGATTACCAAAAAATGATTGGATTGTGGAACTTTTTTCATTCTTAGCTTTGTCATTAAGAGGATTTAACTAATAGCATTGGACAGAGGCTAGGTGGGGTATTAGGGTTTTGAGAGATTTCTTTCCCTGGAGAGAGGCTAGTTGTAGTTGAATTTAGGTGAGTTAGGCTTGCAGTTTGTTTATTGTTGCATTGTTATCTATCTCTTTCTTGCTAGTTTCTCCTAGAACTTCAAGATGAGTAGGTGGCTCATTTGAGTCATCTGAATAAACTGTGTTAGATTGAGAACAAGTGATTAGTTACATTATGATTGAATTTCTGGGTGAGAACAGGCAAGGCAAGGCAAGATGATGAGATCAAGAACAACCATAGGTTTAAGTAAGTTAAGCCTTAAAATGTCATGGAAAGGCACTTAAAGGTATAGTTGCAAATTTTATAAAAAGTTTAAGACTAAACTAGACAAAATTATCACTACATTAATTAATGTTTAGTATTATGTAATATTAATGTTATTAATTAGTCTTTCATCTAGTATCCCCTGACAGGGCATAACAATTAAAATACTCTTGGACAATGGTACAACAGGAATGTTTATAGATAGAAAAATAGCAACTAGACATAAGTTCAAGCTGCAGAAGTTGAATAGGCCAATAAAAGTAAGAAATGTAGATGGGACAAATAACAGTATGAGAGCAATTATACATTAAGTGGAAGTAAATGTGTATTATAAAAATTATGTGGAATGAGAATGGATATATATACGACCTAGAAAGAACAGACATAATATTGGGGATACCATAGGTGGAGGCACACAATCCAGAAATTAATTGGGAAACAGGAGTGTCATGATTTAGCAAAATTATCACAAATAGTCACTTACTTGGTTTGTGATTGAAGATTGGATGTTCAAAAAGCTTAGAAATGTGAAGGTAGACAGTGACAAAAGATGTTGTTAAGTCTGAGATCTAATCCTCAGACTATGAGTCCTTAAATACAGAAAAGTGATGGTTTGTGCACTAGGATAGATCATCACATGCTACTACCTATTGTTCTACATATAGTAGTGCCTTTATGCTTGGAAATGTAATAAATTAACCATATGGAGGCTGTCTCTTGTTCTAAGAAAAGGACAAATGACTATCTATAGGTAATTGATGAAGTTTATGTGCAAACATTGAGATCTTCATATCTTCATAAATATTAATTGCCTCAGTGCTGTTTTAGGCTAATTCTGAGTGGTATAAGGAGGGCTTCTATGATACCCAAAATCAAGGCATATATTGTGGCAGTTTCTGAGATATTGGCAATTTAATATGTAGTACCATAGTGGTTACCTATTGATTTGCTCAATAGCTTGGCCAATACTAATTGCCTCGAGATGTGACTGGTATTGATCAAAAGGTCTTTTCAAGGGCTTTTTGGTGCTGTTAATACCATGAGGATTATTGAAGAATTGATGGAGATATAGCCAAATGAAGTTTGTGACAAAAATAGCTAAGTTATTATTTTTTTTTCTTATCTGGACTTACTATATAAGAAAGGAATGCAGAAAAGTATTACATGATAATGTTACTGTCACATGTCAAATGAATGGAGTTATATGATAAGTATTATTATTTATTTATTTTTTTAAAAAAATCAACAATTTATTACATGGGGTATGTAGGCAGACCATGGTAAGTACAAAGTACCTACTTAGATACACAAACAAAGAAAAAGAAGAAAGAAAGGATGAAAATAAAAGAAAGGAAGCTGTGCCTTTATTCCTAAGAGTTGTGCTATGGTGGGTCTCTATCCATAGTCAAAGCTGAACACTCCAGGGTTGTCTGCAAGGAAGTAGATGAAGCTGTTGATAATGGTGTTATAGGGGCATGTAGAAGGGTCATAGAGGTCATATTCCATGACAATGTGTTCTTGAGTCTGAACTTTGGCTTTCTTATATGGGCAGCTAGTGGGAAGGTTGGGGAAAAACCTTTGTCTATACTCTCCAATAGGGGTATGGCCTGTGGTCATGCATGTGAAGCAAGCACATAGGAAGTTGGTAAATCCTATGCTAGGGAGCTATGAGCTGCTCTTGGCATATGTTGGTTTGATAACTTTTTGGTCTTTATCCTTGAATATCAGAAAATAGTGACCCCTCTTGAGGCTGTTTGCAAAGGTTGATTGCCATTTTTGTAGGATATCATTATATTCTCTTTTCCTGCTGAAGAGGTATGAGTTTTTGCAGAGGAGTTCTGGTGTATTAGTGCTGGCTTTAACTTGATTGTCAACTAGTTTGTGTCTTGGCCATTTGGCTTTGCTTGGACAATACCAGAAATATATTCTGTTTCTGTCATCTCTAGTAAGATACTATTTGATGGCATAGGCCACAGGTATGACTATATTCTGGAGAGGGTCAACTTTGGATTCAAGAACTTTGCTAGCAGCAGATATAGAGTTGGTGATGACAGTGATATTGTTGTCTTCCATAGTGTAAGGGGATACCCTAGGGAACGGCCTAGACTCTAAGTCAGCTCCTATCTAAAGAGCTAACCTAACTTGGTAAGTTGTCTTCCTACCCTCTTTACCTTCTCGTCTATCTCTGCCTTGATGTGCCTGTGTATCTATAAATAGGACAGTAGTATTATTAGTTAGTGCTCATATGACTGCAGCACACAGACTATCAGTTTTAGTATACAAGATTTTCATCCAGGCCTCTGGCCTAGCTTGATTCCTCTACTAATTCTGTGTTTTGAACTTTGTGTTGAAGTCAGTCCACTATGCTACTCTCCTACAACAGTCTGTGAAGTAGCAGATAGTGTTGTCTGTCAGGTTGCTATGCTCCTTTTCTTCAACAGTCTGTGAGGTTAAAGTTTGTTTACTTTCTGTAATATTGTATTATTGAGCTTGTGTTGTAGTTAATCTACTATGCTTTCTTTCTATTGTCTGAAAGATTACAGTACTTCCTTCCAACAACAATCTGCTATTCTGACTTATTTCTTCATCTCTCAAATCATAAGAAAAATCAATCTCAAGTCCATTGTTAGATACAAATATAATCTATAATCTAATGCTATTGAATACTTCTTTATATACTATATTAAGTGTCCTTCTACTCTCTTGGCTCTGCTCTGGAAGAAGTACTGAAATGTTCAGAGGTGAAGTACATCTTGAAAAGGCCACATAAAGTTGTCTATGGGAGAACACTGAT
>Ga0154000_1000216_pt1 | contig 16264 bp, 11 predicted proteins | sample TSNC084MetaG_FD_104674 | JGI IMG/M metagenome (GOLD analysis project Ga0154000, IMG submission 104674) | Attine ant fungus gardens microbial communities from North Carolina, USA - TSNC084 MetaG | ecosystem: Host-associated > Fungi > Mycelium > Unclassified | place: USA: North Carolina, Lumber... | reverse complement strand
GGCCATCAGCAGGTTCACCCGGTTATAATCCGTACCCGCCGCAGTTCTCCGGGGCATTCCAAAATTCGTACGGCAAATCAACGCCTGAATCTCCAGCAGAATCGGCCTGGTACCCTCCAGGGAGCAGGTGACCACAGAGCCGGAAGCCCCCTCCGGCTTACCGTTCAGCATGAACTCCGAAGGGTTCCGAACTTCCGCCAGCCCCTGCTCTCCCATTTCAAAAACACCAATCTCATTGGTAGAACCAAAACGATTCTTAACCCCCCGGAGAACCCGGTAAGCCACATTCCTCTCTCCTTCAAAATAGAGGACCGTATCTACCATGTGCTCCAGCATTCTGGGCCCGGCTACGCTGCCGTCCTTCGTTACATGCCCCACAATAAAGATCGTAATCCCAAGGCCTTTCGCCAGCCGCATCAGGATATGGGTGGACTCCCGCACCTGCCCCACACTGCCGGGAGCACCGGCCACTTCTTCCCGGTACATGGTTTGGATGGAATCGATGATTACGATCTCCGGCATATGCTTTTGCAGTAAGGAAGCAATTACATCCAGATTCGTCTCACATAAGAACTGCAAATCACCCCGGAAGATACCGATCCGCTCGGCCCGCAGCTTTATCTGCTTTAAAGATTCCTCGCCGGATATGTAAAGAACCTTCCGTCCGTGAGCCGCCAGATTCCGGCACACCTGCAGCAAAAGAGTGGATTTCCCTATTCCCGGATCGCCGCCCACTAATAACAGGGACGCCGGCACCAAACCGCCTCCCAATACGCCGTCTAATTCGGAAAAGCCGGTGGGAATGCGGGCTTCCTGTCCGGAGGAGATTTCCGTCAGCGAGGATGGCTGCGCAGAAGCAATGGCTGCCCCGCTGAGTACGGCCCGACCCGGTATTTCCTTATGCACCGGCGCCTCCACTAATGTGTTCCATTCCTTACAGGCAGGACACTGCCCCATCCATTTACTGGATTCATAACCGCATTCCTTACAGAAAAAGGCGGTTGCTTTCGCTTTTGCCATCGTATTCTCCTTGTATACTTCCGTAGAAAAACAAAAACTTTCTATAGAGTGGAAAAAAGTCCACTTACCTGTCATTCCCCGCTTTGCTCAGAATGACATTGAGTGGACTTTTTTGCATTCTCCTCTTCTCCCGGAAGACAGCCTAAGTAAATTACTAGTGCTACACTAACGCTTCATCACTTTGACAGAAGCCGCTTTGCCATCCAGCTCTACGCTGATGGACAGCTTGCCACTCCGGTTCGTCTCCATCATGCCTACCTGCGTTCCGTTCACATAGATCCCATACTCCGTGGACTCCTCCAGCTCCAGGGTAATCTGCACATCCTGTCCGCTCTCCACCTGAAATCGGACTCCGTCCTCGGTCTCTGTGAACTCCGTTACGGCGCTTCCCGGAACGGATTCATATACGAACAATCCGTTCTTCTCCAATTTTGTTATCTCATAAAACGTTTTGACTTTATAAACATCTCCGCCATGTTCAAAATTGTCTAATTTGGCCTTTTCCGCGAGGGTATAGTCACCAAAACTGATTGCTCCGTTCTTCTCTCCGCGCAGCAATTCTTTTACTACAGGCATGGGAAATCCTCCTTTTATCTTTTGGTAATTGTATTATAAACGATCGTTTTGAATTCATCAATCTTTTACGGAAAATATTATTTTATTTTTCACGCATGAGACCCGGATATTGTCGCCAGGCTTAACATGACCTGCCAGGATTGCCTCTGCCAGACCATCTTCCAGCTCCGTCTGCAGCGCCCGGCGCAGCGGCCTGGCTCCATACTTCTCATCATAACCCTTACGCATCAGATACTCTTTGGCAGAGGGCGTCAGATTCAGACGGATATCCATGGATGCCATAACCCGTTTATTCAGCGTCTGCAGCATCAGACGAAGGATTTCCTTCATATGCTCCTTATTCAGGGAATGGAACACAATCATCTCATCAATACGGTTTAAAAACTCCGGCTTAAAGAGACGCCTTACCTCCTCCATAACACCGTTCTTCATTGTCTCATAATTGGCTTTTTCATCCGCAGCTGAGGAGAATCCGAGCTTCTTCGGCGTAATAATGCGTTCGGCACCGGCATTGGAGGTCATAATCAAAATGGTATTCTTGAAATTCACCTTCCGGCCTTGTGCGTCGGTAATATGGCCATCGTCCAGCACCTGTAAAAGAATATGAAAAACATCCGGATGCGCTTTCTCAATTTCGTCAAACAAAATAACCGAATAGGGATTCCGGCGTACCTTCTCACTCAACTGTCCGCCCTCCTCATACCCCACATACCCGGGCGGGGATCCAATCAGCTTAGAAACGCTGTGCTTCTCCATATATTCAGACATATCAATACGAATCATCGCGTCCTCTTTGCCAAACATGGTCTCTGCCAGAGCCTTGCACAGCTCTGTTTTACCCACGCCGGTAGGCCCCAGAAACAGAAAGGAGCCAATTGGCCGGTTGGGATCCTTCAGACCAACCCGGTTTCTGCGTACGGCCCGGGCTACGGCCGACACCGCTTCCTCCTGTCCAATGACCCGCTTATGCAGAATATCTTCCATCTTTCTTAAGCGGGCCGCCTCTTCTTCCTCCAGCTTCTGCACCGGAATCTTGGTCCAGTCGGATACCACATCGGCAATCTTCGATTCATCTACTACGATCACCATTTTACGGCCTCTGCGCTTTTCTCCCTGGAGCTTCGAAAGCTTCTCCTTCTTCGCCAGCTGCTCCTGGCGGATACGGGATGCTTCCTCTAAATCACTGCGGCGCAATGCTTCTTCTTTCTGGATTTCCATTTCCCGAAGTTCATTCTCCAGACTGAAAATGGACCTGGCAGAACTTCCGCCGGTCAATCTGGCCTTAGAGGCCGCTTCATCTAATAAATCCAATGCCTTATCCGGCAAAAACCGATCATTGATATAGCGTGCGGAAAGCCTTGCCGCTGCCGCCAGAGCCTCCTCCGTAATCTCCACCCGATGGTGACGCTCGTATTGTCCCCGCAGACCATGAAGAATCTCTATGGTCTCCTCTTCCGTAGGCTCCTCTACCATTATGGGCTGAAAGCGCCGCTCCAGGGCCGCATCCTTCTCAATATGCTTCCGGTATTCTTCCACCGTGGTGGCGCCGATCAGCTGAATTTCTCCCCGGGACAGGGATGGCTTTAAAATATTGGCCGCATCCAGTGCTCCCTCTGCGCCTCCGGCTCCAATCAACGTATGGATTTCATCTAAAAACAGCAGTACACGGCCGTCCCGGGCCGCCTCCTGCACCACTTTCTTAATTCGCTCTTCAAATTCTCCTCGGTATTTCGAACCGGCTACCATACCGGACAGATCCAGGGCCAATACCCGTTTATCCTGCAGCAGCTCCGGAACGCCTCCGGCGGCAATCCGGCTGGCCAGACTTTCAACGATCGCCGTCTTTCCCACGCCTGGTTCTCCGATCAGGCATGGATTGTTCTTCGTACGCCGGCTGAGTATCTGCATCAGCCGCTGAAGTTCCCGCTCTCTTCCGATCACCGGGTCCAGCCGTCCGGCTGCCGCCATGGCAGTCAGATCCCGGCTGTATTTATCCAGCGTCGGCGTGCCGCCTGCACTGGAATTCTTATGCTCCTCCAACTCCTGCTTATAAACCACCCCATCTTCTCCCATCGAAGCAAAAAGATCGCCGAACAGACGATTCATGTTTACATTCATGGTATGGAACAGACGGACTGCTACGCTGTCCTGCTCCCGAAGCAAGGCAATCAAAATATGCTCCGTTCCGATTTTCTCCTTGCGGCCCCGCCGGGCTTCCCGGAGGCTCTGTTCCATAACCGCCTTTGCCCGGGGAGTCGAATCCGGCCGCTCACTTAATTGCACCGGCGAAGCCGGTGCAATTAAGCGGTCAATCAATTCTAATACACGATATTCCGTTACCTCATGGTTTTCCAGAACGTGGGAAGCCAGACACTCCGTACGGATCAGGCCCAGCAGTAGATGCTCTGTGCCAATATAGCCATGCCGGAGAGAGACAGCTGCCTTTCCGGCCTGCTTTACTGCTTCTTCTCCCAGTTCGGTAAATAGGTAATTCCAATTGGGCATAGGATAACTCCTTATTCATCATTAATATCTTTTACTGTACGATTCCATACTTCTTACACAGATTCGCGAATTCCGTAGAGTAAATAAAACCATTCAGGACTTCCGTACGGGAAACACCGCTAGACAGCCTGTTTTTCCAGTAATTCAGTCCGGCAGTATCTGCTTCCCGGTCCAAGAGGGTACGGTAGGCCCGCTTTGCGAATTCCTCATTGGAGAGATTCTTAGCGCGGAACTCGTCGCTGAAGAAGAATCCTTTCGCCAAATTACCGCCACGATACCCTTTGTTCAAGATCATATCCACCCAGAACCGTCTCCCCTGGTCCTCCGCACCACGCTCCAGACATTTCGTATACATACGTGTCACAAAAACGGTGACATTGGGGTTCTTATCCAGGAGGTCATCCGGCGTGAATCTGCCTGCTGTTACACCATACGTTTTGCATAGGCTCTGAAATTCCGTAGAGTTTAAAAAGCCGGCGAAGACCCCCTTGCGTGAAACACCGCTCTCCAGACAGTTTTTCCAATGAGCAAGGCCACTCGAATCCGGATTCCGGTTCATCAGTGCGTTATACAGCATCTTCACAAAATCATCGTTACTGGTCTTTTTATTCAAATATTCCGTACTGAATACAAAGCCATAGGCCACCTGAGCCGCCGACTGCTGACCCGACGCCAGGATCGACGTCCAGGAGCTTAATCCCGCGCTGTCTGCCGTTCTGCCCAGCACAACCGTATAAAGACGCTCTACAAAGCTGCGGGCTGCCGCCGACGGTGGCGTATTATCGGTCGGAAGGACCGAGGCCGACGAGGGCATATTCTTATACACCGGAATCTTAAAGGTCAAGGCGACCCCCCGCAAGTCTTCCGAATAAGCCTTACTTAACAGCTTACTCTCCCCGGCAGCTCCCTGGATGTCTGTCGAGAATTGATGATTGTACCGATTACTAGTATTAACCACATTGAAGCGTTTTAAATATAAAGTTTCCTGTCCCGCCTTCACGTACTGCTCTGCAAAATACTGCGTGCCGCCGCGGATGGCCTTCTCGCGGGTGTTCCAGGGACGCTCATAGGTAATGCCGTTATTGCTCGCTCCCTTCGCATACCATAATCCCCGCATGTATGCCTGGTTGAACTGGCTATCGGTATAAGCGCCGATGTTGAAATAGTTGTAATAGCCCTCATAACCGGCTACGGTGCCGCTGATCGTCGCCTTAGAATATCCCTGCAATCCCAGCTCCTGCACTAAAATAGCCGTTACTGCCAGCGGATTAATTTTTTTATCCTCCCCGGCCTTGCAAATTACAGCCGGGTAGTCTATCCCATGAGAAGCATAATACCCGGATAAATAAGCCGCCCCCATATTCGATGCTCCCGTGGATACCGCCTGCGCACTGGCAGTAGATATATCACTCAGATCCAGAAATTGAAAAATTCCGGATGTGTTCAGGAAATTCCGGGGATCCATATAGTATGCGACGATTTCCTTGGATGCAATTGCCCAGGCACTGCCGTCCCAATTCGTTACCCATTGTCCGGTCTCCCAATTATAGGCTCCGCCCTCTGTGGCTTTCCAGGAAGAAATTACATTCTTATCAATCAGGCTGACGGCTTTGGTACCGTACCAGTTCGCGGGGAGCATATCCCCAAATTTGTATTCTTCATACACCGCATCCGACCAGCTCGCCGTTGTATGCTGCGCTACGAAAGTCCAGCTGGGATACTGGGCATGCAGGATCCGCAGGCTCTCCTTGTAGCTCTCCGGGAATCCCTGCGCGGTCATATATTGCTCGAATTCCGCGTCCGTATCCGTCTCATAGCTGCTGACCGTCACATAAGTGCTGCTGGCATATCCAGTCACACCATTATACTGGAGCCGATACCAGACCTTACCGCTGCTGGTGTCCGTTTCCTGTCCCAAAATATCCAGCACCGTGCCTTTGGGAATTGATGTTAAAGCCGGATAGCTCGTACCCGGGCCGGAGCGAAGGTACAGGCTTTCTGCCGTTATGGTTCCCTTTTTTACCGTCGCAAATACTATGTAATTATTCAGTGCCTCCTCACCCTCTATTTCTATAAGCACCTCAGAAGTAGCGGTCTCTTCTTCCGATGCCTCTGTCTGGCCGGCCGTTTCGGAAGCCGCCGGCGCTTCCGCTGTGCTTTCACTGCTGCTTGTAGAGGATTCTCCCGTTGTTTCCAGTGAACCTGTCTCTTCCGAAGAGGTCGATTCCTGGCGCCCTGTCTCCAGGCTCTCTGTACCTTCCGGTTCTGTCATGCCTAATCCGGCCGCAAAGACATCAGATGCCGGTGCCGGCAGACTGCAGGTCATGACCAGAACCATCAGCAGCGCACCAAAACGGACGTGCAATTTTTTCATCCATTTTGCAGACATCTTTCTTTTGTTTTGTTTCATTCATAACCTCCTTGAATTCCAAAACACGAGGTGCATCTTACGCCTGTTCTTCTAACAGATCCCCTCTATTATAAAATGCGGCAGCCTGCAAGTCAACAGGCTGCCTCTCTTTTGCATAAATTTCAGTTTTCCTTAATGACCCGAACCCGGTATACCCCATCGATGGCGTTCAGCTTCTCAACCATGTCATCACAAAGTCCGCACTCTACGTCAATCAGGGAATAAGCAAATTCGCCCTTGCTCTTATCGGTCATATTCGCAATGTTAACGCCGCAGGCAGACAGGGTCGTAGAGATCTGTCCAATCATATTCGGAATGTTCTTATGGAAAATTGCCAGACGCCCCACTCCCTGGATCGGTCCCAGATCCGTCTGGGGGAAATTCACCGAATTCCGGATATTTCCATGCTCCAGATAGCATTTGAGTTCCTTCACTGCCATTACCGCACAGTTGTCCTCAGATTCTTCCGTGGACGCCCCCAGATGCGGGATCACAATTGCGTTCGGCATTTTCGCACTGACGCTATTAGGGAAATCCGTCACATAGCTCCGTACTTTACCGGAGGTCAGGGCCTCTGTCATATCGGCTTCGTTCACCAGCTGATCTCTGGCAAAATTCAGGAAAACGACACCGTCCTTCATCTGTCCGATTGCTTCCTGGTTAATCATACCGATCGTACCATCCATGGCCGGTACGTGAATCGTAATATAATCACAGTTGGCATAGATTCCGGTCAGGTCCTTCACCCGCTGGACATGATGATCCAGATTCCATGCACCTTCAATGGAAATATAGGGATCGTATCCCATTACCTTCATTCCCAGATTTCTGGCGGCATTTGCCACCAATACACCGATGGCTCCCAGGCCAATTACACCAAGGGTCTTTCCCTGAATCTCCGTTCCGGCGAAGTTCTTCTTCTCCTTCTCCGCCAGCTTCGCAATATCCGGGTTCTCCTGATTCTCATGCACCCAGTTAATTCCGCCGTTGATATCCCGGGCCGCCAGCAGCATTCCTGCCAGCACCAGTTCCTTAACGCCATTGGCGTTCGCTCCGGGAGAATTAAATACGACAATGCCTTTTCTGGCACACGCCTCTAACGGAATGTTATTGACACCGGCGCCGGCTCTGGCGATCGCCAGCAGGCTCTCCGGCAGCTCCATCTCATGCATCAAGGCGCTTCTTACCAGAACACCCTCTGCCTCCTGAAAATCCTGGGTCATCTCATAAGCCTCTCCCAGCAAATCCGTTCCAACTGCCGCAATGGGGTTCAGGCACTTAATCTTAAACATTCTTTCGCTCCTCCTACTGACGCGCTTCTTCAAAATTCTTCATAAACTGCACCAGCGCTTCCACACCTTCCATCGGCATCGCATTGTAAATGCTGGCACGCATTCCTCCTACGCTCCGGTGTCCCTTTAAGTTCACGAAGCCGGCCGCCGTTGCCGCTGCCACAAACTCTGCATCCAGTTCTTTATTACCGGTTACAAAAGGAACATTCATCAGAGAACGGTCTTCCTTTGCCACCGTCCCCTTAAACAGCTTACTCTGATCCAGATAATCATACAGAACGGCCGCTTTCTTCTCATTCAATGCCTGCATAGCTTCCAGGCCGCCCATTTCCTTCAGCCACTTAAATACCTTACCGCAGATATAAATGCAGTAGCAGTTCGGCGTATTATACAGCGAATCTGCATCTGCCTGGGTCTTATACTGCATCATCGTAGGCACACCTTGCAGCTCCTCCTGAGGAATCAGATCCTCACGGATAATGGTAATAACCAGGCCCGCCGGTCCCACATTCTTCTGCACACCGCCATAGATCACCCCATACTTGGTTACATCCACCGGCTCCGACAAGAAGCAGGAAGAAATATCCGATATCAGGGTTTTCCCCTTTGTATTCGGCAGCTTCTTATACTTGGTACCGTAGATGGTATTATTTTCACAGATATATACGTAGTCCGCATCCTCCCGCACCGGCAGGTCTGAGCAGTCCGGGATATAAGAATAGGTCTTATCCTCACTGCTGGCGATACACTGGGCGTCTCCGAACTTCTTCGCCTCCTGATAGGCTTTCTTCGCCCACTGGCCGGTTACAATGTAATCTGCCTTGCCATTCTTCATCAGATTCATGGGAATCATGGCGAACTGCAGAGAAGCACCACCCTGCAGGAACAGCACCTTGTAATTATCCGGGATGTTCATCAGATCACGCAGATCCGCTTCCGCCTCTTTAATGATCTGATCGTACTCTTTGGAACGGTGGCTCATTTCCATTACGGACTGGCCGCTTCCCCGGTAATCCATCATCTCTGCGGCTGCTTCCTTCAGTACTTCCTCCGGCAGCACGGCCGGACCTGCGGAAAAATTATACACTCTGCTCATTTTTTCTCCCCCTCCAAATCTTCTTGTGAAAATGCTTCTGCAATTTGACCGCCGGGCGCTACCATCGGGAACACCTTCTCGTCGCAGTCAATAACGCATTCAATTAAAACCGGTTCCTCCAGTGCCAGGGCTTCACGCAGCACCGGCTCCACTTCTTCCGGCTTCGTGATGCGAAAAGCCTTCGCGCCCATAGCCTCTGCCACTTTTACGAAATCCACCTTATCCTCAAGGACCGTATGTGAATAGCGCTGCCCATAGAAAAGTGACTGCCACTGACGTACCATTCCCAGTACATGGTTATTCAGGACAATGGTCACGATCGGAATTTCATTACGGGTCACAGTCGCCAGCTCATTCAGGTTCATCCGAAAACAGCCGTCGCCGGTAATATGAATTACCTTCTCCTCCGGCCTTCCCAGCTTCGCACCAATGGCTGCTCCAAGGCCGTAGCCCATCGTTCCCAGACCGCCGGAGCTGATAAAGCTTCTGGGTCTGCGGTAAGTATAAAACTGAGAGCTCCACATCTGATGCTGCCCCACATCGGTTACTACAATGGCATCACCGCCGGTAAGCTCTGACAGCGTCTCAATTACATACGGTCCTGTCAGTACATCCTTCGCATACGTCAGAGGATACTGCTCCTTTAATTGCAGGATATGCTTCCTCCATGCTTCATGCTTCATCTGGGCCATCTGCTGATTCAGCTGCCGCAGGACTATTTTTAAATCTCCAATCACAGAGGCTTCCGTCTGCACATTCTTATTCACCTCTGCCACATCCACATCCAGCTGCAGGATCTTAGCCTTTTGTGCAAAAGTCTTCGTATTGCCGGTACAGCGGTCGCTGAAGCGCACACCGACACCAATCAGCAGATCACATTCCGATATCCCAAAATTGGTCACCTTGGTCCCATGCATGCCGAGCATCCCGGTATAAGCGGGATCTGCTTCATCAAAAACCCCCTGTGCCATCAGGCTTAAGGTTACCGGCGCATCCAGCTTATGGGCAAATTCTGCCAGCTCCTCCGATGCGTCGGCGGCAATCACGCCACCGCCTGCAAAGATGAAGGGACGTTCTGCCTGCGCAATCATATCCAGTGCTCTCTGTAGATCCTTCCCTTTAATGGTATGGCTCTGACGGCGAATCGGTTCCGGCTCCACCGGCCGGAATTCTGCTCTGGCCGCCGTGACGTCCTTCGTAATGTCCAGCAGCACCGGGCCGGGACGTCCGGTCTGGGCAAGGCGGAAGGCCTTGCGGATCGCAGGCGCCAGCTCCTCTACGTCCTTAATAATCATACTATATTTCGTAATCGGCATTGCCACACCGGCAATATCAATTTCCTGGAAAGAGTCCTTTCCCAGCGCATTCACTGCCACATTGGCGGTAATGGCCACCATCGGAATCGAATCCATATAAGCCGTAGCAATTCCAGTTACCAGATTCGTGGCACCAGGGCCGGAAGTCGCAAAGCATACGCCGACCTTGCCGGTAGCTCTGGCATAGCCATCCGCAGCATGGGAAGCCCCCTGCTCATGGGATGTCAGCACGTGCCGAATCCGGTCGGAATATCCATAAAGTGCATCATATATGTTCAGGATGGTCCCGCCGGGATACCCGAAAACCGTATCAACTCCCTGCTCCAGCAAACATTCCATCACAATTTGTGATCCTGTCAGCTGCATATTAGTCCCCCTTTAACTCTAAGATTGCACCACGGTTGCCTGAAGTTACCATCTTTTCATACCGGGCCAGATAGCCGGTCGTCACCTTAGGCTTGCGGGGCTGCCATTTTGCTTTTCTGGCTGCCATTTCTTCATCGGATACCTTCACGTTTAACGCGCAGGCATCAATATCAATCGAAATCCGATCTCCTTCTTCCACCAGCGCAATCGGTCCTCCGACTGCTGCCTCCGGTGAAACATGGCCAATAGAAGCTCCGCGGGAAGCTCCACTAAACCTTCCGTCCGTAATCAGCGCTACGGAAGATCCCAGTCCCATTCCTGCAATGGCGGAGGTGGGGTTCAGCATCTCGCGCATGCCGGGCCCCCCCTTAGGCCCTTCATAACGGATAACCACTACATCTCCGGCGGCAATCTTACCGGACTTAATCGCCGCAATGGCATCATCCTCACAGTCAAAAACCCGGGCCGGGCCTTCGTGCTGAAGCATTTCCGGCACAACTGCCGAACGCTTTACAATACCGGAATCCGGTGCCAGATTCCCCTTCAGGATTGCCAGGCCGCCAACGGCACTGTAAGGATTCTCAACCGGGCGGATTACCTCCGGATTCTTATTCAGGCAGCCTGCAATATTTTCCCCTACCGTCTTACCGGTAACGGTCATGATATCCAGATGCAGCAGATCCTTCTTCGCCAGCTCATTCATCACAGCATACACACCGCCTGCCTCATTCAGGTCTTCCATATAGGTAGGGCCTGCAGGGGCCAGATGACAGAGGTTCGGCGTCTTCGCACTTACCGCATTCGCAATATCCACATTCAGGTCCACACCGGCTTCATGGGCAATAGCCGGCAGATGCAGCATACTGTTCGTACTGCAGCCAAGTGCCATATCCACGGTCAGCGCATTCATAAAGGCATCTTCCGTCATAATATCGCGGGGACAGATGTTCTTCTCGAGCAGCTCCATTACCTTCATGCCGGCGTGCTTCGCCAGCTTAATTCTCTCCGAATATACGGCCGGAATCGTTCCGTTGCCCTGTAAGCCCATTCCCAGCACTTCGGTCAGACAGTTCATGCTGTTCGCCGTATACATACCGGAACAGGAGCCGCAGGTCGGGCAGACCTTATTTTCAAATTCTTCCACTTCTTCCGCCGTCATGTTACCGGCGCTGTAAGCACCAACTGCCTCAAACATACTGGACAGGCTGCGTTTCTCACCCTTCACCTTACCGGCCAGCATCGGCCCTCCGCTGACAAATACGGCAGGAATATTCAGCCGGGCCGCTGCCATCAGCAGCCCCGGTACATTCTTATCGCAGTTCGGCACCATTACCAATGCGTCAAACGCATGAGCCAATGCCATACATTCGGTGGAATCCGCAATCAAATCACGGGTTACCAGCGAATATTTCATACCGGTATGTCCCATCGCAATGCCATCGCATACCGCAATCGCCGGAAATACCAGCGGCGTTCCGCCGGCCATCGCTACTCCAAGCTTCACGGCGTCGACAATTTTATCCAGGTTCATATGTCCCGGCACTACTTCGTTATAAGAGCTGACAATTCCCACCAGCGGGCGTCCCATCTCCTCTTTGGTCAAACCCAGCGCGTTCATCAAAGAACGGTGAGGGGCCTGCTGCACTCCCTGGGTTACGACATCACTTCTTCTCATAATCAATCTCCTCTCCTTCCGTAGATCTCTATAATCTCTCAATAATGGCAGCACCCATTTCCCGGGTACCTGCCCGCTTACAGCCCTCCGACCAGATATCCACCGTACGGTATCCGTCTGCCAGCACCTGCTTAACCGCTGCCTCCACGGCCTCCGCTTCCTCTTCTAAATCGAAAGAATAACGCAGCATCATTGCCGCCGATAAAATCGTCGCAATCGGATTCGCCAGATCCTGTCCGGCAATGTCCGGAGCGGATCCGTGGCTGGGCTCATATAACCCCAGCTTCCCGGCTCCCAGGCTGGCGGAGGACAGCATCCCGATGGAACCGGTCACCTCACTGGCCTCGTCGGAGAGAATATCGCCAAACATGTTCTCAGTCAATATTACATCAAACTGCCCCGGTGCCTTTACCAGCTGCATGGCACAGTTATCGACCAGCATATGGCTCAGCTTTACCTCCGGGTAGTCTTTCGCTACTTCTTCTACCACCGCGCGCCAGAGTCTGGAAGAATCCAGCACATTGGCCTTGTCCACACTGACGACTTCCTTACGGCGTTTCATCGCCACATCAAAGCCCTTAACGGTAATCCGGCGGATTTCATTCTCATCGTACACCAGCGTATCGGTAGCTTTTTTTATACCGTCTGCCTCTTCGGTAAAACGGTTGCCAAAATACAACCCTCCGGTCAGTTCCCGCATAATCACCATATCAAAGCCGTCGCCGATAATCTCGTCCCGCAGAGGACAGCGGTCCTTTAGCTCCGGATACAGGTAAGCCGGGCGGATATTGGCGAACAGCTGCAGCCCCTTACGGAGAGCCAGCAGACCTGCCTCCGGGCGCTCATGGGGCGGCCGGTCATACCAGGCGGAATTTCCCACGCTGCCGCCAACCGCTCCCAGCAGAACCGAGTCACTATTCCGCGCTGTTGCCATTGCTTCCTCTGTCAGAGGGATTCCGTGAACATCAATGGATGCGCCGCCCATTAACAGCTCCGTATAACAGAACGTGTGGCCGTAACGCTGCCCGATTGCATCCAGTACCTTCTTTGCCTCTTTTACGATCTCCGGCCCGATTCCATCGCCGGGGATGACTGCTATGTTATATTTCATGCTCTTATACTCCTGCTATTTAGTAAAAAAATCCGTTTCCTTACACTATAGCGCAGTTTGGGCAGAATTTCAACAGTTTAGTATGGAGAAATCCCAAAACAAAATGCCCCTTCCAAAAGCACCGGTAAAAGATGCTTTCGGAAGGGGTATTGTCCGGGGGGCGCCATCACTCTCGCGAGTGCTGGCGCCCCGATTCTTTAGGGTCATCTATTTCCCGATAGCCGCTTTGTCTACCATCCGAACAGACAGACACCTGCCTGCTGCCGCTTCATTCTCCTGGTGCTTCGCGGTCTACAATCGCCGCCTTCTGCATGGGGATTCTGCAGTTTTTATTGTTGCCAAACTCTACAATTACCGTGTCGTCTGTAATATCGATCAGCACACCATAAAAACCACTGCTGGTCAGAACCGTATCACCGATTGCCAGATTCGCATACAATGCGGACTGTTTCTGCTTCTGTTTCTTCTGGGGACGGAAAATCATAAAATACATCATTCCACCGATGAAGATAACATAAAAGATCAGCATCTCAATTCCAAGTCCGCCTTCGCTTGTCGCTGCCAAATAACTCATAATATTCCTCCTGAATTTTGTAATTCTATAGTCAAGCTTCCGCTTTGCTATTTTCTTAATTTCTCCGGTTCCTTATGCCTGCCCTAACACACCTTCCAGCTTATGCTTCTTATACGCCGGCCACCGGTCTTCCTCCAGTGCCTGGCGGACCTCCGCCATCATAGTGTTATAAAAATACAGGTTATGGAGGACACAAAGGCGCATCCCCAGCATCTCTCCCGCCTTCAGCAGGTGCCGGATATAGGCTCTGCTATAGGTCCGGCAGGCCGGACAGCCACAGCCTTCTTCAATAGGCATCCCATCCAGCTCGTACTTCGCATTAAATAGATTCCGCTTACCATGGTTCGTATACACATGTCCGTGACGCCCATTCCGGCTCGGATACACACAGTCAAAGAAATCCACCCCCCGGTCTACTCCCTCCAGGATATTCGCCGGCGTGCCAACTCCCATCAAATAGGTCGGCTTGTCCTCCGGCAGATAAGGCACCGTCGCTTCCAGAATCCGGTACATCTCCTCGTGGCTTTCCCCCACGGCCAAACCGCCTAAAGCATAACCGTCCAGTTCTAATTCGGAAATCCGCCTGGCATGTTCGATCCGGATATCCTCGAAGGTGCCGCCCTGGTTAATGCCAAACAGCATCTGCTGCAGATTAATCGTATCCGGCAGTGTATTCAGCCGGTCCATTTCTTTCTTACAGCGCTCCAGCCAGCGGGTCGTGCGGTCCACACTATCCTGCATATATTCTCTGGCAGACGGATGGGGCGGGCATTCATCAAAGGCCATCGCAATCGTAGACGCCAGATTGGACTGTATCTGCATACTCTCCTCCGGCCCCATAAAAATCTTTCTGCCATCCACATGGGAACGGAAGTGGACGCCTTCCTCCTTGATCTTCCGGAGTCCCGCCAGAGAAAACACCTGAAAACCTCCGGAGTCTGTCAGAATCGGCTTGTCCCATACCATGAACTTATGCAGGCCCCCCATTTGCTTTACCACCTGGTCACCGGGCCGCACATGCAGATGATAGGTATTGGAAAGCTCTACCTGGGTACCGATCTGCTGCAAATCCACAGTAGAAACAGCCCCTTTAATAGCGGCTGTCGTTCCTACGTTCATAAACACCGGAGTCTGAATCGTACCGTGTACGGTTGCAAACTGTCCGCGTTTTGCTCTTCCAGCTTTTTTGATTAAAGTGTACATAAGCGTAGTATAGCGAAAAATGGGGGCTTTTTCAAGTGAAAAATGATTTTTCACAGAAAAGCCCCCTGTGGTCAGGAGATCATACCGCCCGCCATGCCGCTTCCCAGACAAATTGCCAGAATGGCCGCAAGCTGTCCCCAGTCGCGGCTGATTCCACCGCCCACTGCCCAGGATAAAAACAGGATCAGGGCAAAATAAAAGGCACCATACAGCAGTCCCCAGACAAACCGGCGGCTGCGCAGCTTTTTTCCCACCAAAAGTCCGCCCACAAAAGCGGCTATGCCATAGACTGCCATAATGGCGGCATTCATCAGTCCTTCTCCCCATCGGAATTTGTACATTCCCAGGCTCATCAGCAGAATAAACAGAGCCGTTAGCAGCACACTGACCATAAGGCTCTTCCCAAAAGTATGTATTTTCATGCTTTCCACCTCCTTTTTTTCTATTATATGGCACCTAATCTTGACAATAGTCCTGTGATATTGTAGAATTCTTCCATGCAGGCACAAAAAGTGCCAATTCAGAATAGGAGTGATAGAACTTTGGACCCAAGTGACGTCTGGTTGCTGTTTGTAATACTGATCCTGCTGTATCTGTCTTCATTTTTTTCCTCATCGGAGACAGCACTGACTACGGTGAATCGCCACCGTTTACGCAGTCTGGCCGAAGGCGGCGATGCAAGAGCCGCATTAGTGGTGGATCTTCTGGAGGATCAGGGCAAAATGCTGACAGCGATCCTGATTGGCAACAACATCGTAAATCTGACCGCATCTTCTCTTGTAACAGTCCTGGCCAATAAGCTGGGCGGCGGTCTGGCCATCGGAATCGGAACCGGACTCGTAACCTTTATTATTTTGGTGTTTGGAGAAATTTCTCCCAAGACCATCGCGACCATTCAGGCCGAGAAACTGGCCCTGAAGAATGTCAAGATTATCCTTACTATTATGAAAATTTTGACACCGGTCAGTGCCATTATAAATGGCGTATCTTACGCCTATCTCTGGATTCTGCGGGTAGATCCCAACGAAAAAGGAGATGCTATGACCGAAGATGAACTGCGGACCATCGTGGAAGTCAGCCACGAGGTTGGCGTAATTGAATCGGAAGAAAAAGAAATGAT
>Ga0154000_1000214_pt1 | contig 16325 bp, 19 predicted proteins | sample TSNC084MetaG_FD_104674 | JGI IMG/M metagenome (GOLD analysis project Ga0154000, IMG submission 104674) | Attine ant fungus gardens microbial communities from North Carolina, USA - TSNC084 MetaG | ecosystem: Host-associated > Fungi > Mycelium > Unclassified | place: USA: North Carolina, Lumber... | reverse complement strand
GTGAATTGTGAAGATGATTGTATTCACTGTAATTTATGTCGAGATTTTTGTCCTGTTCAAGCGATTTCAATTCAACATTCTTGGAAAGAAGCGATAGGGATAGCCAAACGACACGCAAAGAAAAGTTCTTTATATTGAGTTCTCCTTTTAGTCAACTTCAAAAAATAACCCAAATAGGAAGTGATGTGCAAAATTAGGTTGCTTATTTGAAGTTGTTTATCAGAGCATAAAACATAACAGGCGATAATATCCTCTGCACCAGCGGGATATAAAAAAGCCGCAGTTGTGGCAGATGGTATTTTGCGAAAACTGTTTGCGATACTGATAAAATCCGTGCAAAGATTGCAAGGCATAACAAAGGTTAAAATGCTATCCTTTTGTTTAAGAGAGGTGAAATATATGGACTGGCGTACAAAGGTAAACTCCACAAACGAGAATGACAGCTATTTCCAATCAAATTTTGATTGGATACAAAAAATGAATAGTGCGATAGCCTATATCGAAAATCATCTTGAAAGTGAGATTGATTATAACGAAGCGGCTAAAATTGCTTGTTGTTCTGTCTATCATTTTCAGAGGTTTTTCTCATTCATAGCGGAAATCCCTTTATCCGAGTACATCCGGCGTAGGCGTCTTACGCTGGCTGCGTTTGAGCTTCAAAACAGTGATGTCAAAGTTATCGATGTGGCGCTTAAATACGGGTATGAATCGCCGGAGGCTTTCGCCCGCGCTTTCAAGAGCATACACGGCGTCACGCCAACAATGGCAAAAGATAAAGGTTCGCAGCTAAAAGCCTATCTATGTATGACCTTTCATATTTCAATTAAAGGAGATATTGAAATGAACTATCGTATCGAGCAAAAGGAAGCCTTTGAAATGTATGGTGTTGATACTGATATTAGCACCGTGGACAATCAAAACTTTGTTTCCATTCCAAAGTTTTGGGAAACGTGCAGATCTGACGGAACAATGTCCCAAATCCGTAAAGCGGGTGATCTTGATGAAACCACACCTTTACATGCGGCAATGTATAACTGTACCGATACCTCACACGCTTACATGATCGGTCATTTTATCCCAGCGTCCGGCGCTCCCAAAGACTTTTTCACTCTAAGCGTTCCAGCGTCAACGTGGGCGATTTTCCCAACTGAGGAATTGAGCATGGCAGAAGCCGCTGGGCAGGCCGCTGTTATGTGGAAGCGTATCTTTACCGAGTGGTTTGCCACATCAGGTTATGAGCTGGCAAATGTGCCGGAATTAGAATTGCACCACAAGAAAGCTAACGATAAATTTGTTACTGAAATATGGATACCGATAGAAAAAAGCAAGAAAGCCTAAAATAATATTGTGCTTATTATTGCCTTGCCTTTTAATAAAAAGGAGTGCTGCCCTGCGGTAATAAAAAAAACCGCAGTTGTGGCAGATGATATTTTGCGGCCAAAAAGGGGCCATGCGGCGGTTTTGAGATAAATCAAAGCCGCCGCTTTCCTTTTCAAAAAATTGGATTTCGGAGGGTGAGATAAGTACGCACAACGAATGTTTTAATTATAGTGGGATTGCCGCGTCCTATCCCACACGCCGCCTTTGGTTTAGGATGGTCGAAAAGTCAAGGGTGCCAACAAAGTTATATACAACCTCGATTTTCTGTACTCGTTTCCCGCTGCTCTTATCAGGGGCGTGGACAATGATTTTCTCAACAAACTCATGAAGTATAGCGGGTGTTAGCTCTTGTATGTCAGCGTATTTATCGACAATGGCGAGGAAGCGTTCCATATTGGTGCTGCCGCTTTCTTTGTCGGCCAGCTCGCGCTTGATTGTCTGAATATCCCTTTGCAAGCTCTCCTGCTCCTGCTGATAGTCTGCTGAAAGGTCTGAAAATTGTTTATCCGTCAGCTTGCCAAGTACATTGTCCTCATACATGCGCTTAAACAGCTTTTTCAACTCGTCAAGACGGGTAAAGGCTTTCTTTAAGGATCTCCGCTTTTTCACAATCTCGGAGTTATGCTCCATGCTGCTGCTTTCCAAGACAGACCTAACAAATTCATCCTTGTTTTCGCGCACAAACAGGCTCAAACCCTGCAAGTTTTCAAGGATAATCTGCGCCAGTACAACATTTCGGATGTAGTGAGCGGAGCAAGTTCCCATATTGCTGCGGTAGTTGCCGCAGACAAAATTCTCCTTGTTCTTATCGTCCCAACGGTTAAAATGGAGTTTAGCCCCGCAGTCAGCACAGTACAGTAATCCCGAAAACATATTGACCTCGCCCGTTTTCGCGGGTCGCTGTTTCCTTGCAATCAAACGCTGAACCGTATCGAAAACGCTCTGCTCAACGATGGCCTCATGCACATTTTCAAAGACAGCCCATTTTTCGGGTGGGTTTAGTATCTGCTGCCTGTCTTTGTATGACTTTGTGCGCGTCTTGAAGTTTACCACCCGTCCTACATATTCCTGTTTCCTCAAAATGCCGGATACCGTTTCCTTGCCCCAAAGATAAGGTGTTTTGCTCTTTTTTATGGTAATATTACAGCCTTTTTCAGTCCAATAATGCGTTGGCGTAAGTACCCTGTCCTCGCTGAGCTTTTTCGCTATCCGCGAGGGTGAAAGACCATCCATGCAAAGCTGATAAATCTTCCTCACCACTTCGGCAGCTTCCTCGTCCACAATCCAGCGTTTGGGATTAACAGGGTCTTTCATGTAACCATAAGGCGGACGGGACGCAAGAGCTTCTCCGGCTTGTCCCTTTGCTTTGAACACGGAACGAATTTTCTTGCTTGTGTCGCGCGCGAAAAATTCATTGAACAGATTTTTGAAGGGCATAAACTCGTTATCATCCCTGTCGGTATCCACATTATCGTTTATAGCAATGTAGCGGACATCATAGCGCGGGAAAATCACCTCAATAAACTCGCCTGTTTTCAGATATTCGCGCCCAAGTCTTGACAGGTCTTTTGTAATGACTGCCGCCACTTGTCCCTTCTCAATCGCCGTAAGCATACGCTGAAAATCAGGGCGCTCATAGTTCGTACCGCTATACCCGTCATCCACGAAAAAGACAGGGTTAAAAAAGCCACTTTCCTTTGCATATCTGCTCAATATCTGCTTTTGGTTTACTATACTGTTGCTGTCCCCTTGCTGCGCGTCGTCTTGCGAAAGGCGACAGTACAGGGCGGTAATTCTGTCCGTCGGCTGTTTCATAAATCCTCCTTCCGACAGCCGACTTCCAGTGAATGTATAAATAAATTATACACCCGAATTACCGCCGCTGTCATTACGATTTCTTAAACTTTTTTTACTTCGTTAAGGATTAAGCGTTTGAATTTATCCTCAACTGTTTCCATCGCCTTTTTGCTGAAACTGGTCGATATGACAAAGGTTGTGTTTCCAATCCGGCGTGTTGTGACGGATGGTTGCGCTTCTTCATTCAGAGCAAGCAGGCTGCTTTCTGATTGTTGCTTTTCGTACATATCACACCGCCCGAAACTTCTCAATAATCACCTTTGCCAAATGGTTTTCCAACTCATGGCATATGGTTTCGTCCACAACAGAATGCCGGTTACCGTATTCATCATAGAAAGGCCGCGTGGCCAGCGTCCTTATGTAACCCGCATAGTGCCGGAAAACCTTTTGCATGGCTTCCGTGTCGCCCATTTTCGCCGCTACAATAACGGAATAGGGCAAAAGGCGATTACGATTCTTGTTCTTTGCCATAGTCGTTACCCTCCAAAAATTGTTTTAGCTGTTTGAGTGAGCTTGTCCGGCGATATTGCACTGTTTCGCGGATCAGGTTCAGCAGTTCGCCAATCTCGCGGTCATTCATGCCGAGGAAGTAATAGAGCAGCACAATGCGCCGCCTGTCCTCCGGTAGGGCAGCGAGGGCTTCGGCCATCAATTCATCTTGAACAGCAATGTCAAAATCCAATACTTTGAATCGATGTGCGGTTGTGAAATATTCGTCCTCATGGAAAAGGCCGTTAAACTGCGATTCGGTCAATCCCGAAAACTCAATTTCATGCGCTGCCAGTCTTGCAATAGCCTTGTAAATGTCGCGTGCTTTGAACTTCAAGACTGTTTTGCAAAAAGCGTCAAACTGGTGCTCTATGTGCTCCTGAAAAGAAGTAAACTCCACTTTGTTCACCCCCTTTCCGTTCTGGAATAGAAAGGGGCTTGTCCCTTTCGTCACTACTACGGCGGGGGCAGGGAGCTTTGGCAAAGTTAGGACAGGATTTTTAAAATTTTTTTGAAAGGGGTTTGGGTTCTCCCAACAAACAAAATGGACGATTGCGGCGCAAGCCGGAAATGTCCATTTTACGGAAGTGGCTATACACTTCCTATGCTTGCTAAGAAAGAATAAATCCCGAATAGGATAGCCGGGAAAAACAAAAAAGCCCGGCTGAACATAAGTCCAACCGGGCAAATATGAAGTATATTTTCCTGTTACATGATGTACAATTTCATCTTGCTTGCCGGAATATCCCGTTAAGAGGATAAAGCTTTTTTTGATAAATTACCGTTGGGGCTAAATGCTATCTCGCAACAAAAAAATAACATGGCGGCATCCTCCTGTTGCCGCCATGTTCCGAAAAAAGAGTGCACTTTATTAAGCCCTCCGAAAAACGGAAAACGGCGGCTCGTCTGAACCGCCGTTTGGCATGATTACTTTGTCGCGGGCATAACTGTCCCGCCGCCACAACAACGGTTTTTTTATTATCGTTGGGCGACAACGTTTGCTTATCTTAAATTAGCCTTACACATATTTTATTCATATATTGCTTTTATAAAAAAACGGTCTACGCCTTGTGAGGTTGTTGCAACATCACCATTATAAACAAGAACCCATATATACCCTAAAAAGCTGTCGGGAACATCCCAGTTAAACCGCGCTGTGTTTTCGCCTTTTATTACATCAACCGCACCAATGATTTCCTGCTCTAAATATGTTTCCGTTCCTGTTGGCGTTATATAAAAATCCACTTGGGACGCATCACCCTCAAAAGCTACCTCTATTATACTTTCGGAGTTTAAGCTAACCCATCCACCTGTTTCAGGAAGAGGATTGCCGTTTTGATCTAAGATTTGAAGAGATTTAATGGTTGGCGGAATCGTTTGGATTTCATCATTTACATTATTTCCCTCGGTTATGTTAATAACTGACGCTACCGCGAAGCCAGAAAGACATAGTATGGCAGCAGCAACAAGCGATGTAAGTATTATCCGCTTTGAGTTTTTCCTGACATTCATTATTTGTGTTAACCTTCTTTCTATTCCTTTTTTAGATTCGGCAAGCGTGGCGTACATGCCAGAATGTTGATTGACAACTCTGCACAAAACATTGAGGATTGTTTCGCCATAAAACTGCCGCTCTTCCATATTCATATCGGATACCACCTGCTCGTCACATGAAAGCTCGCAGAAAGTATCAATATTTCTTGCCAGCCGGTATGCAGCCGGATTGAACCAATGGATTGCTTTTGCGAAAAATGCCAACGATTTCACCCATAAATCATGGCGTTTGGAATGGATTAGTTCATGTTGGAGTATGACTTCAAGTTCCCTGTCGCTCATTTCCACTTCGGGCAATATCAAATATGTTCTGAACAAGCCGACAAGCATAGGGGTCTTTATGATATTGTTTGAGAACAAGTGGAGCTTGCCTTTGATCCTCATTTTGACCATTGTGTTTTCAAGTACCGAAAGTTTTTCTTTATCCTCAATTTGCAAACTCGTCCGCACAATCTTTTTCTTAAACCGGACAAGCTGGATGCCGTGCCAAATAATAAACGCGAAAACTCCAACAAGCCATATAAACGGCAGAAACGACAAAACAGTTTTTACGGTGATAACGGGTGCAACAGGTGTTATAAGGTCAGGATATGTTTGCGGCAAAGACTTACCAGCCGCTTGTGGTAACATATCGGCCTGTTGCACGGTTATCATATCGTTTATAATGTCTGGAACACTTGGAAGCCCCTGATTCGCTGTGTCTTGCATATTTGCGAAAAGACTGCCGCCCACAACTCCAATTGGAATAAGCAGGAACAATACCACCAGCATATACATACGGTAATGCCATATTGCGCTGAATATTTTCTTTGTCAAAGGCTGTAAAAACGACAGGCATAAAACAAGCAGAGCGCCTGTCGCGGACATCAACAGAACCGCGACAAAAACAGAAGTCATTTTTCCTCACCCCTCCCAACAAACCATGCCCTAAGTTCCTTGATTTCTTCGGCGGTCAGGTCGTTTCCCTCGTACAAGGCCGTGATAAAGCTCTTTACAGAGCCGTCATGCACGGAATTGAGAAAGGACCGCGTTTCAAATTGTTTGTACTCGCTCTCGGTGATCAAAGGTATGTATTCATTTGAACGCCCATGCCGGACGGAAGTCAGGATGCCTTTTTCGATCAGGCGGGCAAGGAAAGTCAAAACCGTGTTCGGTTTCCACTCCTTGTTAATCGTTTTCAGATCGTCAAGCAGTTTTGCAGAGGAAACGGAACCGCCCGCAGCCCATACAAACCGCATGACTTCCTTTTCCGAGTCCGACATTTTTTGAAGTTTCGCCATTCATATTCACCTCCTTATATTTACTACATCATGTAGATAATTTAATTCTACGCGATGTAGGTCTATTTGTCAATAGCTTTTGAAAATATTTTCTATGGCGTGTAGAATTGTTTGGCAAGCTTAGCAACAGGGTATCCTGTAGCGTAAAAATACCGCTTCCAGCTTTGACGGAAACGGTATTTATGTCTTTGGGAGCACCCAAACCTCTTAACTAAAATCGCATTTTCAGTAGTAACCGCCGTTCTGACAGCCAAATGTCATGCAGTATCTTTTTGATTTCGACCACATCATCACGATACAGGCTACCGGTCTGGTTCATCCGCTTGATGATCTGATTGACATTGTTGCCTATGTGCTGGAGCTGGGCGGCGTGATTTTTCACGTCGGTGTGGTCTACATTGATGATGTACCCATCAATTGCAATCTTGCGTATGTAGGCGCTCATATTGCTCGTTTTCAGCAAGGCCATTTTCTGCTCTATCAAAGCCTTTTCATCCTCCGTTACCCTAACTATGATCTGGACATTGCGTTTTCTGTTTTTTGTTGCCATATCGTAAAATCCTCCTTTGTACCTGTAATCACGGGATAGGTCAAATTACTGTAATAAAAATGTGCTGATTTAGCGTTTTTGTTGCCCTGTACGGTGTTTGAAATAGCCGGGTAGTGTTAATCCCATTAGCGCACCCATAGCCGCCATACTGACGCGAAAAGGGTGTAAAATCATCCCCGTTGAAAACTCTGTGGAAATGTTGTTGATAACCCTATTCGTAACGGGATTTTCCATATACAGAAGTCTCAAAAGCGAACTCCAGAAGTTTGATTTTGGAACTTCAAGAAGTTTTGTTTTGATACTTCTGGAAGTTTGATTATCGAACTCAAGTAATACTAATAGAATAATACTTAATTGAGCTATATCTATCCTATCCTATTCAATCCTATCCGGCGAGAGCGGGAAAAACCGTTATGGGAAAATCCAATCACGGCTATGAAGCAAAATCTTTGACATAGATAATATTCGCCTTGCCAAGCCCCTGCCGTTTCGTTTCGATAAGGCCGATACCCCTTGTATCCAATTCAGCTATCAGTCTGTTTGCCTTTGCCCTCGCACAATGAAGCTGCTCCATAACTTCATCCAGCGTGAAGTAGATATATACCCTGTCCAGTTTATCAATCCAGCCATTTTTACGGGACAAGCCCATACGGTCAAGCATAAGGCCGTAAAGCACCTTACTGTCTGATGAAAGCCCTGCAAATCGTTTGTCTGTGAACAAGGCTTTGGGAATACGGTAAAAGGAAAATTGTTCAGCTTGTCGGCTGTAATAGTATTCAAAGGGTTTCATAACGACCTCCGATTGCCGTTTAAGGCTCTGAAATTGTATTGGTAGTTTTGCTATTGCTATTACCACTACGAGTACAGTGCGACATATGGTAAAAAAACTCGCCGTTTTGATACTTTATTCTGTTCTTTGGAGGAGGCCGAGGGGCGCGGGGGCGAGCAGCCCCCGCATAAAAACCTACGATTACCGCTATGCCAGTGGAGCCGGTTTTGCCGTACAATGGCACAAGCGAAAACGGGGGGCAGGATGTTCTTATCCTGTTCCCCGTTTTCGGCAACGAAATGACACGGCAAAAATCCAGACTGTCAAGGGGAACGTGGAATAAGCGGACTGAACGGAGCATAGCGGAGTGAGGGAGCATTATGCCGCGAAAGCCCCTTGATAGTCTGGATAGGCGTAGCGGCAATGTTTACAACTGTGCAAATACCATATAAAAAAAAGCCGGCGTATCGTTCAGCACAAACGATACGCCGGCTTTTTCTTTATACATTCCCTGTTAGTCGGCTGTCATAACGTGTGTTCTTTTGATAGCTTCGTTATGAGTACCGAACTTGTATTAACTGTACCCTTTTTTCGGCAAGCGGCGGCTGCCATAGGAGGTTGCCACCATGCCGTTTTTTGTCCGGTCACGATTAGGTAGTCTGTCAAAAAAAGCCTTGTCCTCTTAACGGGATATTCCGGCCAGCCATATGAAACTGTACATCATGTAACATGCAATATGAAACCTTTCGCCCGATTGGATTTTGTCCAGTCGGGCTTTTTTGCGTTCTTACATAATTTTTTTCAGGTTACTACTCAAAGTTTGCCAATAGAGGTCACGCCCACCGTAGTAGTGACGAAAGGGGAAAACACATCACCGCCTTGCAGAAAGGAGGTGAGAATGTGAAACCTTATTCCCATGAAGAACACAAGCGACACGCCTTTGACAGCTTTTGCAAAAAGGTACTCAGGAATGAGGCCCGCGACTATTATGACGAGATGAAGCGGCAGCGTGACCGGGAAGTATCCTTTTCCGAGCTGTCGGCGCAGGAGATGGACATGCTTTTTCTGATGGACAAGTACCCAAGCGAACAATTTAATTTCAGCGTTTTGGGCCATGAGGTTGCGATTGAAAGCGAGATAATCGCCCAAGCAATCGCGGCCCTGCCGGACGAAAAGCGCGACATCATCCTGTTGGCCTACTTCCTTGACATGACGGACGGGGAGATCGGAGCAATGCTGAACCTTGTGCGCAGAACCGTCCAGTACAAGCGGACAAGCTCTTTGCAGGAGCTAAAAAAGATTATGGAGGGAAACGTCAATGAGTAAACAAAATACAAACGGCTTGCTTCCGTACCCTGTCATTGTGGCGGCTACCCACGGCGACGTGGACGCCATCAATGCCGTACTGAAACACTATGAGGGCTACATAGCCGCCTTGTCAACAAGGCATCTGTATGACGAAAACGGCCAGCCCCATATGTGTGTTGACGAGGGATTACGGCGCAGGTTGGAGGCCAAGCTGACAGCAAAAATCCTTACATTTGATGTAGCATAAACCCTTTGCCCGCACGGGAGCGTGACCCCCTTTCCACGCTCCCGGCTACGGGCCTTTCATCCTTACAGGAAACGAGGTGCATCAATGAATCAAAAAAAGGAATCCACGACTGTCGTTGATATGGATTCCAATAGCAAAGCAAAAGACGCGATTCGCGTCGTGAGCGTGTTTGCCGGCAACAAAACCGCCAGCGAAGCCATCCACAGCGCGGCGGTCAAAAAAATACTGTACGACAAACCTAAAATCAGTTGAAACAACGGAAGCCCAAGCATTGACTGCCTTGGCGATGGGCGGTAAAATAGATACAGGATAGTATCAACGCTTTTTCTGTTGTTTCTCAAATTAAGGAGGCTTTGAAGTGAGAGAACAACAGAAGTACATAGCGGGTATCTATTGCCGCCTTTCGTCCGAGGATTCAGCCGAACATGAGCGCATGAGTATAGGAAATCAGCGTGAAATGTTATGCGACTATGTGAAACGGCAGGGATGGGAAATCGGTTCCGTCTATGTTGATGATGGATACTCAGGAGTAAATTTTCAACGTCCAGATTTTCAGCGCATGATTACCGATATAGAAGCCGGGAAAATCAATCTTGTCATTTGCAAAGATTTATCGCGGCTTGGACGCAACTATATCCTCTGCGGTCAGTATACCGAAATCTATTTCCCGGAGCGCGGCATCAGGTTTATCGCCTTAAACGACGGTTATGATTCGCTGAATACGCCGGGGAGCATGGACATCACCCCGTTTAAGCACATTCTAAACGATATGTATTGCAAAGACATTTCCGCGAAAATCAAATCGTCTTTGCGTACAAAATCATTGCGGGGCGAATATCTCGGCTCAAAAGACCCATACGGCTACCTGCGCGACCCGAACGACAAGCACAAGCTGATCGTGAACGAGGAAACTGCACCAGTTGTTGTGCGGATATTTGAGACGTGCGCGGGCGGCAATGGCGCAAGGTGGATAGCTACCCGGTTAAACGAGGAGGGTGTTTTATCGCCCGCCGACTACGCGAGGTGGAGGCTGCACGACCCGGAAAAAGACGGCGTATTTGAGCGCAAAGGCTTTTGGGCGCGTACTGCCGTTCATAAAATGCTCGGTGACGAAATCTATATAGGGAGCATTGTAAACTGCCGCCGCGTAACGCCGAACTACCGCACAAAAAAGACCGTTAAACAGGAAAAAGAGGATTGGATCATCGTGCCAAATATGCACGAGCCGATTATCTCCCGCGAACTGTTTGACGAAGCGCAGAAAAAACTGTCTAACCGTCAGCATTTGAGCAGCCGCCTCAAACACCCGAAAGAGCGGGAGGACATATTCAAAGGGCTTTTTAGGTGCGAGGCTTGCGGCTCAACCATGATACTGCACAGGACGGGAACCGGGTATTGGGCTTACATTTGTCGCAAACATCACGCAATCTGCAAAACCGCCTGTTCAAGCCATTACATCAACTACGACAAGTTTCACGCAGCGGTGCTGGCCGATATTCAGAAACACGCGGTATTGTTCGCGGAGGACACGGCAAAGGCGGCGCGGGAACTGGCAGCGAAAATTGGGCGGGAGGACGAAAAGAAGCTGGCGCGGACAAAAAAAGAGCTGGCTGGTGCGCAGAAACAGCTTGCCGAACTCGACATAAAATTAAAAAAGTCCTATGAGGACAACATGAGCGGCAAGCTCCCCGACCATATTTTCAGTATGTTCATTGCCGACTATGACAATGAAAAGGTCGCGCTGAAAGAATCCGTCCAAAGCATGGAACAAACCCTCGAAAAAGCGCGGAACGCGGAAACGGACGCGGATAGATTCGTGAAGTTGGTACGGCAATACGCCGGATGTGAGGAACTTGACCGCTTTATGCTCCATGAGTTGATAGAGCGCATTACCATCTGGGAAACGCCAAACATGGGGCGGTACCGCAAGGGCAAGGAAAAAGTTATCACGATTTACTATAAGTTTGTGGGCGCGTTACAATAAACATTTCTTTATACACTTTTGACTGCTCATCATCTCGCGAAAGGCGAGAGTATAACGCTGTGTATTTGGTCTGGTCTGGCTGCCTGTTCATAGGATACCCCTTTCGGGCAGCCACCCCATCCGTAGCAATACCATTTTACCAAAAAAGCAGCATTTTTTCAATGCTGATATTACAAACATCCCTCTCTTTCTCACTGATTTACCACTCTTCTCAAAGTCGCGTCATGGCGGATCAGCCGCGCGATTTTATCGTTCGCTGTTTCCGTGTTCGTCTTACTGGAATGGACGGCAACGAGGAAGGTGGTGGAGCCGAGGCGTTTTCTGAAACGGTACGGCTCCTGTGGCGAAATATTGTTTTCACCTTGTGCTTTTAACGTATTCATGCCAGCGGCTCCTCTCAAAAGTAGATTATAGATTCACATAAAATTGCGGTCTGTTTTTGGCAGACCTCCCTCTTTGTTTTTCAAGGCGAGGTAGCCGTGGCTTACGGAGGAACCCTTTGGCATTACCTTGTCCGCTTTCATCCCGGCCTCGTTCCTGCGCCGCTGTCTTGTTTGACAGTAGGCGCGTTTCTCCGTCGCTCCCTGCGTGCTGCCCGTCTTGGCGCCTAATTTACATCACTCCCTTCATGCGCTCGGGGGCGGCTGGTTTGCCGTGGGTTGCTGACGGATACCCGAAAACCACAATCCCGCTCCGCGCCTCCGACGCATTTTGGCAGAACTGTATTCTCGGTATGTGACCGGCTGCGGTATTCAATTTTCAAGATACATTTGGCGAAAATGAAATTAAATATCTTTGATTGTCGCCTAATGCAATTATGGCAGAGGCTTGACAGGAAAGCAATACTAATATACAATATTAGCTACACTTATCGGTTGACGCTTAAATGCCGATATTGCTTTTCGCTTAACGGAGGAATCAGTATGATCGCGAGCGTATACATTAAAGAAGGAAACATTCATTTCTACAACGAGAAAAGCAGCCTGTCGGACATAGGCGGAATCGCCTACGAACTCGGAAGGCCGCTTTTGGATTTTGTGTGTTACGAGCCGATGCAGTTTCAAGATGGCTTCGCCGAAATCACGAATGAGTTTGACCATGATTTTTCTCATATGCGCGTAAAAGAGCCGGAGTTTCGAGAAGGGCTGAAGCAGATCATGGGCGAGCTTCAGCAGAAAGAAATCTATGTGTTCTTTTATGGTCAGACGCTCATGGATTTCATTTTTGCTTTTGTTGATTCCCCGACAAAAGCAATCACACGGCTTGAAGATAATATCCCCGGCGCGGTGGATGAACTTGCTTGGGCAAAGGACTTTCAGTGGCCGTCGCCGGGCAAAGTTTTTGCGGACAAAGACAGGTTGCTCCTTCGAGCCGCTAAAGATGCTGTGGCGGTCATGTATAAGCATCTCTGCAAGTTTCAAAAATTCATCATACATGAAATTGAGGTTTTGCTGCACTATCGCAGAGAAATCGAGGTGCCGTCCGGCAGGTCGATTGATTATATTGACATACTCGATGAATACCACACGGTAACGGTCGGCGGAAATTTCTATCTTGAAAAACCGTTCCGTGTGTTTTACGGGCGTGTGGCGACCGGGGAAGTAGAACAGCTATACGAGATTCACAGTATTGAGGATTTGTTCCGCTTTGAGTTTATCAAGATGATTGAGGAAGAAATCTATATCAAGAAGTGCAAGAACTGCGAACGCTTTTTCATCCCAAAGCGCCGCGCCGATGCCGAATACTGTGAACGCATTTGGGGCGACACCAACCGCAAGTGCAGCGAGATCGGCGCTACGCTTCGATATGAGCGGAAGGTTGCGCAGAACCCGATTCTGGAAGCACATAAGAAAGCATACAGGCGGTTTAACTCCCGCACCCGCGCCAAAAAGATGACGCAAACCGAGTTCATGCTCTGGTCGGAGGAAGCCGCGAAAAAGCGGGATGATTGTCTGGCGGGAGAATTGCCGTTTCAAGATTTCATTGCGTGGTTGGAACAAGGCAGGATTCGGAAAAGCAGGAGCGCAAGCAAAAATTCAGATGCAGGAAATACAACGAAAGAGCCGCCGTTATAATTGGCAGCTCTTTTGCTGTGGGTTTGTGTTATTCGGTTTTATCGTCCTCAGATTTTTGAGTATTCAAAACCCGGATTTCCGGGACGGGCGTGGAGATGTACATTTCCTCTGTATCTTGCTGGGCTTTCATGAGGATTTCGATTGCCTGTGTTTGCGATTGGAACAGCCTGCGGTACATGGCAGCATAATCAGTCATTTGCGTCACCGCCTTTGCTATTCGTGTCCAGCGGCGGTTGATCGTCCGTTAGTAAAAGCTGATGCAGCAGCCGCGCACCGGCTTTCATACCCAATTCCATGTACACATGCTCATAAGCGGTCAGGGCTTGGGATAGGTCGGCGGCGGCTTCATCCCGTTCAGGGCCGTCCGGGCAAAGGCTTTCCAGCCGCTTGTAAATGGGGTCACTGCCTGTTTTCAATGTGTCTCGGTAGGGATACGTTTCCTCCGCGAAATCGTCCGTGCCGTACAATAGAAAGCTGCGGAGCTGCCGTAAGTTCATCCGCGCAAATGCGTCTTTGATAAAATCCATGTTTTTCCGTCCTTTCGTTGTGTTTTCTTGCAACACTCTTGAAAGGCGTGTGTGTTTTTGATATGCTTATCTTGCACCGCCTTCGGGTGTTGCGGGCGGGAGCGGCGGCTACTCTTTCCGGGATGACGCCGCTCCCAGCACTTTATTCTGGAGTTAATCGTAGATCAGCTCGTTGATTATTTCCTCCGCCTGAAAACGATCTGGAATCACCGCGAGCCTGGTTGCCACCGCCTCATCAATCTCCCGCAGATGGGGGTAGAGCTTTTCGGTAAGCAGCAGTTCGGTATATAGCGCGGGACGGTGTTCTTTCAGGAATGCCTGCCGCATACGGGCGTATCTGCCGAGCGGTTTCGTCAATTCCGGCGGTGGTTCGGATAGCGCGATGTCTGGCAAGAGATAGTCACCGATGCGCGTGTAGGTTATTGGGTTCATTTTGCCTCCTTTCCGCGGCGTGTGGCCGCTTGTAGTAGTGGCCGAGGGTGTTACCCTCCGTGCGTGTTTCTTTGCGTGTAGGCGGCGAGAAATGCCCCTAAACGCGCCTGTAATTGATTATGCCGCTAATCACGTCCCTCTGGCTATGCCGCCTCAATCTGCTACGGATGGGATGGCTGCCTCGCTGTAATAGTAGTGGATTGGACATCCACCCTTTACAGTATAAATTCTCAAAGATGTTCTCCACCTCACGAGAGGATAAAAGGTCTTTGATGTTCTGTGTAATGGCTGTGGGAATACCGCCCCATTTACGAAAGCGTTTCCAAATCTCCACCGAGTAAGCGGCGGTCTGTTCCTCTTTTAAGAGCAAATGAAACTCGTCCATGTAATAACGAGTGGAGCGTTTTTCTGCACGGTTTATGGTTACTCTGTTCCAAACTTGGTCTTGCACGATAAGCATACCTAGCTTTTTAAGCTGTTTGCCAAGTTCCTTAATGTCGTAGCAGACAATGCGGTTTGTAATATCCACATTTGTTCTGTGATTAAAAACGCTAAGACTACCCGTTACATAGATTTCAAGAGCTGAACGGATATGCTTTGCTTCCTTTTCCTCCTGTCTGCCCAGTGCATCGTAAAGGTCGCCTAAGATTGGAATTTTTGCAGGGTCGGGGTTGGCAAGGTATTTTGTGTAAACATTCCGCACCGCCTTGTCAATGACCGTTTTTTCAATGGGCTGCAAGCCCTCCTTCCCGGCAACGATCAACTCGCACAGGGAAAGAATAAAATCAGACTTTAACGCCATAGGGTTTTCATCGTCCGGGGATAGCGCCGCCGTAATGTCCATAGGGTTGATATGATGGGGGCTGTTGGGCGCGATCTCCACCACCTGTCCGCCGAGCCGCTTAATCAGGGGAGAATACTCGCCCATTGGATCGACCACAATGATTTTATCCGTGGTCGCCAGAAAGACATTGACAAGCTTCCGCTTCGCGGCAAAACTTTTGCCTGAGCCTGTTGATCCCAAATACAGGCCGTTAGGGTTGTATTGTCAAGGACTATTTTCAGGTTAGGAAAAGGTTTGCAAATAGGCGCGTAAAATGCCCCTGTAGAAAGGTTAAAGCCATTTCGCGGGGTGGGTGGTGTAATACCATTCAGACCTCACAAAACGGCTTTTGAGCGTAACAAAAAGCCTGTATTCATGCGGTTTTGCAGACTGTAAAAAGGTGGCAAATGTTTACATCTCGCTGTTACGCTTTTGTCGTTGCTCTAATTCTGTTCTTTGGAAGAGGTCGCGGGGTGCAGGGGGCGCGTAGCTCCCTGCAAAACTTCCGATACCCGCCGCAGTAGTGAAGCCGGTTTTGCCGTATAATGTAGCAGACGAAAGCGTGGGGCAGGATTTATCCTGTTCTCCGCTTTCGGCGGCGAAATGCCACGGCAAAAATCAAGCCTGTCAATGGTTTAGGGGTGGAGATTTTCCGCGCTCTTTGCGGAAAATACTACCCGTCCATTGACAGGCTTGATAGTCGGAACGGACGGAAAAGGGCAAAAAAATAAGGCAGGGCGTTTGATTACCCTGCCTCATATAAACTAACTCATTCGGTTTTCTAATTAAAACTGCCATCCCATAACGGCATATTTTCCAAGAACTCACTCTGAACTGCCGGAACGTAGAATGCCCCAAAGGTTTTCAGCCCGTTTTCTCGCTCCATTGTCGGCATTTCTACCAAGAACTTGTAATATGGCATGAATACCGAATCCCGTCCGCTTGTACGATACATTAACTCAACATGAGCGATATATTCCTCGCCCGGTAATGCTTCGGGAACGGTTGTTATATAATGATTTTCGAGTAAAAGTTTACGGGCTTCTTCGG
>Ga0154000_1000213_pt1 | contig 16332 bp, 15 predicted proteins | sample TSNC084MetaG_FD_104674 | JGI IMG/M metagenome (GOLD analysis project Ga0154000, IMG submission 104674) | Attine ant fungus gardens microbial communities from North Carolina, USA - TSNC084 MetaG | ecosystem: Host-associated > Fungi > Mycelium > Unclassified | place: USA: North Carolina, Lumber... | reverse complement strand
GAACACACAGAATAAGCACTTGGGGAACCGTGATCTATACAATGTTCTGTATCTGCTGGCCATGCAGCAGATACAGGTTAATAAAGAGGGAACAGCACGTAATCCACTGTTACGGGCTTACTTAGAGTACAAAGTATCGCAGGGAAAAACGAAGATACAAGCGATGATATGCATTATGCGACGTCTGGTAAGCATTATTTACCGGATGATGAAGAATCAGACACCTTACCAGATGCCGGAGGTGGAAAGTCCCAAAGAACAGATGGTTTCTTAATAAAAACGTGGTAGAATGAAGGAAAACCGTGCGTCCTGCCATTTTATGTAAAAGAAGCATTCTCTGCCCAAAGGGGGATGGTGGAGCTGATCACATGGTCGATCAGCCATGGATTAAAAAGGCCATAGATAAAGCGTTAACAATATTAGGAGAATAGTCATGGATGCTAATAAAAAGATGAAAACCATGCTTGAGAACCTTGCAAGCGGAATTAGTGAAAAACTTGTAAATTTAACTGTGTTAAACTTGCAGAAAATAATGTCCCCCCAATTTACACAGGTATATGACAGTATTATTGTATCTAGAGATAAGATAGAAATATCCGAAGAACAATACAGTAGAGTCATAAAAATGCATGGGGATAAAACTGGTTATGAAGCCAGTAATAATGATACCAGAGTAAATGATTTTTTTGAAACAGATTTACCGGGGAGTGAGGCATTGTTAATTGCCCTTATGATAGTGGATGTATGGGGAGGTAAGTTAAAATGCTTGGAACCCGAATCGGATTTTTGTTTCATAATTGATTGTGATGAAAACTATGTTACTTTAAGGTTTCACAAATTAAGAAGCAATGAAGGTATGTGGTTGTCAGATGATATAGAGGGATACGATGGTGCAATAGGTTATATAATTGTTTAAAATTGAATGAAGTTATGGAGATGCCGCTGGCAATTAACATTCCAACTCCCCGAAGGAGAAATAGTCGAAGTTGCAAACAAGTATGCCAGTGAAGAGAATAACGTTTTGAAAAAAATCAGCATATCCATTTTTCTGTTTTATTTGAAAGACGAATATGCCTCACAGTTTCGCAGGATGCTTACTATTGAGAAATATAAAAATGGTGAAATTGAAAAGATTTATCGTGAAATTTTTATAGATGCGGCCTTGTTGTATCAGGCCGGCCTTTTTTCAGAAATGATTAGCCAAGGGTTTATGAAGCAAGGGGATCCCAATGTGATGGCTCTGCATTTTTATTCTCCCATATTCTTGCTATTGAATAAATATGACGGAATACCGGAGCGGGAAAAAGAGGCGCTTGACCTGCTGGAAAAGCATATTGACCAATTTGACTTAATTTATCGGGAGGAAGATACAAGATGAAAACACTGATTGTTTACGCTACAAAATATGGCTGCACACAGGAATGTGTATCAATTTTGAAAGAGTCTTTACAAGGTGAAGTAAAGATCTCAACTGCGGAAAAGTGCCGGTATGATTTAATGCATTTTGATACAATTATAATAGGCGGTTCGGTCTATATGGGTACAATGCGGAAAGATGTAACAAAGTTTTGCAAACGCAATGAAAAAATCCTGCTTAGAAAAAAGATAGGACTGTTTGCATGTTGCTATACCCCAAAAGGAACGGAGGGCTTCCTTGAAACTTTATTCCCGCATAACCTATTGACCCATGCCGCATATGTCACTATTATAGGCGGCAGAATGGATTATGAGAAAATGAGTTTTGCTTATAGAAAGTTATTTCAATCCCTAAATAAAATTGAGGGGTTCCGTGAAGGATTTGTTGAGCCCCAAATTGATGTAGAAGAAATCCAAAAGCTCGCGGAAAGGGTAAAGGAAAGGGAGCCGTGTGTTTTTCAGACTGGAGAAATTTTCAAATACATATAATGACACTGGCATTTCTTTGTGATAGAATAAGAAATAATAATGTAACGAAAGGAAAAGGGTAAAATGAAAACACTTTATAGTGGAAAAACAAAAGATGTTCTGGTTAATGAGGAGAACAATATGGTTTATTTGCTTTTCAAGGATAGCGCAACCGGTGAGAATGGCGTCTTTGATCCCGGCTCCAATACCGTCGGCGGCAGTGTGGAAGGAAAAGGAAAAATTGGCCTGGCCATAACCAGTTATTTCTTTGAATTGATGGAAAAGAATGGTGTACCGACTCATTATCTTGGTTTGGATTTGGAGAAGAATCTTATGCAGGTGAGCAATCTCACGGTGCCGCCTCTTGAATTTGTCTTACGCTATTTTACCGCCGGCAGCATGTGCCGCCGTTTTACCATAGAAGAGGGTATTCCTTTTGAACCACCGTATCTTGAAGTGACTTTAAAGAATGATGAGCAGGGTGATCCTTTGATCAGTGAAAGACTCTGCCTGATGAAGGGCATCTTAAAAGAAGGTCAGTATGATGAGGCACTGAATGTGCTAGTCAGCGTTGGTGAAGTTTTAAAAGCCGAGCTGGCGAGCATGAACTTGACCCTGATTGATTTCAAAATTGAACTGGGGTATGATGAAAACGGCAAAATTTATGTAGCGGATGAAATTACTCCGGATATTTGGCGTGTAAAGGATGAAAATGGAAATATTCCTAATCAAGTCGAATGCGGGAAGATGTTATTAGAGAAGATTAAGAAGTAATCGGATTGCGGGAGCATTTGTAATAAAGGAAAGGTAAAAGGACGGATGATGAACCTGAGAGAATTTACAGAAGCAGTAGATCAGACTGCAGGAGAGATGGAAAAAAATGAATTGAAGTGTTTTATCCATAATATTACTCGTAAAATTCCCGAGGGTAAGAGAACGGAGTTCTTAAAGCTGCTTGATAATATCCGGAAAGATGGAAATGTGTCTGATGGAGAAAACCGTTTACAGGCTGCAGCGCGAAAAGCCAATGAACAGGAAATTGAGCAGGAAATGAGCAGGCTGCGAAGTATGTTCCAACGGATAGAAGATGAAGAACTATGCATTTATGCGGATGGATATGAAGAGTATTCCCAGGGGTATTGGGAGGATAACTGGGTATGGGAATATGAGGATCCAAAGGATATATGTCGTGCATATGCAGAGGGCAGTATGCTTGTGCAGCGTTGCGTAAATGATGGATTCTATACGGATGCTATTAAAATATTTGACAGCATGATGAGCACAGAGGCCTTGGTCCAGAATGACTGGGATATGTTCAGTATGGGGCTGGAGGAACTGGTGGAAGAAGGATTGCTCACAGTAGATCTTGAAAAATTGGCATTGTATGTATTATATGCCGCCTATCAGGCGGAAAAACCGGAGATGCGGGCGCAGAAATTATTTGATTATTTTTCAGTCTCCTTTTTTCAAAACATTAGTATGGAGCAGATGCTGAGTCTCGGCGGTGAAGAATTGACAGGCTTATCAGATTTCTGGCATTCCTGGATTATGCTGCTAATTGGTAAAACCGGCGATGTAGCTGGACGGTTGTTAAAAGAGGCAATTATATATGAAAAAGGTGAGGATGGTATACTGGAAACGGCACGTGCGGCATACCAGAGTCACCCAAGTCTCTATCTGGAAGCGATCGAACATTTTAGAGGAACAGACAACAGCAGCCGACAGCTGGAAGCAGGAATAGAAGCGCTTGAAAAAATAGAGAAAAAATACAAGATCCGCGGCGAAATTGCGCTTAAAACTGCAGAGGCAGCCATTCGGTTGGGGAATACAGATTGTGTGGAAAAATGCTGGCTGGAGGCTTTCCGGTCTAACAGTACACCGGTGAATTATCTTCGGCTTGTGGCAGAGAGTGAGGATTTTGCGATACAGCAAAAGGCCGCAGAACAGATAATCCGATCTGCCAGGATTGGCTGCAATACTGAATCTGTCTCCCAAGAGCTTCAGGGGAATTCTGTATCAGAAATTGATAAGGAGATATTGAAGTTCCTAATTGGCGATTTCGATGGGTCTATGGAACGATGTGCTGAAGTTGATCAGGCACTTGGCTGGTCTGGGAAATATATTAAATGTGGTTTGCCATTATTTTTACTGCTCTTGTTCAAGCGTGAAAATTTAGGGCAGGGGTGTACAAAGATGGCTGAAATTGCACTCGGCTTTATGAATTTTAATGCGGAGTCATATTTTGAGGGGACTAAATGTAAGGCAAAATCGAGTGAGAATAGCACACGACTCCTAAATGACAGGGAATTATTCTGGGAATGTTTTAATCGCTGGAAGTGCAGATATCATCTGACGGATGAGCAGGAAAAAGTATATTTGTCCAAACTGGAGAGGCTTATTGATAGGAGAGTAAAAGCGATTCTTGATGGTAAATTCCGTAATCATTATGAAAGTGTGGCAGCACTGGCAGCGGCATTGGGAGAGGTGAAAGAGTCCAGAGGAGAGACTGGCGTCAAAGAGAAGAGCCTACAGGAGTACCGGCAGATATATACACGCTGGACCTCGTTTCATGCAGAACTCAGAAAATACGGGATGAGTGATACAAGAAAGAGAAAATAAAGATAAGCAGAAGTTTGGTACCATATCTATTTGGCAATGTTTGAGGAGTATGATAATGAACATAGAAGCATATAATCTTGATTCCCTCAGAAAACTGGTTAGAGATTTAGAAAAAGAAAATAAAAGTCTTAAAGCGCTTCTTGAAAGGGTCGACATACCATATTCGCAGAGTGAGGTGTTCTTAGATCTTCCGACAATATTAGAAGATTATGACCCGGATCAGGGAGCCAGAATAAATAAGCAATATAGTGATGAAAATATAGCAACCAAATTTTTTGCTATGTTTTGGGGAAGGGAGGATGTGTTTGCCAAAAGAGCTAAAAATGGACACTATTATCCCCAATGCGATAATCGATGGAACAATCATTTATGTCCAAAGCAAAAAGAGCAAAAAATGTACTGCGAAGATTGTGATCATAAAAGTTGGACAAAGTTAAGACCAGAAATGATTGTCTCTCACCTGAATGGTGATCGAGCGGATGGGGCAGATGTTATTGGGGTCTATCCGCTATTACCAGATGGCACGTGCAGATTCCTTGTGTTTGATTTTGATAATCATGAGAAAGGAGCAGAGCAGAATGACTTTGCAAATGAGGATGATTCCTGGCATGATGAGGTGGACGCACTTCGCTTAATATGCAGACAAAATGGAATAGATGCGCTTGTGGAAAGATCTCGTTCGGGAAGAGGTGCTCATGTGTGGATTTTTTTTCATAAACCAATTGAAGCATCTACAGCGAGAAACTTTGGTTTCCTGCTTCTGGATAAGGGCAGTGCGTCAATTAATTTGAAATCATTTCGCTATTATGATCGCATGTATCCGTCACAGGATGTTGCAAGTACGATTGGAAATCTCATTGCATTACCTTTGCAGGGACAGGCGTTGAAGAAGGGTAATAGTGCCTTTGTGGATGGAAATTGGAATGCATACCCAGAGCAATGGGAGCGTCTGCTGTACACCAGAAAACTAACAGAGGAAGAAGTAGAGCAATTTATTGCCAAATGGCAGTCAGAGTTACTTATACAAAATACGTCTGCCAATTATTCAAATAAGAAAAATCGTCCAAAACCATGGAAACGACACGACAATTTTGTGGCAGATGATGTAGCGGGAAAGTTGCATATTGTTCTTGCAGATGGAATCTATATCGATGCATTAAATCTGAAACCTCGTCTGCAGAATCAAATTCGTTGTATGGCAACATTTGATAACCCTGTTTTCTATAAGAATAAACGATTGGGATACTCGAATTATTATAATTTCAGTACGGTTTATCTGGGAATGGACATGGAAGGATATATAAAGGTTCCAAGAGGTTTACTTGAAAATATCCTAATGGCGTGTAGTGAATCAGACATTAGTTATGATATTGAAGATCAAAGAGAGAAAGGGAGACCAATTCGCATTTCCTTTCAAGGAGAGCTAAGAGTACAGCAGGATTTGGCAGCAGTAAGTTTACTTGCTCATGATAATGGTATACTCAGTGCAGCAACTGCCTTTGGTAAAACCATTGTTTGTAGCTATCTGATTGCACAGCGTAGAGTGAATACACTTATTTTATTAGAAAGTACAGATCTAATTTCACAGTGGGAGCAAGAAATGAAGAGATTCCTAGTCATTAACGAAGAATTACCGGAATATCAGACAAAGACTGGTCGCACTAAAAAGCGCACAAGTGTTATTGGAACTTTAAAGGGTGGCAAGGACACGATGACAGGAATTATTGATATTGCAATGATTGGCTCCTTATATAAAAAAGGCAATTTTCATGAAAAAATAAATACATATGGAATGGTTATCATGGATGAGTGTCATCACGCTGCATCAGCGACTGCACAGGAAGTTCTCAAAAAAGTGAATGCAAAGTATGTCTACGGGGTTTCTGCTACGCCGATAAGAAGTGATAACCTTGAAAAAATAAATTATTTACTCCTGGGGCCGGTGCGTCATAAATATACAGCACTAGAACGGGCAGCGGAGCAGGGGATAGGTCATTTTGTTTATCCACGATATACGAGAGTGATTGGTGTTTCTGATGAAAAATATGATATAAATGCGGCATATGCTCTTGTGAGTAATAGTGATGTAAGAAACGAACTCATTTTGCAAGATATAAGGGATTGCGTTAAAAATGGACGAACACCTGTGATACTTACGAAATATAAAGAGCATGCAAAATTAATATATGATAGTGTTCAGAAAGATGCGGACTATGTCTTTATCCTATACGGGGATAATACGATAAAGGAAAATGAAACAATCAGGAGACAATTAAAAGAAGCATCACCTGAAAAATCCTTGATCCTTGTTGCAACCGGACAAAAGATTGGAGAAGGATTTGATTATCCCAGATTGGATACACTTATGCTGGCAGCACCTGTCTCCTTCTCTGGGCGTCTGGAACAATACGTCGGAAGGTTAAATCGTGATTATGATGGGAAGCAAGAAGTCATTGTTTATGATTATATAGATTCACACATACCAGTTTTTGATAATATGTATTTGAAGCGCCTGAGAACATACAGAAAAATTGGATTTTGTGTTATTTCTGATGTGCTTGAAGAAAAACAGAATGTTAACGCAATATATGACGGCGAAAACTATATAGATATTTTTGAGCATGATCTAGTAGAGGCAGAAAAAGAAGTTATTATTTCCAGTCCGGATATTATCCAGGAGAAGATAGATCGTCTTATTTATATAATGAAACCAAGACAGGAAGCTGGCATAAAGATTACTGTCATCACTGAAGAGCCGGAGAACAAGGCATATGGGAATGTGGATTTTTTAAAATCTTTGATTCAACAGATGAAAGATATAGGGATTCGTGTCATTATCAGTAAATATAATACGGAACATTTTGCGGTAATTGACCATTCATTAGTATGGCATGGTGGTATGAATCTTCTGGGAAAAGAAGATGCCTGGGATAATTTAATCAGACTAAAGGATATAAATGTGGCAGCAGAATTGATGGAGATGGTGTTTGGAACATGATGGATAATTTAGAAGACAATTAGGAACATAGGGTAAATAGAAGCATTAAACCTTGCTGCATGTCATGCGTGTGGACTTCTGCCGGAAACCATATACCTCCAATGTCAAAAACTGGAGAACGAACTGGTCAGCCTCAGGCCATTGAATAGAAAGCTTGTATTATATGAATACCCTATCGGATTTGACCTTAGTCAGAAAAAAGCAAAAGCTGTTCTATCTAAAAATGACGCTGGAATGACTTTTAATAATTCTTGACACGCCTGCGTATTCATGTTACCCTTATACCATAAATTTCAGAAAGGAAGGTGACGTCATGCTTAGCTTTAACCTAATCACGAATAATAATTGTACCTGCGCTGTCAGAATTGGCATGGCGTTATTTAACGCCTTCTAACATTATGCCAGTGTACTGTCCGGCTCATAATTAGTAAAACCGCACTCCCTCTTTTGCCATCTGCGGCGTTGTCATCAGTCGACGTAGCCACCGCTACGCCTCCTTCTTCCGCCTTGCAGACTAACAAAATATGAAGCACAGTTTTGCTAAAGATGAACCGGACAGCACACCAGTCTAGCCCGGGTAACGGTTACCCGGGTTTTTTTGAGCCTATTTATGGAAATGAGGGATCTATTATGATTGAATTACAAGGAAAATACAACACCGCCAAGGTGTTTACCGACAATATTGAGCAGGAAGCGATTTCGCAGATCATTAACCTGCTGAATCAGGAGTTTGTTCAAGGAAGCCAAATTCGTATCATGCCAGACACCCATGCCGGTGCAGGCTGCACCATCGGCACCACTATGACCATTACTGACAAGGTTGTGCCTAATTTGGTGGGTTTGGATATTGGCTGCGGCATGGAAACGGTGATTTTGCGAGATACCCATGTAGAATTGCAGCAGCTTGACAAAGTCATCCACGAACATATCCCGGCAGGCTTTTCGATTCGCCGAAAACCGCATATGTTTATGGAAGAGGTTAATCTGAACGAGTTGCGTTGTTCCAATCAGGTAAACCTGAACCGTGCCGAGTTGAGTCTTGGTACATTGGGAGGCGGCAATCATTTTATCGAGCTGGATAAAGACGACGACGGCCGGCTTTGGTTAGTGGTGCATTCCGGCAGCCGGAATTTAGGCAAACAAGTGGCGGAATATTATCAAAAGGCCGCTGCTAAGAAATTGGAGAAAAAGCGAATCAAGGTGGATAAAAATCTTGCCTTTGCGGAGGGGCAGATGTTCGACGACTACATCCATGACATGGTGATTACACAGCGTTATGCAGAGTTGAACCGCAAGGCAATTGTGAGAGAAATCGTAAAGCAGATGAAGTTTAAGGTCGAAGACAGCTTTACCACCATTCACAACTACATCGAAACCTCCCCCTCGCAGGGACTGGACACAAGGATCCTGCGAAAAGGCGCGATCTCGGCCAAGGCAGGCGAGCGGGTATTGATTCCCATCAATATGCGGGACGGGAGCCTGATCTGTATCGGCCGCGGCAATCCGGACTGGAACTATTCCGCTCCCCACGGTGCCGGACGGCGGATGAGCCGCAGCGCCGCTAAGGGAAGCATTACCCTTTCACAGTTTAAAGAGTCTATGGAAGGGATTTATTCATCCACCTTGAACAAATCCACCATTGACGAAGCCCCCTTTGCTTATAAACCCATGGATGAGATTACCGCCAATATTGCGGATACTGCGGAAATCATTCAAATCATTAAACCGCTCTATAATTTCAAAGCAGCGGAGTAGAAAGCTGGAGACTGATGAAAAAGAAAAAATCACCATTACTAAAAATCATAAAAGAATCGCCGGAAGCCCGTAAAAAACGGGTCTCCTCCGGCGTGAAATTCCGTACGGCCGTTTTTGAAAACAAGAAGAAGCGGCGGCAAAAGAATATTATGGATTATGAGGAGAATTAAAAATCGAAATCCTGTCTCATATTGACTCTTATATGTGAATATGCTAAACTGGAACGGTGTTTCATTTTGGATTTGGAGGTGGCGATATGGGGCGTCCTGCAAGTTATAACACAAAGCAACGCGAAGCGGTCCTGGCATATATTGCTTCTCTTGATGGAGGCCATGTTACTGCCGCGCAGATTGTGGAACATTTTGAAAAAGAAAATGCTTCTATTGGGCGTACCACCATCTACCGCCATCTGGATAAGTTGGTGGAAAGTGGTAAAATACACAAATATAACATCGACGACGTATCCGGAGCATGTTTTGCATATGTAAGTCATGGAACGGAGAGCGGAGAGCATTTCCACCTAAAGTGTGAAGACTGTGGTGAATTGTTCCATCTGCAGTGCGATACATTGAGTGAAATGCAGCGGCATATTCTTGCGGAACACGCTTTTAAAGTCAATACCATGAAGACCGTTTTTTATGGGAAATGTGATAATTGTCTTCAAAACGAATGAATTTATTATAGATTCTTAGCGGGGAGGAGATATCATGCTTTTTATAGCACAAGCCGACGTGTCTGACAGACATACGAAAAAAAGGCTCATAGCGTTAGCCGTATTGCTATGCTTTCTTGTTGTTTCCTTGCTTTCAGGAATGTTCATTTTTACCCATACAGATCACGAGCACGACCATAACGGCGTTCATGGCGGCTGTGCCGTCTGTGAACAAATCAATAATTTTGAGAACCTGCGGAAGCAGCTCAGCATGGCGGCTTTCGGTACGTCTTTCGCACTCTTAAGTCTTTTCGCCGTAGTTTCAACTATTCAATGCATTGATTCCCGAATAGAATCATCAAGCCTTGTGGCATTGAAAATCAGAATGAATAATTGAAATAACCTCCGCAAGGGAAGGCTATGCTCTTTTTTAAGGAGTTTTTGGCGTTACCTTATCTTTTTATGCTCAAAAACAGACATTATGGAGGTTATTATAAATTATGAAACGATTTACTTCAATGATACTTGCATTTCTGCTGCTGGTAACGCTGCTGTCCGCCTGTAATCAAACCGGTAATCCGGACAACACAAACGCAGAAAACAAACGCAGCGTCGTTTGCACGATTTTCCCGCAATATGACTGGGTTCGAGAAATTCTCGGAAGTAAAGCAGACAATTTCGATTTGACCCTTCTTATGGACAGCGGCGTTGATCTGCATAACTACCAGCCCTCAGTCGATGATATAGTAAAAATCTCAGCCTGCGACCTGTTTATTTATGTGGGAGGCGAATCGGACAAATGGGTGGACGATGTGCTTGCAGAGGCGTCGAATCCGGATCGGATCGTAATCAATTTGCTGGACGTGCTGGGAAACTCGGTAAAGACAGAGGAGATTATCGAAGGTATGGAAGAGGATCACGACCATGGCGATCACGGGGAAGATGACCACGCCGACGATGACCACGCCGACGATGGCCACGAGGACGATCAAGACCACGAGGACGATCAAGACCACGATGATGCGGAAGAAGCCGAGTATGATGAGCATGTATGGCTCTCTTTGAAAAATGCCGCGGTGTTTTGCCCGGTCATTGCCGATGCGCTTACATCATTGGACGCCGGTAACGCCGGGGAGTACGAAAGCAATCTTGCTTCCTATACCGAAAAGCTGTCGGCTTTGGATGCAGAATACCAGGCGGCGGTAAACGCGGCCTCTGTCGGGACACTGTTGTTTGGCGACCGTTTTCCCTTCCGCTACTTTGTCGACGATTACGGATTAAGCTATTATGCTGCTTTTCCCGGCTGCTCAGCTGAAACGGAGGCCAGCTTTGAAACCATCCTGTTTCTTGCGAAAAAAGCGGACGAACTCGGCTTACACACCATTATGGTAAACGAAAGCGCGGATCAGTCCATTGCTAAAACCATTATAAACAATACAACCGGCAAAAGTCAGCAAATTCTTGCGCTGGATTCCATGCAGTCGGTGAAGGCAGGCGACGTGAATAGCGGAACGACCTACTTCTCTATAATGGAAAGCAATTTGAACGTGCTGAAAGAAGCGCTGAAGTAAAGGAGGAGCCGTATGCCACAGTTAACCTGCCGAAATCTTTCCCTTGGTTATGAAGGAAAGACCGTAGTCACCGGCCTCTCTTTTGAGGTAAAGACCGGAGACTATCTATGCATTGTCGGAGAGAACGGCTCCGGCAAAAGCACACTGATGAAAACAATCGTAAAATTAAAAACGCCGATAATGGGAGAAATTGTCACAGGAGACGGTTTAGCGCGTGGGGAGATCGGCTATCTGCCGCAGCAGACGGTAGTGCAAAAGGATTTTCCCGCGTCTGTAAGGGAGGTTGTCCGTTCCGGCTGCTTGAACCGCTGCGGCTTACGCCCGTTCTATAACAAGGCTGAAAAGCAGATCGCGGAAGATAATATGGAAAAGCTCGGAATCGCGCCCCTTGCAAGGCGCTGTTACCGGGAGCTGTCCGGCGGGCAGCAGCAGCGGGTGCTTCTGGCGAGAGCCTTGTGCGCCACACGGAAAATCCTGCTGCTGGACGAACCGGTGGCGGGGCTTGACCCAATGGCGACGGCTGAAATGTATGCTCTGATTAAGAGGCTGAATGATGAAAACGTCACCATAATCATGATTTCTCATGACGTCGCCGCCTCGGTAAAATACGCTTCCCACATCCTGCACATCGGCGGACAATCCACATTGTTCTTCGGGACGAAAGCAGGATATCTGGAAAGTGACGCGGGACGCATATACGCCGGACTCCCACCCCAAAAAGCCTGCGGGCTTTTTGGGGACCCCGAGGGAGGTGATCAGGATGGTTGAGCTTATGGATAAACTTGCCCTATATTTTCAATATCCCTTCGTGCGCTATGCCATGATTGTCGGGATACTGATCGCGCTATGCTCATCACTTTTAGGTGTAACACTGGTATTGAAAAGGTTCTCGTTTATCGGGGATGGACTTTCCCATGTCGCGTTTGGAGCGATGGCGGCTGCTACGGTTTTGAACCTGACGAACGATTTTCTCTTGGTTTTACCGGTTACTGTAATCTGTGCCATCCTGCTGCTGCGTACAGGACAGAACACCAGGATCAAGGGCGATGCGGTCATTGCAATGATCTCGGTGGGGACACTCGCCGTCGGTTATCTCATTATGAACATTTTTTCTACATCCGCAAACATCTCCGGGGACGTTTGCGCCACGCTGTTCGGCTCCACGTCAATTCTGACATTGACTAAGACGGAGGTGTGGCTGTGCGCCGTGATGTCGGTGCTGGTGATCGCAGTGTTTCTGCTTTGCTATCACAAGATATTCGCGGTTACCTTTGACGAGGATTTTGCCACGGCAACCGGAACCAGAGCGAATCGATATAATCTGATTCTCTCTGTCGTAATCGCCGTAATCATTGTATTGGCGATGAATCTGGTCGGTTCTCTCTTGATTTCCGCGCTCGTGATATTTCCGGCGCTGTCCGCAATGCGGGTATTTAAGAGCTTTAAAGCAGTAATCTTATGCTCGGCGGTGGTATCGGTGACCTGCGCGGCTCTTGGCATCCTGATCTCCATTGTGGCGGGAACGCCGGTAGGCTCTACCATCGTGGCCGTTGATATTGCGGGCTTTGCTATCTTTAGTTTAATTGGATTTTTTATGAGGAGGTACTGAAATACAATGAAAAAACGTATATTTTTAATGCTATGTCTGATTTGCGTACTTGCCGCAGGCTGCTCTGATGGAGATGCGTTTAAAACGGAAGGCAGCAATATAAAAGCGCCGGAAAGCGCTGCTTCAGAGACCGGTAACGACAGCCCGGAAAGACAGCAAAGCGCCGTATCGGCAGGAGTAGGCGTTGATGTGGATTTAACAGCATTGAGCGGTGTTATGGTCTATGCCGAAGTCTATAAGATGATGGTAAGCCCCGATGACTATATAGGGAAAATTGTGAAAATACGCGGCCCCTATTATGCGGCGTACTATGATGTAACCGATAGGTATTACCATTATGTGATTATTGAGGACGCCACGGCCTGCTGTCAGCAGGGATTAGCGTTTGTTTGGGACGGTGATCATACTTACCCTGACGACTACCCGGAAGAAAACAAAGAAATTGAAGTGGTCGGCGTGTTTGGAAGCTATGAGGAGCTTGGTAACACCTATTACTATTTGGCTGTGAATGAGCTGTCAATTTTGGAATAAAAAATTCACATACCCTATTGACAAGTTGGTTAGGTTGTGCTAACCTACATGTAATTAGCTTCCGCTAACTACATATTTTGGCGATCTGCCAGATAAGGCTAACCTACAGATAAGGAGTGTGAACATGATGCCTTTAACAATGGCAAAAGCAGGAGAACGGAATTCTATTAAAAAGATCGGCGGAAAGGCCGAGGTTAAACAGCATCTTGAAAACCTGGGTTTTGTGGCGGGTGCTCCGGTTATGGTGATTACGGAAATCGGCGGCAATGTTATTGTGAATGTCAAGGAATCCCGCATCGCCATAAGCCGTGAAATGGCAAGCAAAATAATGGTTTAACGATAACGAAAGGGGTAACGGATATGCAAACATTGAAGACTGCCAAGTGCGGCGATACCGTCCGCGTCGCGAGAATAGCGGGCAGCGGCCCGCTTAAGCGCAGGATTATGGACATGGGGATCACAAGGGGCGTTGAGATATTTGTTAGAAAAGTCGCTCCGTTGGGTGATCCGGTGGAGATAACGGTCCGCGGTTACGAGCTTTCACTTCGGAAAGCAGACGCGGAAATGATTGAAGTTGAATAATGCGATAGGGACACCCTGCAAAGCTGAAGCAGAGAGTATCATATTCTCTGCATTTTCAACAAATTTCGTTAGCATTAACTAACTGGAACTATGAGGAGGAGAAGAAATGTCTATAAAAATCGCGCTAGCCGGTAACCCGAATAGCGGTAAGACAACGCTTTTTAATGCGCTGACAGGTTCTAATCAGTTTGTCGGCAACTGGCCGGGCGTTACGGTGGAGAGAAAAGAAGGGAAGCTGAAAGGGAATAAAGACGTCGTTATCATAGATTTGCCTGGTATTTATTCCCTTTCACCGTATACACTGGAAGAAGTTGTTTCAAGAAATTATCTGATTGATGAACGGCCTGATGTTATCTTAAACATCATTGACGGCACAAATTTAGAGAGAAACCTGTTCCTGACCACCCAGCTTACCGAGCTTGGCATTCCCGTTGTCGCCGCTGTTAACATGATGGATATAGTGAATAAGAACGGCGATAAAATCAATGTGGATAATCTGGCAAAGGCTCTTGGATGTAAGGTGGTGGAGATTTCCGCGCTCAAAGGCACAGGCGTTACGGAAGCCGCCGAAGCTGCCGTAAGCATGGCGAAAGGCGGGAAAACCGTACCGCAGCACAGCTTTAGCGGCAGCGTTGAACACGCGATTGCTCATATTGAAGAAGCCGTGCTTCATGATTTGCCGGAGGAACAGCAGCGGTGGTATGCGATAAAGCTGTTTGAGCGAGATGGGAAAATTATCGAAAAGCTAAAACTGGATAAACCCATGATTTCACATATTGCGGAAGATATTAAAAGCTGCGAGGCGGAGCTTGATGATGACAGCGAAAGTATCATCACATCGGAACGGTATACATACATCGACTCCATCATTAAGGATTGCTGCAAAATCAGGAATAAAGGCAGGCTGAGTACCTCGGACAAAATCGACCGTGTCGTGACCAACCGCTGGGCGGCTTTACCGATCTTCGCGGCGGTGATGTTTCTGGTGTATTTTATATCCGTAACTACCGTGGGAACTATGCTCACCGATTGGGCTAACGACGGCGTGTTCGGCGGCGGATGGCATCTGTTCGGCATCGGCTCCGCTGCTTATGAAGAAGCGGGCCTTGACACAGACGCTATAAGGGACGCATTGGTGAATAAGGAGCCTAATCCTGCGGATTACGGCGTATGGGTTCCGGGTATTCCGGTTTTGGTGGAAGACCTTTTGGTATCCGTAGGCTGCGCGGACTGGCTGCAAGGGCTGATTTTGGAGGGTATCGTCGGAGGTGTCGGTGCGGTATTGGGCTTCGTGCCGCAGATACTTGTGCTTTTCTTATTCCTTGCCTTCTTGGAGTCATGCGGATATATGGCGCGCATCGCGTTTATCCTTGACCGCGTGTTCCGCAAATTCGGGCTGTCGGGCAAATCCTTTATTCCGATCCTGATCGGTACGGGCTGCGGCATACCCGGCATCATGGCATCGCGAACGATCGAAAACGAACGCGACAGAAGGATGACGATTATAACCACTACTTTTATCCCCTGCGGCGCTAAATTGCCGATAATCGCCCTGATCGCCGGCGCGCTGTTCGACGGTGCGTGGTGGGTCGCGCCCAGCGCTTACTTTATCGGCATTGCGGCAATCATCTGCTCCGGCATAATATTGAAGAAAACCCGGATGTTCTCCGGCGACGTCGCGCCGTTTGTGATGGAGCTTCCGGCATATCATATGCCGACGGTGGGAGCGGTGTTGCGGAGCATGTGGGAGCGCGGCTGGTCATTCATCAAAAAGGCCGGTACGATTATTCTGCTCTCATGCGTATTTATCTGGTTTGTATCAAGCTTTGGGTTCGTCAACGGATCGTTCGGAATGGTAGATATGAACGACAGTCTTTTGGCGGTGATCGGCTCCGCTGTCGCGTGGATCTTTACACCGCTCGGATGGGGTAACTGGCAGGCGGCGGTCGCGGCGGTCATGGGACTTGTGGCGAAGGAAAACGTGGTCGGAACACTTGGTATTCTCTATGGCTTCGCCGAGGTCGCGGAGGACGGCTTGGAGATTTGGGGAACTCTCGCCGCGAGTTTTACAGCGGTTTCCGCTTTCTCATTCCTTGTGTTTAACCTGCTCTGCGCTCCTTGCTTTGCGGCG
>Ga0154000_1000211_pt1 | contig 16355 bp, 14 predicted proteins | sample TSNC084MetaG_FD_104674 | JGI IMG/M metagenome (GOLD analysis project Ga0154000, IMG submission 104674) | Attine ant fungus gardens microbial communities from North Carolina, USA - TSNC084 MetaG | ecosystem: Host-associated > Fungi > Mycelium > Unclassified | place: USA: North Carolina, Lumber... | reverse complement strand
CTTTATCAACCTTCTCTTTCAAAAAATGTACAGCGCAGATCTCAACTTTCAAAAAGCCATAGCCCCTTACATTACTGCTAATGTGGGACTACAGCTTTATTCCGTCAACAATTCTTTTTGCTGCTTGTGGATTACAAAGGTGGACATGAATATAATATTCCGTATCCAGCAAATCATACTCTGCCGGTTCCGTAAATAAAATTTTAGCCACGCCCTGCTCTCCTCATTTCTATTTTCTTTACTATTTCATCTAGCGGAGTTACCCGGCCTTCTTGCATTGCCTTGTAACCTTCCCCTAACAATCTATACAGTTCTAATTTAGAAACATCTTCATTCTTTTCATTTATAATATGCTCCGCTGCCAACATAATAATCACGCTCCTTTGCCATTAACAATTAACTATATTGTAATTATAACATAGGCTAGACTCGTTGGATAGACAATATAAAAATTTAATTTTCAATTTCTATGGTTCTTATTTTCTGCTTTTGGGATTCCGAAAGATTCTTTTGTGCGTTTTCAGCTTCATTCATCCAATGTTGTATTTCCTGTCCAACAACGCTTGTCATATACTGATCTTTTTGTATCCGTTAAGTAAAATGTAACAATGAGTATTCCCATTAAGTTTGACACTGTAAAAGAAGTGTTTCCGTTGTATACAGTATAGGAGCTTATACTCCTATGCATTGCTACGCTTGGGTTTTTGGTGCAATCCATATTTTCAGCATTTTGGATTCTATTAAAGAAAAATATATAAGATTCGGAATTCGAATGCCTTGTACATCTCTTCTCACCTTGACTTTCAATATAGGTTTTGATCACTTCCGGGGGTGCTGCACCGGTGGTCAGCAGACAGAAGCTCTGACTCCAGAAGGCTTCTTTCCACAGCCTGCTTTTGATTTGTTCCTTTTTTCCTGACCGAACATCTGTCCCCTTTCTGTTCCACTTTTTATTCCTTTCCAATGAGGGGTATTGTAATTCAGACCGGATACGGTCAATTGACAGAAGAGGCAAAACCAGATGTGGCAGATATGCCAAAAGAGGCAATTCATCCCACTACTTATAGAAGAAGGGGATTTCTTGCCTCACAATGTTAAAAAGATTGCCAATGCCGACAGAAGAAAAACTGTCATACTGGGAAATCCGGCAGCTCGGTCATAGGCTAATGTTGGACGATCTCAATGACACGGGCAATTGAAATTCCATAATACTGTTTACGGTATTAATATTTTCTGGAAGATAAAGCGAAAGCATTTTCTTCCGGCTGCTTACCGTAACGCGGGACATCAAGTTTACCCGTTAGCAAGGTGTTGTGAGTATCTCCCTGCCTGAGTTTGAACTTCCTCACAAGTTGGTCAAGCATATCTGCCTGCGCCGACATTTCCTGTGCGGCTGCGGCGGACTGTTCGGCTGTGGCGGAATTCGCCTGCACCACGTCGGAAATCTGGTCGACACCCTGACGGATCTCAAAAATTTCATGTGTCTGCTCTGCAGACGCCGTATCTACTTCACCCACCCGCCGGGCGAGTTCCTGCGCGTACTCCATTACCCTATCAAGACTTTCGTTTGTTCTCGACACGATCTGGTTGCCCTCTTTCACCCGCTCAGAGCTTCCCTCAATGAGCGCGGCGGTCTCCTTTGCAGCTGAGGCGGATTTACTGGCCAGGTTGCGCACTTCGTCGGCTACAACGGCAAAGCCCTTGCCGTGTTGTCCTGCCCGCGCTGCTTCCACGGCGGCGTTGAGCGCAAGGATATTGGTCTGGAAGGCGATATCCTCAATGACCTTGATTACCTTTGTAATGCTGCTAGAGCTTTCATCAATGCTTTTCATGGCTTCCAGCAGATCATTCATGTATCGCCCGCTGTCTGTGAGCTGCGTCCCCGCCTTATCATTCGCTTCCCGCGCCAGGGTGGCGTTTTCTGCGTTGTTCTTCGTTTTCTCCTCCAAATTTGTAAGGGCCGCAGAAAACTCTTCGACGCTGGCGGCCTGCTCGGTGGAGCCGGACGCGAGGTTCTGCGCGGCTTGGGAAACCTGATCAGATCCCACAGCCATCTGACTGGATGCGCTGCGAAGCTCGTCGAACATGTTGTTGAGGCTGTCCAGCATTTTACGGATGGATTGCCCCACCATGTCCTGCTCCGAAAGGATCGCAAAATCGGCGGTTAAGTCACCGTCGGCCACCAGTTCTAAAACCTTGTCGATCCTTTCGAGATAATGCATCGTGTTGACAAAGGCTGCGATCGACTGGCCGATCTCATCCTTAACTAAAGCCTCTCCGTCCAGGTCTTTTTTTGTTTCCTCTGCAACATCGATATTACCTTTATTGCTGACCTGCTCCAAAACATCTTTCATTTTTAAAAGCGGTGTGGCTATCACTTTCGCGTTAAAGAACCCAAGTGCAATTGAAACCGCGGCCTGCAGAAGTGTCACCGCCAATGTTATGCCTATCAGCTTGAACGTTGTACGGCCGTCCCGCTCACAGATATCAGCCGCCCGTTCGCCGCCATACACAACCATTCCATATAATGCTTCCGTAGCCTGCTCGGAGACCTCGGCAATCTGGTCTAAAGCGATTCGTGCTGTCTCTTTATCGCCCGATTCATAGGCCGTCACCATCTGCTCTTTAAGGACTTTGTACTGCCCGTTATAGATCCCCATGGCCTTTTTCATAAGTTCATTTTCTTTTGCGTCCATTCCGGACGATGCCTCAAGGTAAGTGCTGTAGAGTTCGTCAAACTCCTCCTCTCTGCTATGAAGATTTGCGATGGCCTTATTTGCCACCTCTATATCGTCAATGTTGATAATAACGCCGCGAAGCTCCAGCCGCTGCTCCACGATAACGGCATACATGCCGCTAATCCCCGTCAGGAGTTCCACTCCCTCCCGGTAAAGAGTATTCTCATTTTTGTTGAGCGTGAGCATACCGACTATACCAACGCATCCTGCAATCAACGAAACGCAGGCAGTAATCAGAAAACTTGTCAGCAACTTTTTTCTGATGGGCAAATTTTTGAACCATTTCATAACAGTACCTCCTCGTATAATATAGCCAAGTAAAACAGGCTATAGACTTATTCTTTTTTGGTATAGATGTATGGATAATACCTATACAGTTTCTTAGTTACTTTTATTACAAAGCTCCCGGTGCTATAATGATTCCCAGTGGAATCTTGGCTCTCTTCGAAAAAAAGAAAACCACAGTGATCTTCTAACTCACCTTCAAGTTCTTCATTACTTCTACCTCCCTTTCTAAATCAAAGTTCTATTCCATATATCGTCCTTTTTCACTGTTTCATAATAACCCCTTATTTTTTTTATTTTTTCGTCGACAAATAAATATAGCGTTATTGCAACATATTCTAAAAAAAGGCGGTGTAAATATAATGGATAAAGGTATGGAAGGTTTGCTCGACACGTACCTGTATGAAATCAATTCCCTGCTTGATCAGCTGGACGACATGCTGGTCGCAGACGAAAAAACCGGAGATTTATCATCCGATGACGTCAATGAGATATTCCGCATCATGCACACCATCAAAGGCTCATCGGCGATGCTTGAATTTGGCTCACTCGCCACAATCTCCCATCACATCGAAGACATGTTTTTTTATATTCGTGATAAAGGGATTGAATCCCTGGACGCCACACAGAAAAAGAACCTGTTTAATCTGTTGTTTCGTTCTGAGGACCTGCTGCGTAGCGAATTGGCCAAAGTTGAAAGCGGCTCCCCGCTCTCCGACAACGTGGATTTTTTCAGTGCGGAGATTGATAACCTGCTCAAAACCATCAGCCACGCAACCGCCGACAGTGAAGCTAACGTCCTGTCCGGCGACCCGGAAACTACCGGCAGTGCCCTCCCCAGTGATCCCCGGGCGGCTTATTTTATGCATATTTTTCTGGACGAGGGTGTGGGGATGGAAAATCTGCGGGCCTTTATGATTGTCAATGCCCTGAAAGAATGCGGTGTCGATTTCCGTTATTATCCGGATGACATGGAGAGCAATCCTGACTCTTGTCAGCGTATTGTGGAAAATGGCTTTTTTCTGGCCTTTGACTCGCAGGACACAGCGGCTTCCGGTGAGGACATTGTCAAAACCCAGAACAATATCCGATCCTACCAGCTGACCGAGGCCTCCGGCCAAGGCAGCAGTGCTGCAACTGTGTCTGCCGGTCAGGAGCCAGCGGCACCTGAATCGGCCGGCCAAGCCCAGGGCACTCCGGCTTCGGCAGCACCGGTCCAGCAGCCGTACGCCCCGGTCAAACAGAATCTGATCAGCGTCAACCTGACGAAGCTGGACAACCTGATGAACATTGTCGGCGAGATCGTAATCACCGAATCAATGGTGACATCCGCGCCGGAATTGCAGCTTTTGCCCCGGGACAGCTTTGACAAATTCATGAAATCCGGCCGCCAGCTGCGCAAACTGACCGATGACCTGCAGGACATTGCCATGTCGCTGCGAATGGTGCCGATCTCCGGTGTCTTCCAGAAGATGAATCGCATTGTCCGCGATATGCGCCTGAAACTGGGCAAAGATGTGCGCCTGACGATCGTTGGGGAAAATACGGAAGTCGATAAAACCATTGTGGACAGCATCCAGGATCCAATTATGCACATTGTCCGCAACAGCATGGACCACGGAATTGAGGAGACCGCCAATGAACGGATTGCCGCCGGCAAAGACCCGCAGGGCGAGATTATCCTCTCCGCCTCCCATACCAGCAGCGAGGTGGTGATTTCCATCGCCGACGACGGCTATGGCATGGATCCGCATAAATTGCTGGCCAAGGCCCGGGAAAAGGGGCTGCTCACTAAACCGGAGAGCGAATACTCCCGTAAGGAAGCCCTGGCGTTGATTCTGTATCCTGGCTTTTCCACCAACCAGACCGTTACCGAATTTTCCGGGCGTGGCGTGGGGATGGATGTCGTCAAAAAGAATGTGGAGTCTGTTGGCGGTACCATCTCCCTTGCCAGCGAAGACGGCAAGAGCACTACGATCACCTTGAAGATTCCGCTGACTCTGGCGATTGTGGACGGGATGAAGGTAACTGTCGGCAAGACAATTTTCACGATTCCGATTTCCAATATCCGTCAGTCTTTCAAGGTCAAAGCCGATCAGGTGATCCATGATGAATATGGCAATGAGATTGTCCAGCGGATGAACAGCTACTATCCCATTGTCCGGCTCCATAACTTTTATAATCTGGATACGGAAGTCACTGCCATCGAAGACGGTATTCTGTTGTGGGTGGAGACCAATGAGCGCTCCTGCTGTCTGTTTGTCGATGACCTGATCGGAGAACAGCAGGTGGTTGTCAAGCCGGTCCCTGTATTTCTGAACAGTTTTGATCTGAAAAGCTTTGGCATCATCGGCTGCACAATCCTGGGGGACGGTAATATTTCGATTATTCTGGATATTCCCAGCCTGCACACGGCGGCTCTCGAAAACATATAAGTGGAGGTAAGAATCATGTCAGAACCTATAACCAATCAGAATCTGCAGAAACAATCGGAACTGGAGGCGCAGACAGCCGTGAAACGCTGCCTGACCTTTGACTCCGGCGACCTCATCCTGTTTCTCAGTACCGATTATATCATCGAGATTATCAACGAACATACCATCACCCATCTGCCGATGGTACCGCGTTTTATCAAAGGCATCATCAACTTGCGGGGACAGATGCTGCCGGTTGTGGATATCCGCCTGTGTATGGGCAAACCGGAAGCAGAACAAACCAGCCAGACCTGCATCGTGGTTCTCGACGTGAATTCAATTCCGCTGGGAGTCGTGGTGGACAGCGTCAGGCAGGTGGTGGATATTGATTTTCACAATGTGCGGCCGATCCCCGTAAAGCGCCAGCAAAAGCTCCTTGATGGCATGGTGACGATGGAGGACGGCAGCGTACTGATGTCCTTTGACTGCACCGCGCTCGCCCATTGCCGCTACTGATGTATGATTTTGAGGAAACAGAGGAAATACCATGCTCACATTAACTGATACCGATTTTAATCGGCTGGCATCCTATATAAAAGTTAATTATGGAATCGATCTGAGCAGAAAAAAACAGCTGATTGTCAGCCGCCTTACCAATACCCTCTCCGCCCAGGGGTACACCGGTTTTGCCCAGTATGTGGATGAGATCACTTCGGGGTGTAAGGGAAATATGGTTACCGGTATGCTCGATAAGCTGACCACAAACTATACTTATTTTCTGCGCGAGGAAGCACATTTTAAATATCTGAATGAAACGGTACTTCCCGCTCTTGCCAAAGCGCATGAGCGGGATAAAGTGCTTTCCATCTGGAGTGCCGGCTGCTCTTCCGGTGAAGAGCCTTATACGATTTCCATGTATGTCAAAGAATTCTTCGGCGCTTTGGCAACTTCCTGGGACACCAGAATCCTGGCTACCGATATCTCCCGGCAGATCCTGAGCACGGCTGCGAACCCGGTTTACCATGAGGAACACCTGGAACACCTGCCCGCCACCTGGAAGCAAAAATATTTCGTCCCCAAAAAAGAGGGCACATATACCATCGCGCCGGTGATTAAGCAAAACGTAATCTTCCAGACCTTTAACCTGATGGATCCAATCCATTTCAAAAGACCCTTTGATTTGATTTTCTGCCGCAATGTGATGATTTATTTCGATCAACCGACCAAAAATGCACTGGTGCAGCGTTTTTACAATGTCACCGTACCTGGTGGTCATCTCTTTATCGGCCACTCGGAGAGTCTCAATAAAGCAAAATGTCCGTACCAATATTTAATGCCTGCGATCTACCGGAAATCCGGATTGCCGGCCCGTACTCTGTAGTCCAGAAAGAAGGTTACCTATGCAGAAAAAAAAACGACTGATGATCATTGATGACTCGCTCGTATTTCGAACCTGGCTCATTAACAATCTGGAGCTTGATGAACATTTCGAAATTGTCGGATACGCGGCCAGTGCCATCGAAGCCAAACATAAAATTCCGGATCTGAGGCCGGATATCCTGACACTGGACATTGAGATGCCCGGCATGTCCGGTCTCGATTTTCTGCGGGAGTATCTTCCCACCCATCCGCTGCCGGTCATTCTGGTGTCGTCCTTAAACGTCAGAGTCTTTGACGCTTTGGCTGCCGGCGCGGTCGATTTTGTCCGCAAGCCGGACATGGAACATGGTGTCCGCAGGGATGCCTTTTTGTCCATGCTAACCTCTAAGCTGATTGTCGCCGCTCATTCAAAGGTCCATATTCCGGCGGCTGCACCAACTGCTGCTTCAGCCGTTAGTGCCGGCAAGCCCCTGGCGCCTAAAGTACTGCCGCCGGTCCGGGCGGAGGTGCTGAACCGGGCAGTCATTGCCATCGGTGCTTCCACCGGCGGTACTGAGGCGGTTCTGGAGGTCTTAAAACAGCTTCCTGCCAATATGCCGGGCATCGTTATCACCCAGCATATGCCCGCCGGCTTCACTGCAATGTATGCGGAGCGCTTAAACCGCCTGTGTCAGATGGAGGTCCGGGAAGCTAAAAACGGTGACAAGATTCGCTCCGGCCTGGCGCTGCTGGCCCCCGGCAGCCTGCAGATGAAGGTGGTCCGGATGGGCAGCGGATATGCCGTTAACTGCGTTAATGCGGAAAAGGTAAGCGGGCACTGCCCTTCCGTGGATGTGCTTTTTCACTCGGTTGCCAATACGGTCCGCGAAAAAGCCATCGGCGTTCTTCTGACCGGCATGGGCGCTGACGGCGCGGCCGGGTTGCTGCGAATGCGCAAAAACGGAGCCTTCACCATCGGACAAAACAAAGAAACCTGTGTTGTTTACGGCATGCCCATGGAAGCACAAAAGATCGGTGCGGTATGCCAGCAGTCAGCTCTGGGCCTGATTCCCCAAACGATATTGAACAGACTTAATCGCTTATGAAAAACAGAAATCATGTTCATTCTCTGCAAAAACTGGTTACCTGCGGTATCATTCTGTCTGCTATGACCCTTATGATCAGTCTTTTTTGCTATTTCCTCCCGCCGGCCGGGCAGGATGCGGCCGGACAAACAAGGCCGCCAGTGGCTGAAACGTCCACACCGATATCCGAGACGCAGGTACCGGATCCGGATGCAATCCCTTATATGATTCCCTCTCATGAGCTGGGGAATATTTTGGATTTGAAATCAGATAATTTTGATGATAACAGCCCGGCAGATGACGTTCAGGAACCGCTGCCGGAACCTGAAACCATTCCCCCGACAGAAGCCCCAACCCAGCCGACCCAAAATTTCTATCAGAATGACAGCAGTTCCACCTATATGGCGATGCTGGATACCGCCATGGGGCCCATGCTCTACTATAGCCAGGGCGATAAACGCTGGGGGAATTACCTGTACGGCGGCGCCGATCCGATGAAGAAATACGGCTGCGGCCCCACCGCCGTAGCAATGATTGTCAGCAGCTTTTCACCGCAGGGCTATCACCTCACCCCCATTGACCTGGCTGACTGGGCCGCAGCTAACGGCGGCTATGCGCCGCAGAGCGGATCCTATCACTCAATGATCCCCAAATCTCTTGCCGCCTTTGGCCTGCGTGTGGAAGGGGTAGCTCTTTACTCTGAACAATCCGCCGCTGAGCTGCTTCGTTCCGGTCATATCCTGGTCGCGCTGATGGGCAAGGGAGCGCTGACCAAAAACGGCCACTTTATTGTTATTACCAAGATTCTCGACAACGGCAACGTCTATATCGCCGACCCCAACAGCTTCGAGAACAGCACCAAGGAGTGGAACTTAGCCCAGCTTTTGTTTGAGCTGAAGGGGAACTACGACAGCGGCGGACCGCTGTGGGCGGTGAGTTATTACTAAAATGGCTGCAGTTTACACTGCAGCCATTGAAATTCAGTTCCATTCTACCTCACCGAACAGATATTCCATGCTGGTCACCAGCTCCTCATATCCTGCTTCCCGTGCGACCCGCAGAACAAACACATTGTCCCTGAGCACCGTAAAGTCATATAATTTTCCCAAAAAATCAATTAATATTGCCGTATCATTCACCTGCCGGTCCACTTCATACCGCCGAAACGCTTTTAATAACAAATATAACCCCTTCATATTGTAAGGATAAGACTTTAATAAAACCGTTGCGGTCTCCACCGTCTGCTCAAGGCACCGGGAGTGATAGAAGCAGGAAACCAGATTTTCATAAGCCTGTTCCAGATTCGCGGCCAGTATCATCGAGCGGTTTGTATATCCATACTGCTCGATCTTTTTGAGAGCCTGTAAAAGGTACTGGCTGCCCTTTTTATAGTCCTGCCTTTCGGCGAAATAACATCCTGATATATAGTCAAAATCCGCTTCTTTCGGTATTTTATTAACACCACTTTGATAGAGTTCCAAAAGACGTTCCTGAGCACCATATCCGTCGTCCTGCCCCTTCAGGATCAACATCAGCCTGGTGTAGGTTGCCGCACTGCGCTGGTCGTTCTCCGGGATCATCTCCGGCATCCCGGCAATGGCACGCTCATACCACAGACCGGCCCGTTCATGATCTCCCTGCGAAAAATAGTCATCACCCATATATCCCATCATCTCATAATCATCTGGATGATCAGTCAGTTCCATCTCAATCAACCGCCGGTTCCGCCCGCTGCTTTTTTTTACGACGAATACCTCACCGCAGTATCCGGTATGACAGATCGCCAGTTCACTGCCGGCATCACAAATCCGCATCGGACGTCCGTCCAGGAAACCAAGCTGTTCATGAATCCGGCGCCGATATCCCATCCCGGGAAGATTCCGGAAGATGCGTATCTGGGTTCCCGCCAACGCAACCTCCCCGCCGTCGCCCATCTGCATCCATCCGGTTGACAGTGCATCAAAGGTATCTCCTGCCTGCCGGATAATCTGATAAAGTTTCTGTTCACCGCCGGGAAGCATATATTCATCTGCATCAAGAAAAACAATCCAGTCTCCCTTAGCCTGACTGATTGCATAATTCTTGGCCGCCGCAAAATCATCAATCCAGGGAAAGTAACATACCCTGGCCCCCATCGCTTTAGCAAGCTCCACCGTATGATCATTGGAACCGGTATCCACCACGATTTGTTCCCACATCATACTTTTGCCCCAACTGAGCGCCCGTTGGATATTCTTTTCTTCATTTTTTACAATCATGCACTGGCTGATCTGTGGTTTTCGTCCCATTCGCACACTCTCCTTCCGTAAAGCAGTAAAAGCCACTTCTAAGCTTGCACTTTGAAATGGCTTTTATCATTTATATCGCTTACTCTATATGATTGTTTCCTCTCGCCGGATGATATTATCTCAGCAGGCTCAGTACACCCTGCGGAGCAGCATTGGCCTGAGAAAGCATTGATTGAGCAGCCTGCAGCAAGATGTTATTCTTTGTGTAAGCCGTAATCTCATCAGCCATGTCTGTATCACGAATACGGCTCTCAGCAGCAGTAATATTCTCAGAGGTTACATTCAGGTTGCTGATGGTATGCTCAAGACGGTTCTGTGCGGCACCGAGTGTCGCGCGGTATCCGGACACCTTATCAATCGCAGTTTTAATCTTTCCGATTGCAGTGTTTGCAGGTGTAGTTTCAGCTCCGTCGATTTTCAGATCTGCCACATATGTATCACCAAAGATACCTTTGGTAGTCATATCGGCTCCGGTAACTACGATAGTCTCGGCGCCGCTCGGGCCAATCTGGAACGTCATCTCGCCAGCATTTGCTGAGCCTTGGGCCAGAGGTTTGATTCCGTTGAAGTCCGTATTATCGGCAATACGGTCAATCTCTTTAACCAACTCGTCCATCTCGGTCTGAATGTTATCACGGGCAGTCGAGTTATAAGTACCGTTGGCGGCCTGTGTAGCCAGTGTTGTCATACGCTGAAGCATCGAGTGAACCTCTGTCAGGGCACCTTCTGCGGTCTGAATCAGACCAATCGCATCATTGGCGTTGGATGCAGCCTGGTTTAAGCCGTTAATCTGTGATCTCATGCTCTCGGAAATTGCCAGACCAGCCGCGTTATCGCCGGCACGGTTGATTTTATAACCGGATGACAGTTTTTCCAGGTTCTTGTTGAGTGCGCTCTGGTTTGTTCCCAGGTTCCTGTAAGAATTGATTGCTGGTATGTTGTTCTGAATAATCATAAATATTTCCTCCTATTAAATAAATATTCGGCAGGAACCTCCCTGTTCCTGCTATACGTATTTTTATGTGGGCCCCTCATAAAAACACGGCTGTAAAGACATATATTTTAATTTTGCCTTACATTTAAATTATCGCCTGCTTTTCTGAAAAGTTAAGCAGTTTTCTATTATTTTTTATCCCTGAATCAGTCTTAATACCATCTCCGGCAATGAATTTGCATGAAGCATCATTGAGTTGGATGACTGCAGCAGGATATTTTCCTTCGTATAAGCGGTGATTACGTCTGCCATGTCCGTATCGCGGATACGGCTCTCGGCAACAGTTATATTCTCCGACGTCACTCGCAGATTGTTGTTGGTATGTTCCAGATGATTCAGTGACGCACCAAACGTAGCCCGGACATCGGACACGATCTCAATCGCCTGTTCGATCTTATCCACCGCCATATTGGCTTTGTCAACGCTGGTAAATTCCAACTGGTCAAGCAGCAATTCCCGGCTGCCCATATAATATCTTCCCACATCCAGTGTCTCCTGCTCTGAATAGCCGATCTGCAGGATAATATCATCCTGTTTCTCCGGCGGCTTATAGCTCGGCAGCCTCGATAGGGGCAGTTCCGCAAACAGTGGGATGCCGTCAAAATCTGTGGTCTGACTGATGCGGTCAATCTCATCCATCAATTCCAGCCGCTCTGAATCGATGTTGGATCTCGCCGCCGAATTGTAGCTTCCGTTAGCCGCCTGTACGGCCAGGGTCTTCATCCGCTGCAGCATACTGTGGACTTCAGTCAGGGCACCTTCACCGATATTGGTCATGCTGATACCGTCATTCACATTGCGCATAGCCTGATCAAGACCATTGATCTGATGACGCATCAGCTCTGAGATTGCCAGACCTGCCGCATCATCTCCCGCCCTGTTAATACGGTAGCCCGACGACAGCTTTTCCAGCGTCTTATCCATTCTGCCTTTGATGATTTTCTGGTTTCTGGATGCGTTCATTGATGACAAATTATTCTGTATCTGCAACCGTATCATTCCTTCTTTCTGCTTAATGCCTTTATTTTAATTCCATAATAACTATATCGACCGGCCCGTCGGAAACATAAGTATTTTTTGTCACTCTTTATGCTTCTGCCTTTCCAACAATTTTTTATAGACAAAGGAACGGATTGCCGCCTCCGCACCGCCGGTCAGGCGAATGAACTTACAGCCATAGCCATATTTACCGCCTTCTATCCGTTTGCCCCACAGCGTATAGGCCTTAAACTCCCGGGCCAGCGTGCGGAACGTGTAGTTGAAGGAAACGACCTCGTCTTTATTGAGCGGTCGTTTGGTGGTGATAAACATCCCGCCGGCACTCAGATTCTCAATCGTGCCGTGAAATTCCATCTGATCCTCTGATTGAAAGGAAACTTCCATGTTAACCTTCGCCCGGACATCCTGCTGACGCTGAACCACCGTTTTGATTTCCAGAATCCGGCACTCCGCCATCCACGGCTCCGTCATCTCCGGGAAATCCGGATTGCGGTGAATGACGGATTCACCGACCGTCACAATCAAACCGGCCTGTCCGTCATAGAAATCAACCCGGGACTTAATCCGGGTATCCTGTAACTTGTAATCAGCAAAGTACAGCAATATGCTGTTCTTCGTATGTACCACCCTGGCCTCTGTCAGGCGTTCTCCCTTTTGTGTATAAACCATGCATCTGCTGCAGTCTTTCAATACCATAAGATCCCCCTCCTGTTATATATTTAAACTTCCCACTTCCCGGCCGGCATTCATCATCATCTGAATCCGCAGGATTTGAAGCAGATTGGAAAAGCTGGCCTTATCCATGGTGACCGTATCGCCGTCTTCATTGACGGACAGACCGCCCATTGCGGTTAATCCGCCCAACCCTGATAACCCGCCGAAACCAGATAAACCGTTGTTCCCGGATAAAACCGGTGAACTGCCGGCAACGGACATTCCGTTCATTCCGGTAATCTGGCCGGCAGCCAGAAGATTGGTTCCCCCTGTTTTCACGCTCTGATTGGCATAGAGCGGTGTTCCCTCCAGATAGGACATAATCTTCTTCACATAATTCTGTGTTTCTTCAAAGGGAGGCACACCTCCATACTTCTTGACACTGTGCGGTCCTGCGTTATACGCAGCCAGCGCCAGCCGGGTGTCGCCAAAACGGTCCAGATTTTCCTTTAAGTATTTGGTGCCGCCCATGATATTCTGTCTGGCATCATAGGAATCGGTAACCCCCAGCGTTTTGGCCGTGCCGGGCATCAGCTGCATCACCCCGACGGCCCCCGCATGGGATACTGCGTTGGGATTAAAATCGGACTCTGCCTTGGCCACCGCCCGGATCAGGTTGGCAGGCACCCCGTACTTGGCCGACGCTTCCTCAAAAATAGCATCCATATCCTCTGAGATACCGGACAGCCCACCCTTTAACCCATTTTTAAAATCAGCCCCTGAACTCCTGGTCCGGCCGGCGAAACCGGCTCCCTGTGCCCTCTTGAACTCTGCTTCATTCACTGAAGTAATCAAACCCATCGTAATCTAACTCCTTTCCTCCGCTGTCATCTCAGTGCCACGCCGTCAGCGCCGACCCGCCAGCCTTCCACCAACGTGTTGACAGCCATACTGCCGTCATTGGTGAGATAATACCAGGTTCCGTTATCATTCAGCCAGCCGGTCTTCATCGTTCCGTCCGCATTCATGTAATACCAGTTGCCCGGAACCGGCTGAATCCATCCGGTTTGCATATCACCGAACGGGCCCAGATAAAACCAGGCGCTGTTTACTTCCACCCAACCGGTACATAAGATACCGTTCTGATCCATATAATACCATTTGCCGCCGTCGCTGAACCAGCCGCGTGTGCGATTGCCGGTCTGGTCAAAATAGTACCATTTGCCCGCAACCATCTTCCACGAATTGACCGCCTTGCTTCCATTCGGCAACACATAGCTATCCCCCTTGAGAGAACCGCAGTCATCAGCCGTTCTGGTCTCCCAGTCAAATTCCTGATCGGTGGAAGAAACAAGGTCTCCCTCCTTCATATACTTCTTCTGTTCGGCGGTGACAGGGATCGCTTTAACCTCATAATAATAGGTTTTATCCATATTCGTCATATAGCTGCTAAGATCAATATAATTCGTCTCCACAGTCAGACGCTTAACTACTTTATTGTCACCATAAAGAATCAGTGAATAGCCGGGGGCATGCTCCACCGATTTCCAGATTGCTTTCATTTTGGAGTTTGTGTTCCATCCGGCCTGTTCCGTCGAGTCAAGGACGATAATCGGCTTATAATCCACCTTCACCTGCAAAGTTGTGTCATCCAGTGCCTTGGCCGATACAAAATCCGCTCCGGTCACCTTGCACTGAGTACGGTTTAATGATACCGGAAACAGCCGTCCATCCTCCGCATGAAGTGTTACTTCCACCCGCACCTTCCGGCCCGGTTTCCATTTATCATATTGCGTCCTAAACTGTATATCACCCAGCGTGCATCCGCTGTCTGAAACTGTAATCTCCGGATCCGGAATCATCCCCGGGTCACCGTAAGTTGATTTAAATGTTACCGTCAGTTTCTCAATCACACTGGAGTCAGCTCCATAAACCGGCGCTCCTGTAAACAGGAGGAACACGGCCATCATTGCCGCTGCCACCGCAAATTTTTTAAATATTCTCAATCCGCATACCTCCCGTCACTGCAAGATTCCATCCGGACCCACATAGAATCCGCTGATCGAAGTATCACAGGCCATCTCACCCGACCCGGGATAAAAATAGTACCAGTGTCCGTCAATCTGACACCAGCCGTCCACAATCACCCCATTGGAGTCGGCAAAATAAGTCTTATCATCCCGTTTAATCCAGCCGGTGAACATCGCGCCCAGCAAGCTGTTGTCAACCGTGTTCAGATAGTACCATTTGCCGTGCTGATACAGCCATCCGGTATACATCGAACCATCCTCATTAAAATAGTAATAATGGGTGCCGATCACCTTCCAGCCGTAATCCGCCATACATCCGGCATTCTCCGGCGCCTCCTGGCCGTTGTCAAAATAATACCATTTGCCGTCAATGCAGGCCCAGCCGACCGCCATCTGGCCGTCCGGGTAGAGATAGTAATGCTCATTGCCAATCTGCTGCCAACCAGTCCGCATCATCCCTTCCACGTCAAAACAATACCAGAGACCATTGATACATTCCCATTTTCCCCGGCAAAGTGCGCCGTCCGGAAAACGGTAAGACCAGTTGTTTCCGTCCTGAATCCAGCCAATCGTCTCCTGGGTTCCCCGGACAACCGTGCTGTCCTTGATCTGCTGTCCCTTGCCGTCCGACACATAGCGGTCCGTAATCTGCAGATCTCCGGACTCAATCCAGTCACTCTTGCCGCCGTGTCTGGTCTTGGCATCCGTGCCGGGAATGGTTCTGACTTTAAAGGTATAATCCCCCTTTTTGGTCATATAGGGATAGAAATTATAGCGGTTCGCCGAGGTCATCGGAACCTTGAATACAGACTTCTCATCACGGTACAGCTGCACCTCATAATATCCGGAGGTATTCTCCGGTTTTTCCCATCTGGCCTCGCCCAGAGTCTGCTCATACCAGAATGCGTCCAGAGGCGGATCGTAATCGCCCTTCACCGGTTTCGTCCGCAACGTCACCACCAGCTGATCGCCATCCCGCCTGGCGGAAACGAACGATCCGCTGCTGATCTTGACGCTGGAGTCCTTATAGCTGGCCAGAAAATAGAATTCACTGATATCCTCCGGTTCCAGCGTGACCTTGAGCCGGGGTTCATCCCCCGCCGTTACGTCCTTTCCGCTGCTGTCCACCCATTCTGCTTTCGTCAGTTTATATTTGCTGTTGCCGGTATCAACCTTCACCTTTCCTTTTGATGCGCTGCCGCTGCCAATCTCAATTGAAGAAAGTCGATCACCAGCCTCAAGACCGGAACTGACTTTGATGCTGACCGAGTTGATCGGTCTGGTGGCGGCCTGACTGGTCATTGGCGGCATCAGCAGCATACCGCCAAGCAGCAATGCCGTCATCCTGACTCCCATGCTTCTATTCATCTTCTGCGACCTCCTGAAAAAAACTCGTGGTCACGGGGCTGAAAGCCCCGTAACTACGGCATTTGTTTCAGCGACTACATGTAGTCGCTGTAGTTACTTTGATTCATATAGCAAACCTCTTAAATGCATTAACTCTGTTTT
>Ga0154000_1000208_pt1 | contig 16519 bp, 23 predicted proteins | sample TSNC084MetaG_FD_104674 | JGI IMG/M metagenome (GOLD analysis project Ga0154000, IMG submission 104674) | Attine ant fungus gardens microbial communities from North Carolina, USA - TSNC084 MetaG | ecosystem: Host-associated > Fungi > Mycelium > Unclassified | place: USA: North Carolina, Lumber... | reverse complement strand
TCGATCTTGGAATCACGTCAATCCATATGAGGTGAGCCAGGATAAAAACAAAATCACCTTCACTTGGGGATTAGTGATCCGTAAGTTCTGAATTGCAATTCCCTTGTCAAGAAACAAGGTCAGTAGCTCCGTCAAATAAATGCCAAAAAGCTCAGGACGCCGACCCAAGTCTTGGGCAAGCCTTGTTTGAGCAGCAAGGACCTGCATCACCTGATGAGCACCGCATCAGGTAAGCTGGAAAGATACTATACCATGTTGTTGGAGGACCTTGGGTCATCTAGATTTACCGAGCGGTTGATAGCAGAGAAGGATCGAATAATATCAATGAATGGGCCTTCCGGCGCAACGAGAGCCAGATCGACAAGGTTGTACGCAATAGTTGCTTCGACAGTAGGCTCTGCAGAGCGCAAACGTTGTAGAAGCATTGAGATCGTCAGTTTAGTGACCTATAGCAGTAGACATGGATATGAAAAGAAGATTACATTTTTGAGCTACGCACCGCTTCAACGCTAAACTCCAATGCCAAGCGAGTCACGACAGAGATAGTACTAATACCGGTCAGACGCTTTTCCTCCTCCGACAGTTCATGTAATTCCGTTTCCAATGAGTGGAACGTCCCAGAATCATAACTATCCGGGCCACCAAAAGAGGCATCATGAGTATCTTTACTCGTCGCAGCGATGAAATTGAGAAGCGAATATATGTTCGACATAATCAGATCATCTCCTGGGGCAAGCTTCATAGAATTTAGAGATCAACTTTCACTAAAATATTGCCTATGAGTCAGACCTTGATACACAGGGAAAGGCACTTCGCGGCTGCAGCCAAGGGGGGTGCGCGACCTTCTGCAAACTCGAATTCACAAAGAAGGAGAGGTGATGTTACAAATCTCCTTAAATGCGAAGCCATTATAGAAGCAATTTCTGGAAACCTGGTGGAGGATATCAGCAAATACAGAAACCTGGTACAAAACACTACCTTCTGACAAGGATGGCTGCAGATTTCAAAGCAGCTTCTTGTACCAAATTATCCGAGATGGGAGATTCATTACTAAGCAGGAGGGTGATGCGAGAGAAGATGTTTTGGTCGATTTCTCCTAGGGCTACAGAGCAGATGGAAGCTAATTTCTATCGAGAAAGATGCTTTCAGAAAGCACACATGCAACGAGCTCATTATAATGCTTACAAGGCTTTCTGACATCGTCTCCCATGCATAAGTGTCGATAGAAGGCTCATTATCCATTTCCTGAACCTGATCGAAGAAATCCGCGAAACATTGCATCGCATAAGCCGCAACAGATCTGATAGAAGCTCTATCTTCATCACTGAATGTTCTTGTATCCATGATTTCGTCATGAAGTAATGCAGCACAAGCCCTGTTCGCAGCGTCGGCCTCCACATCAGTGGCTGTTGTCTTTGCAGGCGGAACAAGGACTTGAGAAAGAATCATCCACTCCGTTTCTATCACGCAGCAGACGATAAAATAACCACTAAGAGGTCGACCTTCAGAGACATAACGGGACACAAAAGTCCGGATGAATTGCATGCATTTTCCGTTCGCCCCTTCCTTTTGGATAATGTTGACCAATAGATGATTAAGTTTTTCAACAACTTCACTGTGACATAACTTTTTTAACTCTTGAGAGATACATCGCCATTGGCCTATGTCCCATTTGTAAGGGGTAGAGCTAACTGCACGGTAAAAACCATGTAGTGCAGGCATGACCTGGACGAGAATGTCGAAAGCTAGAGACATCAGAAAACATCGTCTCAAGTGCTGAAAAGTACTCACAGCTACACACATTGATGCCTTCAACAGTGTTGGAGAGGAAGGTACAAATTGCCCCTGTAGCTTCCTTACGAAATTGTGGTTGTTCGTTGCAAACCTGCAGTAGTGATGATACAGTGGAGTAGATGAGTTTATCAGGCAATGCCCAATCTAAGTAATGAAGTCAGGGCTGAAGGATAAGGCAGATGAAAAAAGAGGCAACCTCTCCAGGACAAGGACGGATCAAAGTTGATACGAGGAACATCGTTCAAAACTCCAAGGAGTGTTGTGAACAGGCCTTTGGCGTTCTCTGATATATAAGAAGGAGAAGAATACTTGATCATGTCACTGTATGCAATGTTATATTGCACCCGAAATACCGTCTGAAAGCATAGTGAGCTGCTAGCAAGAAAGGGCGGAGTCGAAAGACGGACCATGTACACCCGTTGCAAGCCTTGCACCTCTTTAACTCTGATTTCATCTCCATTTGCATTTCCATCCTCATTGATAGTCGCATTATTGCACAAGACTTGGACTCTGGGAAGCAGTGGATGTTTTTCACGTCCAAAACGATTTGGATCACATGCGGCAAGGTCGGAAAGTATTTGTTGCCGTATGTTCAGTTCGAGGCTAGAAAATATAATACAGTAGGCATGGATTCTATATGTCGTCCAGGCTCACCAATCCATGCACTTCAAAGGGCAGAAATAAATATTTTAGTCACTGCCCTAACGGGCTGATGATGTAAAACCCATTTTTAGCAGCCAATTCATAGAACAGTCACATCGCTTTCATAAATGCCACCCAAGAAAAAACAGCAACACCTTAAGGAAATAGAGGTTACCGATGTCCAGGAAACAAAGTAAGCTTCCCTCAGATTGAAGGATCCACTGACTAATTAATTAGATCAGCCCCTGGTCAGTAGAGCTATGTTGGAATATCATTACTGGATATCTCATGGGTTATGTGAAGTGGAGACGTTCCAACTCAAGAGGCATCATATTTACGAGGGAGCTCGAGCTTCGATGAAGGTCCTGGTTGCAACCTGTACTCACCAACTGCATGTTCTTGCATGAGCTTTCCCGTTAAGATTCTCATACCTCTATTTTCAATCGTTCAGGGAACAGGCACGAGCACAGGTCCTCGAATTCAAACTGCAAGAGACAGAACTGGGCAGAGATAACAAAGACTTCGAACTCTGGGATGCCAGTGATGAAGATGCATACAAGCAATGGGACAAAAAGTATGGTGCTTCAGCTAGAGAATTGGGCTACTCACGGAGCATCGCAGTGGATGCTGCGAGCAAAATGCGTGAGTAATCATTGGTCCTTTCTGTTGGCTGGATGCTGATTCAGAAGTATATGCAGTCAACATGTCGTCAAAGGAACGGCAGGGTATTCTGCGTGAGACCTTGAAAGCTGCTAGGTTACATGTTGAACAGAGTAAAGAGAAGGAAAAGGTGTGCATGCCTGTTGTTCGCCGCTGGGCAAAGCACTCATGAAAATCGCACAGCTGGTGACAGATGCTTCGGCCTTGATTCGCCATTACAAAAACTTACTCATCGGACCGGTTCAAACAAGCAGGAAAAAGTAGACACGAATACAACATATTATGAATATGTTGTATAGCATATACTGACAAAAACGATTTACTGGAGTCCTATCAATCATGATAGCTTGTCAATTACAGTAGGACTTACCAAATCTGAGATGTTTTTTTCATACAGATTATGTCCTACATTTGAAAGCTATCTCAAACAAAACTTAGGTTATTCAGGGTAGATGAGAAGAAGAAACCTACAGGTTGACTGTCAAGTTCGTGTAGGTCATCTCTTTTGTAAGGAATATTGGGTTTGAGGTGCAGGTATTCGGAAAGGAAGATCCTCAATAGCAGAGACCACCGACGCATTGTTGGAAGGTCGAGGGCACTGGCGTCATCCTACGGAAACTCCATCTTCGACATAGGAACAAAGAGCTTAAAAGAGTAAAGATTACCTTGAGCGTATGCCAAACACGCGGGAAAGGTTCAGAAATAATATGCAATACACTGACGCCTTCCTTTAAAAAGGGGACATGGTCATCACCAATGTGCCCGAAGGCTCCTAGCACGTTACGCCGCACGAACCAACTCCGCCAGCTACCAGACGCCATTAGTTTGTCTTCCCCGTATTCGAAAGCGCCGCTGTCTCCCAACCTTTCTTCGATGGCGACAAGGGCATCAAACATCCACGCACTATCCGCGTAATATGACCTGATAAGTGGATCGGGGGCACCAAGTAAATCAAGGAGAATTAAATGCTCTATTGAAGAAATTTCCGTTTCTTGAGAACCAAGGAGTCGTCGTCTTGTAAGGGTAGATCGGTAGGTATTGGCCCATTTACGGGCCAGGTGTCTGGAAATCGTGAGGCTCGTATGTATTTTTGTTAGATGATTGAGCCACAGACCTAGCACCATAAATTGAATCTGTATCTGTCCAGTCATGAAATGCCTCCTCCCCATCAAAAAACACCAACTGCAGAGTTATATCGGCAATACTTTCGTCATCATCGTCCATGAGGCCCTCCTCCCATCGTTTGTGACGGTCGTCGAGGAGTGGGTCTAGAGTTTCGGCAATGTCCAACATCATGGCACATGGGGCTGCAGAATCTGTGGCACCGAGAAACTTAGATAGACAAACGTGAGTTGGACACAGCATGGGTGTATTCACATACCTGGTTTTCAGGATAATTTGGATAATATTTACTGTCATAGTGAGCGGACAAAATCAACCGACGAGGAGCAGATGGATCTTTTGTGGCAATAATATTGGTAAATTTCTTCTTTCCAACAGGAGTATCATCCGTGAATTCGTCCTCTTCAATCTCCCAATCAAGCTTCTTGAGTGTTGACACAATGTAATTTCGAGCAAGGGTTATGTTCTCTGTACCGGCTGAAGCCCATACTACTTTACTCATGAATGAAAGCAAGAAAAAAGAGTACTCACGAGCTCTGGGTATCAGGATTTTAGAGAGATGCGAAGCAGAGTTAGCTGGATCTAGCTTGCTCACTGGGTCGGGAACTCCTGACACGAGCACTGTCAGCTCATCAGATGATAGCTGTGGAAGTTCACGTTTGCCAAATAGAGATGCCTGGAGAGAAATCAAGCAGCTACCCAAGCACCATAGCACCCAGAACGCTGGTATTCGACACCAATGGGGAGGCCACGATGACATTGTTCAGAGCGTGTTTTGACCGGCCCGGAGCACCCCTAGTGGGTCGGCTATCCCCTGCCCTTCCTCACGACAATGGCCATTCACGGACTTTGGGTATGCATTATATAGAAGGTGTTATGTATTAGATCCATTGACCAAGTCGACAGATAATCAACAAAGCAGGCGGTCTCGTATATCAGCGTAACTTCGCAGGTCCTGCTTCTTGGCTTTCCGTATGGCTTAACTTACGACAAATTAGGTGGATTGGCACAGTTGACCTCAAACGAATATCTAGTTCTGGCGGGTACATTGCACGGGATTCATGCTATAACAAGTCGACTGTCGCCCACTGGCTCTAGCTCTGGTGTGGAGATTGTTGAGGGCGAGACCTTCAAACTCACAATCCATCTGACGTTGACGGGTATGCCTTTTTGAGACCATTTCGGTGGTCGGCTGCAGCCTTTTCCTAGGAACCAAATTCGTGCTCTTAACTTCTATTGCGGAGGCAACTGCAGAAGTGATTCTTCAAAAGGCCTATGAAATATACGCTGACGCTGTGATGAAAAATCCCTTTCATACACCGGAGATGCCAATACGCAGTGAAGGATTCGATACGAAAATAGCTGCATTAATTGGCCTTGGATAGAACTTGACTCGACTCGTATGCCTGCCTAGGTTTCCGTCTCGATATGTATCTATACGATCTATGAAATTCGATGACCATTGTCTGGCGTGTCAGGTGACTGGACATAGACTATATAGTCTCCAGCCCTTGTCAGCTCTTCTATGCTCCTCCTACCACAATGGCTCTTCAACAACGATCCCGCCAACAACAGATTTCTCATACTCAGAGCTTGGCTGTCGTTCAGACCTTACTTAAGGCGGGACTCGGTTGCATTACCTTTCTGAGGTAATCTCGCATTTAGATTTTGTACCAGCTTTACTTATACTAGCCCTTTAGAAATTTATTACCTGATGACAATTTCTCTGAAAGTTGAGGCATTCTTGACGAAGGCTCTCTGATACTGACCCTATGTTTGTTTTGAGGCCACTTCACTACTTCTGATGATTCTACTCCTTCCGGTTCACAGGCCAGTGGCCTGTCTACAGATGTATCTAAACAGAGGATTAGTGGTTTTAAGATCATGGTATTCTCAGTAGTCCAGTCAGCAGGCCACCCCTGATTAGTTTTAGACAATGGCCCGAGGATACTCAGATGAGGCTGACAGACTGCTGAATTACCTTGTGAGTGCTTGTATGCGAGTACTTTGGACCCAAACCAGTCTAGATTTTCCTAGGAATATGGCATTTTTGATGCACTTGAAAAACAATATCTTCGCAGTTTCATCTTTGCAATATACCTGGTCAGGATTTTCTAAATTTCGCTCAAGTGAACATTGACTAACAATCACGATAGGACAGCAAAGATCCCACCAAGTGGCGTCCATATATGCATAGCCTCCGCACTTGATTAACTCTTTACATAGTATTGTGGAAGCCTATACCTTCAATTTCCGAGTGAGCATTCTTATTCCTCCCCTGTATGATGAAATTATTTAGATTCCCAGTATCACAGACTTCCTGGAACTGATTCTACTGTCCCCATCATGACGCTTGGCGAAGATCTGCCAAGGCCATCATCAGGTGTACATGATGATCCTGTCACGGAAGCGACCAAGAAGGGCCTCAATCCCACTTTACGCGACGTCAAAAAAAGTGTCAAGGTTTCTAAGCCCTGCTCTCTGCGTGACCTTAAAACTTACAGTTTCAGAATCTTCTCAAAACGCTGATTCATGCAATGAGTCAAATGGACGTTCTGCCCAGTACATTCTCAGTCGATCTGCTTACCACTGACTGAAATAGATCTTACCTAGAACGTCGCTACGCAGCCTTCAAACTATTTTATACAAATTATACTCCTCCAGACTACGAACCACCATGTTTCCAAGCAGGTGATGCAGACAAAGACCAATGGTATATGATGACGCATAATATGGATGAAATACCCGATAAATGGAGCATCGGGAATATCAATACAGGCTATCACTCGTGTGTAAAATGTACATCTCCTTGTTCTCTTGTTGAACTAACGCATTTAGTGTTCACTTGAACATCACTTCAATTGCTACGTACTTACCGTCTACAGAGAACCAAGAAGGTACCTTTGCCGGAACGACAGAGTCTCAGTCCTCATCGAAAAATTTGACGCCAATGCAAGAGGTGGCACTCCGACGGCAACAAAACGAAGAGCAAGAGCAAGATGCAGAAGCAAGAAACCTGGTCTGGAATCCTGAAGTAGATGCTGTCGATATAGATGCGGATGCTGAAGGAGAAGACGATCCTGACTATGTCAGACAAGAAGACGGCTCCTTACTTCGGGTCTCTGACTCTCATGTCCCAGTACCACTCGGCATTCGAAACGAAGCAGGCGTGATTGAAGCTATTCCAGCTTCAGATAAAGAAGAAGCAATCTATGGCGGTGAGCTCGAAGTGACTCCGATGCATCTTAGTGATCTGGTCCGTGACCTTTCTGAGGAGAAAAATTGAATTAAATCTTCTAACTTGGACAGAACGAACAAACACCTAAGGCAGTGACCGAGTACGAAGAAACCCAGACATTTGGTTTTGATGCGCGCAAATCTGCACTACCTTCAAGTGATCCAGACTCCTCCTCAATAGAGCTTAGCGTCGGTCGATCCGTCGTGTTGTCAATCTTGTAATTGCTGACCACCATCTAGACAACCTCCGTTCACCTGTTGAATGAAGATGAAACCTCACTCCTTGCTAGAATGTCGTTGAATGACGCAGAAGATAGAGAAATGCTTGTGACAGGTGCGAAGGCTTTGATCATGACTCGAATGTTTTTACTCAGGTCTACTGCGGGACCAGACCCAATAGACCGCACGAGATCGCAAAAAAGATTGCGACGGATTGGGAATAAGAACCAAACTGTTGAACATGCAGAAGAAGACAAAGGGTTAGCCTGTGAATGCGGCGTTTCGGTATAAATTTTCGCCTTGGATGATTTCACACCCACACGCCTATGTACAGATGGACGATGAATGTTGTTTTTGCGAAGGTGGTTGCGCGAGATGGCTTCATACATGGTATGTATTTTTTTGTTGTCGTCTAGGGTGCACTTAAGTACTCGACCGGCAGGTGCATTGGGTAAGGATCGAATCCCAGAGCTCAGGACAGATTGCTTTGACTATATCCAGATACCATTCAACTAGCGACAAGCGTCTGCCTGCTAAGTTTATATGCATTGATTGTCGCCTTCGAGCTGATATCTCGTGGGAGTTGATAAAGTCTGGAGTCTATCCTCAGGTAATGACGAAATATCGAGACCTAGCACTTTTTCGGCATGTGATGAATATTCTGTTGTGCAATCACTGACGTAAATATCGAACAGACGTTCGATTAAGATCGCAGAACAAATGAATAGTTTTGTTCCAATGAATTTTGCAAAACAGCTCGGCATGTCTCGTCCTGTTCTCTGGTGCATATGCGTCCTCGTCTCATTTTCACAATTTTGTAGGGGCAGAATTTTCACAGTCCCGTCAACTCTTGAAGAGACTTGAGGAGGAAGGTCAGTACAATGATTGATAAGGATGTAAAATTGAGAAGTTACAGGGTTTGTTCATGAACACGTTGAAGAAGTTGATGAACTCGGCTTAGTGAGGTCCCGTCCCAAGAAAAAACCCACTGCAAAGCAAATGAAGCAACGTCGTACCAACATTCAGAAAAAGCAATATCGGTTCGAGAGAACTATTATAAATACCCCGAGTTATCTCAAATATTTCGACCCTTCCATCGAAGCGGAAAACTGGCTTTTGGGTATTGGTGAGATGGTGAGTTACATTGAGCAAATTTGGAGGTGAAGCTGAATCGCCTTCAGGTTGCAAAATATCGCAACTGTGCTCCAACGACCAATGTCACAAACATATCATTAGGACAGACTTGTTTCGTTCCTTCCTGTGCTATTCCGCCCCAAAAGGGGAATATGCAGGCTCAGACCGATGTCACACGTCCCAACAAACGTTCAGCTGCTTCTGACAAAGAAACCCGCGATCACAAAAAACCGAAGATCTCAGTCACAAGTGGAGTGGATTTGGCAGAATAATACACAATACTTGTCTTCATCTGCATTACTTCCACTCACAACATTCCATTAACGATTCTCAAGCACGTGTGGTTACATCAAACTTTCTGACCTACCCTAATGACGGACATACATTCCACGAGTGACGATGAAGTGGCTTCACCCCTCACTGATTTCTAACTGTCACCAGGATTTGTACCATGACTAGTGATAAACACCAGAGAGGCACTCGCAGGAGATGAATTAAATGGTGCAATGGCATAGTTAATACCTCCGTATCTCCCATCTACTTTATCAGTTTGTGGGTTCGTTAGTGGGGTGTACATTTTGCAAATTCTGGCTATACGAATTTTATTCTCAACTTCTAGATCCCTGACTGATTTCAGTTTGTCTTGTCGAGCCTGTTTCTGGATGTTTCTCAAGGCCTAAGTGTACAATGCATGTGATTGTGACCTCATTGAATCTTCGGGAGATCACTGCACGTTCCAATTCTCATCATAAACTTCATGCCCTATAAATTATCTGCAGTATTGGCCACACATTCTTCAGATGTTAGCATCCTGCTTCCCCCTCCAATCACGCTCTAATATTCCGTAGGTTCGGGCACTGAGCACACCCACGGATGATCTCATCCTTTCAGCCTCTCGCGACACCACTGCGATTTCATGGCGGAGGTCTGAGAGTGGCAAATTTCTTCCAGCTGCTGTCTTTCGGTCAGGCTCGCGATACATCAATGCGATCACATATCTGCCACCAACAGCAGACGCACCAAAAGGTTATGCTCGTTCTTCATCTCAGCTACCAATATCTCATATACACAGGTTATGTCGTAACTGGTGGCCAAGAGACGGTAATCAACGTTTTCTCCCTCGACTCATCAAGAGAAGAGCCATCATATAGTCTACTCGGGCATACAGAGAATGTTTGTACTTTGGATGTAACACCAGGAGGTTCGATTATCTCTGGTTCTTGGGACAAGCGAGTGTTTATTGGACTGACGGTGTGTTCCCATTTGTGCTGACTTACATCCAGGACGGCGAAGATTTGGATCAATTTCCAGTTGGCATATGACCTCAAGGGTCATCAACAGTCTGTATGGGCTGTAAAAGCAATCGACGAAGAACAATCCTTGACTGGTAGTTTACCCAGTATATTTTTTAAACCCTTCAAAATGTTTTGACCGTGCTCATTCAGCTTCTGCGGACAAGACAATCAGGCTATGGCAAAAACACAAGACGATTCAAGTATTCAAAGGACACCGAGATGTTGTACGTGGCCTGACGCTAGTCCCTGACCTTGGATTCGCGTCATGTTCCAATGATAGGTATTGCCAGAGTTATACCAATAATGATCCATTCATTCGTTAACATAGTGAGATTCGTGTCTGGACAATGGATGGAGACGTGATCTACACGCTATCGGGGCATAGCTCTTTCGTGTACAGCCTGGCTGTATTACCTGATCTCGATATTGTATCAGCCGGTGAGGACCGCTCAGTTCGCATCTGGCAGGGTATGTGAATTTCTTCGTTGGGAAAACAATAGTTAGTGATAAGCAGTTTAGGTGATCAATGTACCCAGGTTCTTGTCCATCCTGCAATCTCCGTATGGGCTGTATCAGTCTTGCCGAATGGCGATATAGTGAGCGGATGTAGTGATGGAGTCATCCGAATCTTCAGTGCCTCTAAGGAGCGATGGGCATCAGAAGAAGATTTGAGGGAGTATGAGAATCAGGTCGCGTCTCAGGCCTTGCCATCGCAACAGGTTGGTGATGTAAAGAAGAGCGACCTACCTGGGCCTGAAGCGCTTCTAACACCTGGTATGATGACTTGTGACGTTGTTCATGTCTGCTCATATCACCTTCAGGAAAAACACCGGGAGAAGTAAAGATGATCAAGAGAGACGATGTCGTTGAAGCCCACCAGGTAGACTTGCTCTTCCAAGGGGGCCGTAATCTAATTTAGTCGTAGTGGGATAGTCCAAGTTACCGGTGGCAGAAAGTAGGGGACGTCGTCGATGCTGTTGGGTCGGGAAGGAAGCAATTATATGAAGGCAAGGAGTATGATTATGTCTTCGATGTCGATATACAAGACGGCGTTCCACCTCTTAAACTCCCATATAACGTCACAGGTGCGGTACATCATCGTAGTCGATATGCTGGATCTTATATCAGATCAGAGAATCCCTATGCAGCAGCACAAAGGTTCCTGCAGGCTAACGAAATCCCCATGAATTATATCGATCAAGTAGCACAATTTATTGAGAAGAACACTTCCGGCTTGAATATAGGCAGTGGAAGCAACGACTATGCTGATCCGTTCACTGGTGAACCATCTACGAGCCTACGGTTCTGTATTCTGACTTGAAAGCTAGGTGCTTCAAGGTACCGTAGTACAAGTTCGAGCGAAACAAGAGCCAATGAAGAATACGCTGATCCTTTCACTGGTGCTTCAAGATATCGGAGTACCACTTCAAGCACCACTTCAACTGACGATCCCTTCACTGGAACATCGAGGTTCAATGCACCAGGAACCTCAAAAATAACCCCCATTGTTCCTCCTACTTCAAATACCTTACCCGTGGTGAGTGACAAATGTCATAAATGCCCGACCACAGGGAATATTAAGTTATCTAGGCCAAAGGTTTGAATTTTAAGCAAGCAAATGTGGTAGCCATGCAAGGGAAGCTTTCTCAGTTCAATGATACTCTGATGAATGAAAAGGTGAGGGAGATTTTTGGAGTTTGATACATGTTGGCAATTTACCGTATGATAGACCAATTCCGTGCCTGCTTTCTCCCTCGAAAAGGGTTCTGCTATCAGTGAGATATTTGATTATCTAATTCAAGTGACTGCGGTTCCACCCCAGCAGCCTGTCAAGCCCCTCACCTTCGGTCATATCGATGTTGTCTTTCATCTCTTGGACAAATGGCCGACTTCTCACATCTTCCCAGGTGCTTGGACTCTTCGTTTCATGTTTTTTGTTCTCATAAAGTCATTGCAGTGATTGATCTCTGTAGATTACTTGCTGCATTTTCCCCTGATGCATTAAGTGGAGTGGGTGAAGTGGAACAATTCATCGAAGCCCTATTGAAGGCTGCAGAGTGGCCGACACCTTGGTCGTTGCCGCTATCTAAATCGCGGGAGACAAATATATTATTGGTACTACGCACCTTGGCAAATATTATTCAGGAACGAACTCAGCTCAGCTCGACGCAGTATAGTCTAGTACGTCCGTCTATCTCGTCGAAAGGCACCACCTCCTTACAAGTATTTGGACCAGATCTTTGAGGCGCTTGGGCAAGTCCCGTATACATTACTGACGAAGGTGCAGCGGGTGGCTTTTTCAACCATTTTGTTCAAGCAAGTAACTACTTGAAGTTGGGTCAAATGCGAAGTTAACTTTGGACATCTAGTATTTCTTGTGCCCTTCTCCGTGCTCCGATTGGTGATGACCTTCAGCAGCAGTATCTCACTTTGGTACTCGGGGTACGCTCTAGCTGTGTTCAACAATGTTTAATAATAATATCAATTTTTTCAGCTCCTTGCAGCAGAGACCAATGACTCTGAGTCATCCTACAGGAGTCTTGTTGCGCTTGGCAACGTGGTGTGTCCTTCATGTATCACAATGTAATATGTCCTAAATTGTTGTGATCAAGGCTTTCGCTGCCAGGAACAGCAGAAGTTCTCTGGCGAGTACCCAAGTTGGGGGTGCTAACCATTGCCTTCGTGCTCTTCCAATTACATTCCCTGAAGAACGTATCATAAATCTCAGTAAGGATGTTGCTGCTTTACTTTGAACGGATGGGAGATAATAGAACCTGATAATTCGTATCCGATACTTTACGTAAGGCTGTTTGTGGTTTGATATAACGCAATCATTCTGTTATGTCAATCTTAGCCAGAGTATTCCTCGTCCGTCATGGAGAGACAGATGCAAATAGGACTAGGATAATACAAGGACACCTTGATATTCCTTTAAACACTGTTGGAGTTGGCCAGGCAATATCATTAGCAAATGCACTGCGGGAAGTGGTTTTCGATCTTGCACTGTCGAGCGACTTGAAGAGGGCAGCGGATGTGAGTGCATGTCCAGCGGTATTAGGAAAGCAAGGGATAACTACTCATGAGTCCTTTTGATTATGGTGTCTAGACAGCAGCAGTGATTCTGGAATACCAGCCTGGTGTAACATTATACAGGACTAAAGAACTGCGAGAGCGTGTATGAGACCCAGTTTGATCGTCATGTAATCGGCTGAACTCTAGGCAGTTTATGGGGGAATTTCAGGGGAAAGTGTATGGCTCAGCCAAGACAGGAAGCTCGAATGCAGAGACGGATCATGCTCTGAGTGCACGAGCTATGGCCTGGTGGAGGGATGCAATCGTGGCTTGCACAGCCTCTTTATCAATAGGACGGGAGCCGTATAATATTCTAGTCGTTTCACACGGAGGATTCATCAGTACGCTGGTGAAAAACCTCATCCGCAGCAGCAAGGTAACTTCTGACGCAGTTAAGATCTTGCCGAGTCTTCCCAACGTGTCCGTGTCAATGATAGAATGGGATGGGGAGATATGGCGGTTGGTGAAATACGGCGATATATCGCACTTGAAAACAGGACCTTTGGATCACAGTGCAGACGAGATGCGAATCTAATTTTTGAAATCAATTTAACGTGTCATGTATTTTTGTCAATAAATAAATTACATAATTAGTACTAGAAACATGTGCTGTTTGATATCCCTGTCAAAGGAGCAATGGAGTTGGTAACAGGATCCTTGCTAGAACCGCAAGTGGTAATGCTTTCCAGAAATTGTCCTGTAATATATGTTTTCTCACGTGTTTGGAGCTGTTTTTTCAAAAGAAAATAACAGTGTCTTGACACAGCCCTAACTGATGTCAAAAGGTGTAATCGAGTAGCTGATTTTCGGGTCCAGTCATTAATGATCAGCAAAATCTTGACGCTGGTCTGACAGCCATGCTTCAATTGATTCATATTCGGCTGGTTTCATTGGCCATAAATAGTTTTGATATCAATGACACTGCCTCGGAATTCCAGTCTTTCTTTACTCTGCCATATCTTGCAATGGCTACCTCAAACCCCTCAGAAAGAACACCGCTCCTGAATGGCGCAGTCACCGAAAGCTCTACCAGCGAGAGACTTGTTTCTCTCCCCACAGTGGGAGATGGACCATCCTGGTCGGATTCTTTCGGGTTCCTTTTCTTTGGATCATATTTGAACATTTTGCTCGTTTTTGTGCCTTTGAGCTACATTTCTCACATTTTGTACTGGGATGCTGCACTTCGATTCAGCTTTAGCTTCCTCGCTATCATCCCTCTTGCCCAGGTTTGGATCACCCGTCTCATTGGGCTATCGTGTTTCTTACATACATGTTCGTGATATAGCTTCTTGGGGAGTGCACGGACCAGATGTCGATTCCGTTGGGCCAAACTCTTGCCGGTCTACTCAATGCTTCTTTTGGTAATGCTGTTGAAATCATCGTCGGCGTTGCTGCTCTGCTCCAGGGTGAATCCTTCGGCATTGAGTCACTCGATTTCATATCCTCACTTGATATATCACAGATGAGATTCGCATTGTTCAAACCTCTGTATGTCTTGATTGAAAGATGAACAACATATCTACAGCTCTTGATCCAGATGCTCGGATCCGTTCTGTCCAATATCTTGCTCGTCCTAGGATGCTCCTTTGTCGCAGGTACTCCCCATCTCGTGTACCTTTCCGGTTATCACTGAGTATTATAGGTGGTCTTGTGAGGAGTGAGAGCAATTTTGCAGTCACTGCAGCGCAAGCGTAAGTTTTTTTTAGTTGTTGATATGCTTGTGTTCACTTATTCCTTTTCAGGTCGAGCTCGGCAAGTAAGCAATCTTTCTCACCAAAAGTCAACTAACTTTGCTTCTAGCTCATGACGCTTGCATGCATCAGTACGTTTTCCTTCTTGATCCGGATAAGCAGTTATACTGATTGCTGTTTTTAGCTCTTGTTATCCCAGCTGCCTACTACCTTTCCCTTGGCGGTGACAATAATGACAAAAGTGAGAATCCATTTCTGCCAGCGTCGGCATCTTTCTCACAGAAAACCGCATAGATGCGTTGGGATTAACATACATATCTCGCGGGACCTCGATATTCCTTTTGGTTGTATATGTCATCTATCTCATATTCCAGGTAATTCCCAATCAGAATATCACGTATTCTCAGAAGTCTCATGTATTAACCTAGCTCAGGACACATGCTTTCCTCTATGATCCAACCATTATTCATCCCGATGATTGCGAAAGAGCACCCGAAGCCCCGGTCCCCCAAGAAGCTCTCGAACGGCAGGCCTTGAGGGAAGCTGCTCTTAATGAGCTCAAGGAAGAGCCCAGGATGAGTCTCCCTTCTGCGACGGTCGGGTTCGTATGATTATCTTGGCTTCTTCTCCCACTCAATCAACCTAGACTTGTCTTCGTAACGGTTGTCACCGCCTTCTGCGCTGAATATCGTGAGTCGGTCCAATTTTTGTTTTGGCTATCTTTTTTGACACTACACAGTTGTCGCATCCATCGAAGAAACAGCCGTGCGCTACCATATTCCAAAGAACTTCATTGGCTTGATCCTTCTTCCGATTGTCGTGCGTAATTCTGGATCCTCCTCAGAATCAGGCTCATGCGACTCTAGGGTAATGCAGCTGAGCATGTTACTGCGGTTTGGATGGCTATGAAGAACAAGATGGAAATTACTATTAGCGTCTGCGTCGGCAGTTCCATCGTGAGCTTTGATTTGTATCTTTTCTGATCGTGTTCTGAATGGTGCCTCAGCAAATTGCGGCTTTCGTCGTCCCATTGCTTGTCATTGTTGGCTGGATGTGAGCTTTATCATGTTTATCTTGGAAATTATCATGTTTATCTTCCTATAGTACTGGTCACGAGCTCACATTATATTTTGCCAATTTTGAGGTAAATTATCCGTACGACTGTTCCCAGCTGTGTTCTTACTTTGTACAGACTGTTATCTTCTTTGTTGCTGTAGTTCTTGTCAATACCTTGATCCAGTCAGTTTTACCGCCATGCCATCAGTTGTGGATCACTAAATCAATCTAATAGGGATGGGAAATCAAACTATATGGAAGGGGTCTTGTAAGCATCAAATATAAGTATAAATGCTTGATCTGATTAACCGGACACTTTCTCTCAGATTATTGACTTTGTACTTGGTCATCGCGCTCGCCTGTACGTCCTTTCTACTTGCATGACACCTTCTCTCACTTTTCACGACAGTCTGGGTCACTTAACAAAATGCAAATCTGACTCTGAAGCAGGTATCCAATAACTTCGGTCATACCTCACTTAATCTGATTACTGTATGCTCGTGTTGATAAATTCATCTCTCGCGTTTTCATTGCCCCTTTGTCTAATCACCCGGTCCCGTTGAATTTTGAGGATGAGGACCTTTCGGACCCTTTATC
>Ga0154000_1000206_pt1 | contig 16773 bp, 8 predicted proteins | sample TSNC084MetaG_FD_104674 | JGI IMG/M metagenome (GOLD analysis project Ga0154000, IMG submission 104674) | Attine ant fungus gardens microbial communities from North Carolina, USA - TSNC084 MetaG | ecosystem: Host-associated > Fungi > Mycelium > Unclassified | place: USA: North Carolina, Lumber... | reverse complement strand
GTCGGATGGATCCGCCGTTGTGGTACCTGCTTCTGCGCCGGCGCCGCGTCGTCGTGCTGCTGTACCGAAGGTGAAGCGGGAGCCGGGGGCTTTCGACCCGTTCGACGTCTTCAAGGTCGATGGTGAAGCGGTGCTCTTGGAGCGTCTTTCGGTCCTCGACGCAGACGGTATCAAGGACATCATCGCGGAACAGGAAATGGATACGCACAAGGAGACGGGCCGCAAGCGCAAAGTGGATGTGCTTGCAGTCTGGACCGTCGAGCGAGTGAAGGCACTGACTTCGAAGGGGAGTGCCTTTCGTTGACATCGGTGCGAACGTGCGATGGATCAGATCGATGTATATCGGATATCGATTTTTTATCTTTGACGATTTCTCCCGTAGTAAGATCTATTTCTATCTTGAGAGGTGCTTAAAATGTCTACCAAATCGATACTGGAACAATACAAGATTCACGATTTTCTTTCATGGAACGATGATCGAACCCTTCAGATTAACCGCGATTTTCAACGTCGTGAAATATGGGCGCCGATCGCTAAAGTGATGCTCATCGACTCCGTGTTACGTGGGATGCCAATGCCGAAGATCTATCTTCGGACAAAAGTCGATCTGAATACAAAACGATCAGTCCGAGAAATCGTCGATGGTCAGCAAAGATTAAAAGCGATTATTCAGTTCGCAAGCGGTGAATTAAGGCTAACGGGCCGCGCTCGTGAGTTCTCTGGCATGACTTACGATGACCTGAGTCAAGAATTGAAGGAAGATTTTCTAACTTACCCAATTGCAGTTGATCAACTCATTAATGCTGACGATACTGATGTGCTTGAGGTTTTTGCGCGTCTCAATTCGTATACCGTTTCTCTTTCTCCGGCAGAGAAGCGGCATGCAGAGTTTCAAGGTGAATTTAAATGGGAGGTAGTTAACGCTGCTGTGGAATGGAGGGTCCTTTGGGATGTATTAGGAATAGTAAGGGGTCGAGATCGTCTTCGCATGAAGGATGATGAGTTGGTCGCTGAGATGTATGGGTTTCTCATCGAGGGTCTTCAAGATGGTGGTGCGAGTTATATAAATTCTCTTTACAAAAAATATGATGATGGAATTCCGAAGATAGTGCAAGTCAAGCACCGTTTCAGGGATTCTCTGAATTCAATGATCGATAATTTTTCGGATCTGATACTTGAGACCGAGTTAAGGCGCTCTACTCAATTCTTGATGTTCTTTGCCGCGTATTCTTCGGCGCTTGAATCGGGCATACCTGTTTTCCCACATGAAGCTCGGCCCCGGCTTGAGAATCTTGCAGTTGCGCTCGACGAAGAGGTGGCGGAATCGGCGTACTTCACACAGTTCGTAGCAGCTTCAAAGGGTTCCACTCAGAGAATCGCTACTCGAAAGGTTCGTTTCAACGCATATTTCTGGGCTCTGACGGGACGCGATGAAGATGGAGTTGGATATGGTCAATAGTTTGTCCAACGTCAGTCGAAAGTTCATATTGCGAGCTAGGGTGATTGAGCAAAAATTCCTATCGTCGCCTGATGTTGAGTCAGCATGTTATTGTATTCTCTCCATTTATGCCGAATGGGAGCGTTTTGTTGAGAATTTAGTCTTGGTCTCAGCGGTTCGAAGACCGGTTATGGAAAATGGTGCTCGATTGACTTTGGCGGTGGAGGTGGCTACCCGAGGTAGTTTTGACATCGCGTTATGCTGGGCGGCTGCTCCGAGGAATGGAAAGCGTCCAAAGATAATTTATTGGGGAGATTCTCGACGCGTAATTCCCATTGTTATGCAATTGGGCCTTGCGAACGGTGCCTCGATTGTGGGCGCAATTGGAGCGAGTAACTCGTGTGCTGATGATCTTCGGAAGCTTCGAAATTTTGTAGCGCATCGAAACATCGATACATGGGGTTCGGCGAAACAGGTCTTCAGTGCAAGATCCGTGGAAGACGTGCCATTTTGGCTCCGAGAAATTCAGCCCGGCGGATCCCAAAGATTTTCAGTTTGGTGCAGGAACCTTGAATTGATATCCATTGCCGCTACGCGATAAATATCGCCGCTTTTGATTTCGATGTTTATAGATTGCGAATTGTGGCGTTGCTCCGTTTCGTATATTTTGGCTGCTAACGCGGATAGATGGATGCGATCCGCTCGTTGTCGTTTCGCTGGATTCCGGGTGAAATTGACATTCAACTGATATTCCTCTTTTCTTTGGGGTGGATTCTCATGGCTCTTGTGGTGTGTGAATTTGCCGATTTAATAGCTGCTGCACTGGCGGAGAATTTTCGAGGGGTCTGCAGTCTCAAAATCTTTTCCCAAGCTTTCAAATTGATCGTTGGGCCCTCGTGAGGGCTGTTCGCTATGCCGGATTACCACCTGCTTCGGGTGCTAATCGTACAAGTCACATCAGGCCATATAGTGACAGTAGGACAAACGAGCGGCCGGATCATCGAAACTGTTCGCGATCCTTGTCGGATCGTCCTCCTCGGTATTTATGCTGAGTGGGGCAGCGAGTGGCGTACTAGCCAAAGCTTCGCCGACAACGGACCGGCGCATAGAGTGAGCTGACTCCGGAAGCGAAAGCCTGCGCGGTCGATGAGGAAGCTGTAACAACACAAGGCGGAACCAAGCGATGATTGCGAATGAGGAGAAGCGTTGACGGAGGCAGTTACTATCGGCGGTCCGCAGTTGCCGGAACATGGGCAAGTCGTCGAGGTGCGTGGTTCGACGTGGGCCGTCGCCAGCGTTCAGGCGCAGGGACTACCCCGCAGTTCAGCCGACGATGCGATCGCTCAACTCAATCATGTGGTCGAGCTCCAGTCGCTGGACGAAGACCGGCTCGGTGAGAAATTGAGCGTGGTGTGGGAACTTGAAGTGGGCCATACGGTCACGCCGGCACAGGGGTTGCCGGACCGTATTTCTACAGAGTCGTTCGACGACCCGACCACGCTGGCGGGTTTCGTCGACGCGATGCGTTGGGGAGCGGTGACGTCGGCGGACCCGAACCGCTATCAGGCGCCGTTCTGGTCGGGAGTCAACATCGAGGCCTACCAGCTTGAACCGCTGCGCCGCGCGCTCGGGGCTCCGCGCACGAACCTCCTGCTCGCCGACGACGTGGGCCTGGGTAAGACGATCGAGGCCGGTCTGGTGATCCAGGAGTTGCTCCTGCGGCACCGGGCACGCACTGCGGTGATCGTGTGCCCGCCGAGTCTGTCGCTGAAGTGGCAGGACGAGATGCGCGACAAGTTCGGTCTGGGGTTCACAATCGTGAACAGTGAGCTGATGGCGCAGATCCGTCGTACGCACGGGTTGCATGCCAATCCGTTCCTGATGTTTCCCCGGGTAATCGTGAGCATGGCGTGGCTGCCTCAGGTTCGTGCACAACGCCTGCTCCGTGACGTGTACGCACAGGCCGGTAACCCGAAGTCGGGCAAGAGGTTCGCTTTCGACCTTCTTGTTGTCGACGAGGCTCATCACGTTGCACCATCAGGCCCTTCGGCGGTTGCAGGCGGGCGTGGATACGCTGTCGACACACAACGGACAGTCGCGGTCCGGCAGTTGGCCGACAAGTGTGAGCACCGCCTGTTTCTCAGTGCCACCCCGCACAACGGGCATCCGGAATCGTTCACTGCACTGCTTGAGATGATCGATCCACGGCGTTTCTCGCGCGGCGCGCTGCTCGATTCCAAAGCGCTCAAGGATGTCACCGTGCGGCGACTCAAGCGTGATCTTTCAGGCAAGGGCTTTAAGCAGCGCAAGGTGAGCGCAGTGCCGTTCATGCCGCGGGCAGACGAACAGAAGATGTTCGCCCTGCTCGACGAAATCGTCACCAAGAGCGCAAAGCTGAACGGCATCAAGCCCGGTGGCGACATTGTCACGATGCTCCTTAAGAAGCGTTTCCTGTCCAGCCCCTTCGCGTTCGGCATGACGCTGAGCCACTACCTGGACTCCAAAGCTGGGCGCGGACTCTCCGAAGAGGACTACGACGACGTTTTCGGAGAGGGCCAGTCCGATGAGGAAGAAGGCCTCTTGGATCAGGACGAGGCCGACCGGCTCCGCGAGTCGAAGGGTTCCGACCCACTCAGTGCCGCCGGGCCCGGCCAACTGCAGATACTTACTGAATGGGGCCTAGGCTTCGAAAGTCGAGCGGACTCCCGCCTCGACGAGCTACTGAAGTTGCTCGACGCCGTCTGCCGTCCGGACGGCAAGCACTGGACCACCGAGCGCGTCGTCATCTTTACCGAGTATGCCCACACCGTCGACTGGCTCACTCGTGTACTGACGCAGCGTGGATACGCCGACGTGCTCGCGGTGATCCAGGGCTCCACTAAGCCCGAGGATCGTGAGTACATTCGCTCCCAGTTCACCGAGGACCCGTTGAACGAGCCGGTCCGCGTGTTGCTGGCGACGGATGCGGCAGGCGAAGGCATCGACCTTCAGACGTACTGCCATCGGCTGGTGAACTTCGACATCCCGTTCAACCCCTCCCGTCTGGAACAGCGGATAGGCCGCATCGACAGGTACGGGCAGACTGAAGAACCGCAGGTCTTTCACTTCCTACCCGACGCCGATTCGTCCACCTATGCTGCCGACGCGGGCTTCATGGCACGAATCGCGAAGAAAGTAGCGAATGTCGAACAGGATCTCGGCTCGGTCAACGAGGTGATCGGTAGAGAGATTCAGAATCACTTTGCTCAACGGGCGCCGACCCGAACAAAGGCCAAAGGCGTCGACCCGAACGAGGTCATCAACAGCGCTCTTGCCGGCGGCATGGAACTTAATGCCCGACTCACGCAACTCGAGCAGGGCTTCGACGCCTCGCGCACCGAGATGCACCTGGACCCGGCGAACCTGCGACGCGTGGTCGACACCGCCCTGCGAATCAACCACCAATCGGCGCTTGTTCCCAATCACGATTTCGCCCAGGATACCGATGCTGAGGTCTTCGATGTCCCCACACTTACCTCGGGATGGCACGGCACGCTCAACGGACTCGACACTCGGCTGCAACCAGGCGTATTGCGCCCGATCACGTTCGACCCCACGGCGGCCAAAGATCACAACGGCAAGGATCGCAACGACCTGGTGTACGTCCACCTGGGGCATCCGATCGTGCAGAAGTCGCAACGCCTGCTGCGCCAGTCACTGTGGAGCGTCGATTCGCCCCTCGATCGCGTCACCGCAGTGGTGGTCGACAACCTGCCCGAGTCGTTTGTCGCGGCGGTGACTCGCATGGTCCTGGTCGGCCGTGGTGGCCTGCGGCTGCACGAGGAGGTCTTCCTCGCCGGCGTGCGGTTGAAGGGTCGCCGTGCAATGGCCGAGGAGAAGGCCGAGGCTGCACTCGACAAGGCGCTCGACGGTGACAATCTCGAGCTCGCGGACGATCGGGTACGCGACCAACTGTGCGGCATGTGGAACATGTCCGACGCTCCGCTTCGCGCACGGCTGGAAGAGTCGATGCAAGCCCGGGCAAACCGACGGCACCAGCTGGTCATGGAGCAGCTTGCGCAGCGTAAAGAAGCGGATGTGCGGCGGGCTCGCGAGATTTTCGCGGCTTTTCGTGCCAATCTGCACGACTCGCTCAAGGCACTCCGGACTGCCGAAGAGGACGCACAAATGATGCTGCTGCCCGATGACCAGCAGCGTCAGCGGCGGCGTGATATCGAGGCGATGAGCCGTCGTCTGGACGAAGTGGGCGACGAGGAGTCGCGTGAGATCGCCGCGATTGCCGACCGGTATGCGGACGTGAAACCTCATACCACTGCTGCTGCTGTGGTGTTCGCGCTGACCCGCACCGATACTGAAGGATGGGTGGACTGATGGCACGCCAGACGCGGCGCCACACGCCGACGACCAACGCCGCCGACCTACACCGAGGGTGGCTCGAACTCGTCGACGCCGAGGGCCCGTTCCTCGCGATCCCGCCCTTGAAAAGGGTGTGGCCTAACGGCATCCCAGACTTCAAGAAGACTCACCCGGACCGTTTCGACGTGCTCGTCGATGCGCGGAAGCGCTTCGAATCGGCGTGGGAGGATCTCGACAGACACCCCGATAGCGAGACGACGCTCGATTCTTACCGTGCCGCTCGCGACGTATGGGTCGAGACAGTTTTGCGCGACATCGCGGGGTGGGCAGAGTCTCTCCTCTGGGGCGAGGTTCCCGGTGTGCAGGCACAATCACCGAACCGAACCGTCGTAGTTACCTCGCAGGCCGCGCTTCAGGGCGCCGACGGCACTGGTGCATTGGTTCATGTCGTCGACCCGGTCAACTCGTTGCGGCAGACACCGGGCGACTTTTGGGCCGCGACTCCTGTAGATCGAATCGAAGCGCTGTTGCGTGAGAACAAGAGTGAGATCGGTATCGTCACTGATGGCCGTTGGTGGGGCCTCGTTTTCGCCCGTGAGGGCAGCATGTCCGCATCCGGCATCGTAGACGCCCTTACCTGGGTCGAGGAGCCACGTACGCGGGACGCTTTCCTCACTCTTATCGGGCGACAGCACATCATGGGCGGTGAGCCGTCCGAGCGACTCCCGGTGCTCTTCGAAGAATCCGTGACAGCCGCCGAGGAAGTGACGGAGGCGCTTGGCGGGCAGGTGCGCAGCGCTGTCGAATTGCTCATCCAGTCGTTTTCGGAATCAGCCGCAGACTCCAGCCGGAAAGGTTTACCCGATCCACTACCTACTCGAACGCACGAGACGTACGAGGCCGCCGTCACCGTCATGATGCGCGTCGTGTTTCTCTTGTTTGCGGAGGAGAGAAACCTACTGCCGACGGGTGAATTGTTCGAGCAGGGGTACGGCATCTCTCGCGAGCTGGCCCGACTCGTCGCGCGTGAGAGCGAAGAGAGTGAGGAAGCGCTCGACGCGACATCCTTGACGTGGCATCGCTTACTTGCCACTAGCGCCGCTCTCTACAGTGGAGCCTCGTTCGAGAGTATGCGTATGCCCGCGTACGGCGGGTCACTGTTCGACCCGGCGAGGTTCCCGTTCCTGACCGATACCAACAAGCAGGGCACGCTCTCAGTAATAGTGTCCGACCGTGTCATGTTGCATGTGTTGCGCTCGGTGCAGTTGGCCATCCTCAAAGGTGGCGAGGCGCGCCAGATCTCTTTCCGCGACGTCGACGTCGAGCAGATCGGCTACATCTACGAGGGCTTGCTCGGCTACACATGTACGACGGTCGACGAGGTCCATGTGGGTCTGTTGGGCAAGACAGGCGCGGAGCCGGAGATTCCGTTGTCGATGCTTGAGTCGCTGGCTGAGATCAATCCCGACCCAAAGAATCTGATGACGGCGATCCGTGGATGGGCAGGGGAGGACCAACCATCCGCGATCCCGCCTTCGGCCGCCGCCATGGCCAAGGCGTTCACCTCGACTCTGGACCCGAGTGTGATCAGTGCCCTGACCCAAGCCGTGGGTGATGATCACGAACTTCGTGAGCGAGTCCGACCCTGGCTGGGCATTGTTCGCCTGGACCTGCGCAAGCACCCGGTTGTAGTACTTGCTGGAGGGTTGTTGGTCAAGGAGACCCCATCACGGAAGAACGCCGGCGCGCACTACACACCCAAGTCTCTGGCCGAAGAGGTTGTCCTCCACTCACTCCAGCCGCTGTGCTACTCACCTGGCCCACACCAGACTGCCGAAGAGTCTGCGTGGAATCTGAGATCTTCCGATGAACTTCTTGATCTCAAAATCGTTGACATCGCTTGCGGCTCAGGCGCATTCCTGGTCGCTGCGGCCCGCTACCTCACTGACCGCGTCGTCGAGGCGTGGATAAATGAAGACTCCGCCAATGGACAACGCAACGACCTATACGTGCGGGCCATTCGTAGTGTTGTTGCCAACTGCCTATACGGCGCGGACATCAACGACATGGCCGTGGAGATGTGCAAGCTCTCACTCTGGCTCGTCTCGCTCGACCGTGACCTGCCTTTCTCATTTGTCGACGACAAGATCTTTGTTGGGAACTCGCTTCTCGGGCTGACCAGCCTTGACCAGCTCCGCAAGCTGCACATCGACCCATCCCACGTATCGCAACAACAGATGTTCGAAATCTTTGACGTCGACATCGATTCCATTACTCGCAGAGCGGTCGAACTCCGCCAGCGGCTCGCCACCGAGATCGATGAGGACAACCCTGCACAGAATAGTGCCGCAAAGCGACGGCAGCTCACGCAGCTCCACGTGGTCACCGCCGACCTTCGAAAGATCGCAGACGGAATCGTTGCAGCAGGACTTAGACTGGGAGGGAAACCTGGGAAGGCGTTGGAAGAATCGTACGAGAACTTGCGTATCGCGGTGAAGGCCGCGCATCCTCAGAGCGGTACGCCAGACTCATCATTGCTGAGCGCGCTCGTCGACTCGGGTCTGACACCGACCGTCGTGACTGACTATGAGCGCTGGCAACCCCTCCACTGGGTCTTGGAGGTTCCGGATGTACTCATCGACCGTGAGGGATTCGATGTGGTCATCGGGAATCCACCCTTCCTGGGCTTCAAGAAGATTACGCCAGCTGTAGGCGCGAATGTACGGGAATGGTATGCAAATATACTGGGAGGAGGCACCGTTGCCAATGCTGACCTAGTCGCTTTCTTCTTCAATCGAGCTTTTCATCTGCTAGCCCGTTCAGGTGTCATGGGTCTCGTGGCCACGAACACCATTGCCGAGGGTGACACACGAGCTGCGGGATTGGATCGGCTTGTAGAGGCAGGACTGATCATTAATCGCTCCGTCAAGAGTGAGCCTTGGCCATCATTCAGCGCCAACCTTCAATACGCAGTTGTTTGGGGGGGACGAGCGGTTGCGGACTCCGCAGCGCGGATCGCGGACGGTGAAGAGGTTGAACGAATCTCAACTTTGTTGGAGGCAGCCGGAAAGTATGCTCATCTGCCTAAGAGGATAGCTACGAACCGTGGACTTGGGTTCCAGGGGTGCATTCCGCTTGGGGCCGGTTTTATTCTCGACTCACAAGAAGCCATAACGTGGCTCCAAAGCGAACCACACTATAAGGATGTCATCTTCCCCTACATCAACGGCGACGATCTCAGTTCTCGTTCCGATGTATCACCGTCACGTTGGGTGATCAACTTCGGAACGCGCACGGAGTCTGAGGCGTCTAACTACCAACTTCCGTTTGCGAGAGTGAAGGAACGTGTGAAGTCCGAGCGAGCAAAGAACTCAGTCAAGAAGCGTCGGGAGATCTGGTGGCAATTCACCGGGCTCGCCCTTGATTTGACCCGAGCAATCACGGGGATGACCGAGGTGCTCGCAATCGCAAGAGTCAGCAAGGCAGTAATGCCCCTAAGGGTTTCGACCTCGCAGGTGTTCAGTAACACCCTTTATATCTTCGCCACCGATTCATACAGTATTCAGGCCGTGCTCTCCTCAAGTCTGCACCAACTATGGTCAATCACGTATGGCGCGACTATGGGGTCCCGCATCTCTTACACCGTATCCGATGTGTTCGAGACATTCCCTCTTCCCCAAATGAACGATGATTTAAACGCTATCGGAGCCAAATTAGACACATACCGACGAACCTTAATGCTGGATCGAGACCTAGGTGTCACGCAAGTGTACAACCTTGTGAATGATCCGCGAGTTACGGAGAAATCGGACCCAGAAATAGGGCGACTACGTACCATTCATACCGAACTCGATCAGGTGGTGATGGACGCCTATGGGTGGTCAGACATCTGCCTCGAACACGGCATTCATACCCACCGTCAAGTTGAGCGTTGGACCGTTAGCCCGGCTGCTCGGGTGAAAATACTCGACCGCCTGCTTGAAGAGAATCACCGCCGCACCGCAGCTGACGAGGGTGACAGCAAAGGCTCGACCAGGAGCCGTAAGGCCAAGCACGTACCAGAGGGACAAGGGACACTGCTGTAATGAGTGACGTGACAGTTAGTGCAGGTCCAGAGGCGTCCTATGAGCTGAGTTACGAACCGGATGGCACGTCGTTCAATGTTCGCGAGAACCTTGTCGACATCTTGGAGCGCGAACTCCTCGGGCCAATGCATGGTCCGGAAGAGATTCTGTCGTTCAGTCCTCGCTCGCAGTACCTTGTGGGTCACATCGCGCCGGTCAAGCTCACCGGTGCCTCCATCGCGAGCGGCGACTCTGAGGGTACAACGGAACGAGGTGACCTCGTCGCGGCGCGCACCGACGGCGACGCCGCACATGAGCAACGTGGTGTGCCCGCCCAGTCGGCCGACGAGACGGAAGCGGATTCCGAGGACGATGACGTCGAGGACCGAACTCCGAAGCAGGGGTTGATGATCCCCGCGTCGATGGGGCTGCGGTTCCAGGTGCCTGCGGACCTCGATTCGTTCACCGTTACGGCGTCGTGGGGAACGTACGAATCGGTCGAAACCGAGAGGACGACCAAGGCTGGACGACCGATCCGCGACTTCCAGCGCACGCCGGTGGAGGAGCCACGCACGATCAAACTGGCTGACCTCGTACCTGGCCAGACCGCTGGGATTCCGTTGCGCGACTCCACCTGCCTGCGCGTGGACCGGTACGACGACCCCGAATTCGGGCGTGTGCTAGTGGAAATCGCGCTGTGCAACGACCGTGAAACCCCCATGCCCATCCCGATGAACATGTGGATGTTCCAGACCAAAATCCGCATCCATGCGGGCGGAGCGGAGGTGTTCCTGCCGGTCCGAGATGTAGTGGAACACAACTGGCCCGAGCATGACGACGAGGTTCGTCGTCTGAACCTCCAGTACCGAAACCGCCTGGAGTTCGCGATAGGACGAACTTGTTCGGTCGACTGGGTGGCAAAGGACGGCGCACGTCGCGCGACCGAGGTATCCACAACCTGGCTCCCTGTTGGGGAGACGCCCCAGACACGCGCGCGGTCGGTGAAAGACGCGATGCTGTCCATGGACGCTCTGTCATCCGTTACGCCTGACGCACTTCGCGCCGGACTGGAGCCACTGGTGAAGGGTTATGCCGCGTGGATTAGCAGCCAAGAGAATGCTGCCCACGATCTACCCGAGCACCTGAAGGAGACCGCAGAACTCGCACTCTTGGAGGCCCGGCAGGCACACAACCGGTTGGCCGCGGGCCTGGAGCACGTCGCGACCGATCCCGAAGCGCTGCGCTGCTTCCAGTTCATGAACCGTTCGATGCGCGATCAGCGCATCGCCTCTCAGGTGGCAGCGGCACGGGCCGCGGACGGCACCATGACCATCGAGCATGCGCAAGCCGAAGTTGCCGCCCGGGGTGCTGGTGCGGCGTCGTGGCGCCCATTCCAGTTGGCATTCATCCTGATGCAGCTCGGTGCGCTGACAGACCCTGCCGCGCAACTGCGCAGCGCCGAACATCATGCGCGGGTGGAGTTGCTGTTCTTCCCAACCGGTGGTGGTAAGACCGAGGCCTATCTCGGCCTCGCTGCGTATACCTTCGCGATTCGCCGCAGGCAAGGCGTCATCGAGTCCGGCGACGGACCTTTGGACGGCCGCGACGGGGTTGCAGTTCTGATGCGCTACACGCTCAGGCTCCTGACCGCCCAGCAGTTCCAGCGTGCGACGGCTCTGATGTGTGCGGCGGAGCTCGCCCGGCTCGAAGACGAAGCCACTTGGGGTGTCGAACCGTTCCGGATCGGCCTGTGGGTCGGAACGGACGTCAGCCCCAAGCGCTTCGAGGAAGCCGACGAGCAACTCACCAAGGCAAACGAGTACGGATCGCATCGACTCACGGTGCTGCAGATTCAGCGATGCCCGTGGTGCGGCACCCCGATCGGGGCGGCACAGGTCAAGGCTGATGCCACAATGCGCCGTATCTACGTGTATTGCGGTGACGAGCTTGCTCGGTGCCCGTTCTCCAAGGGCGGCGCGGCATCCGAGGGACTCCCAGTGCTCACCGTGGATGAAGAAATCTACCGGCTGACACCGGCGTTCGTAATCGCCACCGTCGACAAATTTGCGCGCCTCGCCCGCGAAGGCGAAGCTGCCGCACTATTCGGGTACGTCAGCCGACGGTGCGGACGGCACGGGTATGTGCACTCGGACTACTCCAAGTGCGACATCACCACGACGCACCCGGCGAGCAAGAGCGGTCACCCCGCCGCGACGGTTCGACCGGTAGATCGCTTGCGGCCCCCCGACCTCATCATCCAGGACGAGCTCCACCTCATCACCGGCGCGCTGGGAACCTCGGTCGGCCTGTTCGAGGTTGCGGTCGAGACCCTGTGCTCATGGGAGACCAAGGACGGCAAGCCCGTCAAGCCGCTGATCGTTGCATCGACCGCAACGGTGCGCAACGCCCAGGAACAGGCGCGGGGGTTGTACGGCCGGCAGGTCGAAATCTTCCCACCCCAGCTACTCGACGTCGCGGACACGTACTTCTCCCAAGAGATTCCGATCGACAAGGCGAACCCAGGGCGCCGCTACATCGGGGTGAGCGCGCAGGGCGTGCGCCTCTCCAGCGCGGAGATTCGCGTTGCGGAGGTCTTGCTGTCTTCTGGTCAATTGCTCTTCGATCACGCTGGTGCCGCGGCGGATCCCTACATGACGCTGGTCGGCTACTTCAATGCCACTCGTGAGCTGGCCGGCATGGCGCGCTACATGGCCGACGACGTCCAGAGCCGAGTCAAGCGTCCCCGCAGGGACTCCGGATTCCCGTCACGGCTCGGAACATCGTTCGGTCTGCTCAACATCGGTGAATTGACCTCACGCATCGCATCAGCCGAAATCGGCCGCACTCTCGACCGACTCGGTCTGGAGTTCGATCCCGACCACGACACCACCGAGGCATTTCGCGCGCGAATGGCAAAGCAGGACACCGGAAAGAAAATGCCCGCCCGCACCGAGATGCCGTTCGACGTGGTGCTCGCAACCTCGATGCTCCAGGTCGGCGTCGACGTCCAGCGGCTGGGTCTGATGCTGGTGGTCGGACAACCGAAGAACACCGCCGAATATATCCAGGCGTCCTCCCGCGTCGGACGCGATCCCTCTGATCGCCCTGGACTCGTTGTTGCCCTCGGCAACTGGGCTCGACCGCGCGACCTCGCGCACTTCGAACAGTTCCGGCACTACCACGAAACCTTCTATGCCCAGGTCGAAGCGCTGTCAGTCACGCCGTACTCACCTACCTCGCTCGCCCGGGGGATCGACGGTCTGCTGGTCAGCGTCGCTCGGGTTATGCAGGCCGTGCAACCCGACGGGCTCTCGCAGGAGCGCGGCGCATGGCGAATCAAGGATGAGCGTTCGGCAGTCGAGGCGATGGTAGAGCGGCTCAAGAAACGCATCGCTGCCGCCGCGCAGAGCGACGAGGCGACCAAGCGTGCCAATGATCTGCTGGTCAATCGGCTCGACCGCTGGACCGAACGCGCCAAGCGCGCGGTCCTGATGAGCAAGACACTCGTCTACGAGCGCACCGGCGAGGGTGACAAGTACCTACCGCTGATCATCAGCCCGGAAAATGCGAAGGCGTCCACGGGCAGTTCGACGGAGGCCCCGTTCATCATCGCGAACTCGATGCGCGAGGTGCAACCGGAAATCAACCTGCTGGTCAGCCCGATCCCGGATCGGCTGTTCGCCCGAACACCTGACGATGCACCGACATGGGTTCTGCCGTCCGGGGAGGACAACTGATGACTGACACCGCAACCACCGAGTCGGATCTTCCCGTCGAGATGCTGCACGACGCCTCCGATGTCCTCGACCCGCTCGCCGACGCCGAGGAGGGTCTGGTCAAGAACCGCGCCAAGGTCGGCTCGGCCCGCCCCTCGTCATTGCTCTACACGTACGGCCCCGGCGCGATCATGGATCTACCCGGTTTCGCCGTCATGCCTGCGGGACTCGACGATTGGGGACCCATCTGGAAGCGTCGCGAGCACATCCCAAGCATCCTCGAACCGCGACTGGTCAGCGTGGTCCGACTGCATCTAGGCCAGCAAGTCGACGCTCTTCGGCCCTACCCGTGGCAGCCCAAACAGGGCGCGATGTCCAAGGAAGGGTCCGACCTCGGCATTCCCGCCCGGGTGTTCCCACAATGGTTTCGTTGCACCGGCTGCGACTATCTTGGCCCGTTGCCGCGGTTCAGCTACACCAACACCCATCCGTTCCGGCCCGACCTCGCCCAGTTCACTCACAAGAGCTGCCCAGGGCGAGGTCGACCGCGGCCCGGAGCACCTGCCCGTAAACGCGAAAGCCCCGCGGTCCCGGCGCAGCATCTGCTGACATGCACGAACGGGCACCTCGACGAATTCCCTTACACGTTATGGGTGCACCGTGGTCGCCAATGCCCCAAGGCAGAGCTGCCCGATCTGAAGATGCGTGACGCCAACGTCGGCCAGAGCGTCGGGTCGATCATCGCTTGCGCTTCGTGTGGATCCACTCGCGGCATGGCCGAGGCACAGGGAACGGTTGGGCGCGAAAAACTTCCGGAGAAGTGCCGCGGTCGGCACCCGCATCTCGGGGCGTTCGACAGTAACTGTGGAGCCCGCCCGGCGCTCATCATGATGGGCGCATCGAATCTATGGTTCGCGTCCACACAGTCGATCATCGTCATGCCCCGCACCGAAGCCGAAGAGAAGAAGGCCCTTGCCGACAAGCTTCGCGTCGAGCTGGGCCTCGATCAGGTCAAGCAGTTCGGGGACCAGATCGCCGTGATCCGGGCCCTGGCCGGAGCCAAGGGCATCGACATGTCGAGTGTCACCGACGATGACCTTTCGGCGGCCATAGCCGATGTACTCGCTCCTGCGGACTCGGAGGAAGATCGGCAGGAAAAGCTGGCGGCTTGGGATCCGGTCGAGCTGCTTGTACCGGAATGGCGGTACTTGCAGAAGCCAGCGCTGTTCCCGCAGCAGCCGAACTCCAGTGGTCTGATGGTGACCGAGATGCAGCGCGCGCCCGGGCTGCATCCGAAGGTAAGCCGCGTCGTCGCGGTCAACCAGATGAAGAAGGTCAATGCGGTACTCGGGTTCACGCGACTCGACGAGATGGATCGCGTCAACGATCTCGCCAGCCGCCTCGTCAAGCTCACCCGCAGTGGCAAGCCCACATGGGTTCCGGCCACCGAAGACCGCGGTGAAGGTGTCTTCCTCCAGCTCGACCTCGATGCAGTCGCAGAGTGGGAGAACAAGATTCGCGGAACACGGTTGTGGGACGTCCATCAGGACGCGCACAGGCGTAACTTTCAGCGACGCTTTTCCGAGACTGCCAAGCAGGTCGACCCCGATACCCGATTGCCTGCTCCGCGCTACTGGTTGCTCCACACCCTCTCGCATGTCCTGATCCGTGAAATGGCGATGTCGTGTGGCTACGGTGCAGCCAGCCTCAGCGAACGTATCTACGGATGGACCGCAACTCCACAACGTGAGGCGGCGGCAGGACTGCTGATCTGCACCACCGCTTCCGACAGCGAGGGCACTCTCGGCGGGCTGGTCGCACTCTCCGAACCGGCCCGACTCCATAACCTGCTGGTGTCGGCGCTACGCCGCGCAGTGCGATGCTCCTCGGACCCGGTCTGTGCCACACGGACCCCGCGCGACCCGGAGGATTTCCTCCACGGCGCCGCATGCCACTGCTGCTCCTTTGCATCAGAAACTTCGTGTGAGAAGGCGAACCGATTCCTTGATCGGCGGTTCCTCCTGGACCTCCCGGCGGCCTCGGGCGAGTCAGTGCCAGGGTTCTTCGGGAGCATCGATGCCGTCTGATCCATTCGGTTCGCTCGGCGAATACCTCACCGCAAATGAAGCGGTGGGGCTTGCAGCACTCCTCGAAAACGGTGACCATACCGCGCACGCGCTGCGGTCGATCAACGCCAGCCGCCGTGAGCATGTTGCGAACTTGCTGGCAGGGGCCGGGCTAAGTCACGCCGAACCTGCGTTGTCTGTTGCGGTGCTGCGTGCGGTCGCGGGAGCGAAGATGGTGCATCGCGAACTCGTCCCGGTGTGGACGATGCCGGGCAATGAGGCCACTATTGGCCACCTGACCAGCGAGTTCCATCGTCTCGTGTCTGGAGCGCGGATTTCCGTGACGTGTGCGACGTACAACTTCACGAAGAACTCCAACATGTGGCACGCGCTTAGGCTCGCGTCCGAGCAACCGGGTGTCACCGTCTGTGTGTATGTCGATGCCGAAAAGGGTGAATCGGGCAAGGTTAGAGCTCAACTGCCACTGGCGACGGTGTACAGATCAGCGCGGCTTAGTGACAATCGTTCAATCGTGAGCCACGCCAAGTTCATCGTCGTCGATCACGAGATCGTTTTGCTGACTAGCGCAAACTTTTCCTACAACGCGGAGAATCGCAACATCGAATTCGGGATCCTCATAAAGGACAACGCGCTCGCCACCTCAATCGAGTCAACAATGTCCAGCAAACACGGTTCGCTGTATGTGCTCACAGATAGTTGAGAAACCGGCCTACGCGGAGTCAGAGTGCTGCAGGAGGTCATGAGGCTGAGGAGGTTCAACTCAACTTTCGCCCCTGGGCATGCGGTTGGCTGGCCGGGTGCGGATGCATGCCTGATGTTGCGAAAAACGTGACTTTGCAACGTATTTCGGGACAGAGATGCACGCACGCAGCATAATTCGAAGCTCGCGTGCATCTCTACGAAGGGTGATCGACTACTTGGTGGTTGACGCGCCTGCCGTGAGGCCAAGCTCGTCGTCTGCATCATCGCCGCACGCACAGTCACAGTCACCGCCGCAACCGCCGGGATTGCAGTCTCCGGCGTAGCTGTCGTCATCGGCGTCGCAGTCGAGGTCTCCGCCGAAGGATTCAGCAAAATCGTCGTCGAGTTCGTGAGTGAAGTCGTGAACCTCG
>Ga0154000_1000201_pt1 | contig 16992 bp, 13 predicted proteins | sample TSNC084MetaG_FD_104674 | JGI IMG/M metagenome (GOLD analysis project Ga0154000, IMG submission 104674) | Attine ant fungus gardens microbial communities from North Carolina, USA - TSNC084 MetaG | ecosystem: Host-associated > Fungi > Mycelium > Unclassified | place: USA: North Carolina, Lumber... | reverse complement strand
GATACCTCAGGGCGCATTACCGGTACTCTCATTAAAATCTGGTCAGGCATGGTGGTTCTTACTCTTACTTATACCGGCAGCAGGAGCTGCAGTTTACTTTATCAAACGCAATAAGAAAGAAACAGAGTAAGTTACACCAGTGTAGTGTATCGTTCCTCTTTAGTAAAAGATTTAGGGAAGTCTCTCTATTAACATAAAGTTGGTAGAGAGACTTCCTTTTTGCTTTTTATAATTGTCAGAAACACGAATTTTTTTCTGCAATCATTTCAATGAGATCCTCAAAATACTGCGGATAGGAGTCTTTTTTTCGATACATAATACCGACGTTGCTGGAAAGCAAGGGTTCTATGAGCGGAAAAGAATGAAGACCGCGCAGAAACTTAATCTGGGAGGTAGTCTGGAGATAAGTAAGAAAACGCCGGTCGCTAAAACCCCATGCAATATTATCAAAAATCATAGAATTGCTGAGGTAGCGGTTGGAAATCTCACCGGCCACATTTAAACTGAAGTTTTCCTGATTGCAATAATCTTCAATTCTTCTGCAAAATCCGGAACTCTTGGGAGGCATAAGAACCGGAACATGTTTAAATTGAAAAAGACTTACGCCTTCATTAAAGCGGTTTATATTGTCAGGATATTCATCTGGGAAATAGTGCTGTAACAAAAGATCCGAAATAATAATATATTCCGTATTGGTATACAATTTCCGAACATTAAAATCGGGGAATTGACTAGTGTCCCTATAAGAACTGATAATAAGATCCAGTTTTCCTTCCGCCAGCATATCTCGCAGCGGGGCATTCAGATCTTCCGTAATATTGTAGGCAATCTGGGGATATTTTTTCCCAAATTCCAGCAGAGGAATAAAATCCATAAGCATGGATGCGTTCGGAGTATAAATACCGATTGAGACCGTTTGATGTCGCGTCAGGTGCTGCAAATCCTCTTTGACATGCAGCATTAGCTGCTTAACACTGCGCCCGGCCTGGTTAAGAATCTCGCCGGCTTCGGTTAGCTTCATCGCGGGTTTTCTTTCTAATAGCTGCACGTTATAATAGGCTTCCAGCTTTTGCAGATAGGTACTGAGGCTTTGCTGGGAAATGTGCAGCCGCTTGGAAGCTTTTGAAATATTCAGTTCTTCCGCAATGATAATAAAATAATCTAAAGATGGTTCCACCATAATCGAGGACACCTCCGTTTTTAAAAGAAGATCATTTTTGCTGTGAAAAAGTATATACCATTCTCCTGCATTTGTCAACAAAATAGGAAAAGCAAATAAAATAGACGAGAATATTGGGAATATTTCCCGTTAAAGAATGACTACAAATTTTATTTGTGGAATATACAGAATATTTGTGTTGGTCAGAAGGAATTTTTAGTGATATATTCATTATAACTTAAGGAAGAAGGGAAGATTTATGCATAACGGGAAAAGTGCCTCGATCTGGAACAAAGATTTTATATTACTGTTGACTGTGAATGCCTTTGTTTTTATCAGTATGCATATGCTTTCCACAACCATCGCAAAATTTTCTATGTCACTTAGCGGCGCGGAAGCGATGGCAGGGGTAGTAGCCGGTATCTTCAGTGTTTCCTCTATTATAGTCCGCCCAATCTGCGGTAACCTGATTGACCGTAAAAAAAAGAAACGGCTGTATTTATTTTCGATGGTAGTTATTCTGATCAGCATGCTGGGTTACAGCGTGTCTGCCCATAATGCTGTTTTGATTTTTTTTCGTCTGTTGCATGGCGTTGGCTGGGGATTTGCCACTACGATTGGTATGACCATGGCAGCCAACACCGCGCCGGAAGGAAAAATCGGCGAATGCACCAGCGTATATGGCCTGGCAAATGTGCTGGCAATGGCATTGGCGCCGAACCTTGGATCTTATCTTAGTGGAAATTTTGGATATCGGGTCATGTTTCTGGGGGCGGCAGTGATTATCGGCTGTGCGGTAGTTGCTTTATCCTTTGTAAAGGATCAGCCAATTCCTTTGGGTACCCAGGTGAAGAAGGTTTCGGTTAACACCTTGATACTAAAGGAAGCGGCTTTTCCTGCCTGTATTTTGTTTTTGAACGGCATGGCATACACTTCGATTACCACGTTTCTAATTGCGTATGGTGAAACGGCGGGAATTGATAAACCAAGCCTGTTTTTCAGTGTTTACTCGGTGGTTATTCTGGTGGTAAGGCTTAGCAGCGGGCGGATTGTGGATCGAAAGGGCCCGGGTTATATCTTAGTACCAGGAGGATTTTTCTTTGTAGGATGTTTGCTTTTACTGGCGAATCTGCAAAATGCAGGGATGCTCTATCTGGCAGCGGTGTTTTTAGGATTTGGTTACAGTGCCTGTCTTTCTACATTGATGGCAGTTTCCATGAAACGTACAACACCAGACCGCCGCGGGATTGCCAGTAGTACCATTAATGTAGGAATGGATCTGGGAACCGGTATCGGTTCTTCTGCAGCAGGTATCCTGATCGGTTGGTTTGGCTACGGCCGGATGTATCTGTTCTTGTGTATTCCGGTTATCCTGGCGGTCCTGATTTACCTATGGGATCAGAAAAATTATAAGAAGCATAAAGGGATTTATAAGATTAAAGTATAAGGAAGGTAACGAAATGAGTCATATGCCGAAGATAAAGATCGATCCTCCGGAAAGCTGCAAAGAAGCAGTAAGAACAAAAACCTCCTATCCCATGTCGGCAGCTGATCGGCTGGTTAAGCCGATCTGTCTGGAGGATTATGGGTTTATTGAACACGAATATATTCTAAAGGGATCCGCCAATGTATACGAATGGCCTTTACGGCAGAAGTATCCGAATGTCCGCACTGAAGGAGTTCCCTATGGCAGCAGAATTTTGGTTCGGAAGCCGAAGGATCCAAAGGATTTTAATGGAATTGTTGTCGTAGAGCTTTTAAACTATGCATCTCAGTACGATCGTGCCATCCCTGGCTGGGGGCACTGCTTTGAGTATTATCTGGATAAGGGAATGGCATGGGTCGGGGTTACGATCCGGGATGTAACCATGGATGTCTTAAAACGCTTTGATCCGGAGCGGTATCAGGAGATTGACTTTCCTAACCCGTTGCCGCCGGAACGCAGAGGAAAACCGGATGATTCCTATGGGAATGCCAACCAGGATAAAGAAAATGGTCTGCGGTGGGATATGATCAGCCAGCTCTCTGCATTGATTCATTCCAGCCGGTATGACAATCCTTTCTATGGATATGAAATCAAACAGATCATGGCAACAGGTGCTACGGGAGGGGACTTATCGCTTTATGTCTCTGGTATTCATCCTCTTCATTGTCTGGAAAATAAATCTTCGGTCTATGATGGATTTCTTATTTACATGACAGGAGCACCGGGAAGTATCAATCAGATGGCTCCTAAAATGACAGAACTGGATGAAAGAGCAAAGTACTACTCGGAGGTCCCATTGATTCATATACTGACCACCGGAGATATGCTTGGAGGCGGTTTCCATCCCGACTGGTCCTACATGCAGAGGCGGCCGGATGCAGATGAACCGGGGAAAAAGCTGCGGCGTTATGAAATCGGAGGCTGTGGGGTAAGAGCGGCATTTGACAAAAAAAGGTGTGTCTGCCAGGAGGATGTAGAACGTGCAAAAGCACTCTGGAAAGAAAGCGTGAACTATGAATATGAGTATCCTGTCCGCTATATTCTTCGTGCCGCCACGGAAGCGTTGATTCTTTGGATGCAGAAAGGAATTGCACCGCCCCATTCCCCCTTGCTGGAGACAGAGAAGGAGTATCCGGATACGGAATTCAAGAGGGATGAAGTTGGCAATACGGCAGGGGGAATCCGCCTTCCTTATGTGGATGTGCCTCTTTACCGCTATCACGAAGAAGGGGGGGCTGTCCGGCTGCCGGATGAAATGATACACAGACTTTATAAAGATAAAAACGATTATTTTGAGAAAGTAGCCGTATCCACATTGGATGCTTTGGAGGGGCGCTGGATTTTAAAGGAAGATGCGGTGAAAATACTGCTGGAAGCATTGAATGAAAGGATTCCGGACTAGTGTAGTGTCCGGCTGGACACTACACTAGGAGGACAGAACCGGCTTTGGCACAGAGCGCGTTACAAGGAGAAGAAAATGAGAGAGGATACCAGGCTTTATGCAGGGGCATCACGTACCTGTATCACTCCGGGACCGGAGTATTTCCCGATTGAGCATTTTAACAATCATATGACCAGGAAGCCTTCTATTTTTAGCGGCAAAATAGCAGAGGATATTTTTTTCCGGGTGATCGTTGTGGAAAACAAACGAAAAAGAATCGTTTTTGCCGTAATGGATCTTCCAGGAGTTCCGGAATCGAAAGAGATCACACAATTAATTGCGGATTGTGCCGGCGTCAGTGAAGAATATGTGATTTATACGGCGACTCATAACCACAGCGGACTATATGCGGATAATCCGGAATTTGAGCACTGGTATGGAGAAGAGTTTGGAAGAAAGATTCGGAAATACCGAAAATTCCTGAGAGACCTGATTCCGGGTGCGGTACAGGAGGCCATTGACCGGCTTCAGCCGGCACGTATGGGTATAATAAAAGGGGAATCTTATCTGAATGTAAACCGTAATGAAAAGGAATTGGGACCAAAAGCTGGTACCTACGGATTTCGTGTAGGCGGCCCGGCAGACAGAGATCTATACATAATGCGTTTTGATGACAGGAATGGAAAGCCAATTGCTTTGATGTATAATTACGCAGTACATGCCTGTATGATGATTCATAACAACCCGGAAGGAATCGGGACTGAGATATCAGGGGATCTCCCGGGGAGAGCCTGCCGCATTCTGGAGCAGGCCTGGGAAGATAAAACCGTGGTTATATTTACCAGCGGCGCTGCCGGTGATTTGAATCCTTTAATGATGTCCCGGGTAAACATTGTGGAACCGGATGGAAGAATTACGACCAAAGACCTGGGAGCTGCCGGACCGGTAATTTTAGAATTTATGGGAAACCGCCTGGCACGTGATATTTTGTCTGCAAATGCCGTTTTGGAATGCAATACAGAGGAGGCGGTAATCTGGGCAGAAAGGAAATCATTTTCGGTTTCCGCGAGTGCGGTAACCAAGCCTGGAAATTCCAATCCGGTAGAATTCCGGGTAGGTCTCATCATGCTGGGAGATGTAGCGCTCATTAGTTCTAATGGAGAAATATTCCATGAAATTGGCCGGCGGCTGAAGCGGGAATCTCCTTATAAAAAGACGCTGTTCATAACACATGCCGGGGAATGGACGGCTTACGTGAAGGACGATTCCGGAGATGGAGAATACGAAGTACAAGCCCGAAAAGCGGTAGGCGGCATGATGGATGATTTTGCCGGAGCCCGTGGTTTGGAGGAACAGGAGGGATAGGGAAAATGTTAAAATTTATTGTCAAACGGATCTTGACAATGATTCCCGTTATGCTGGGTGTTTCACTACTGGTCTTTGTGATCCTGGAGATGGCGCCTGGTGATGCGGCAGAAAGCATTCTGGGAGAATATGCGGATGAGCAGAATTTAGAAGCACTTCGGGACGAAATGGGATTGAACGATCCGTTGCTGGTTCAGTGGGGACGCTATGTATCGGACATTGTTTTGAAAGGAGATCTGGGAACTTCTTATAAAACCGGGATGTCGGTAACCCAGTCGATTTTTGAACGGTATCCGACGACTATGCTGATGGCCTTTTTGGGTGTTATCGTTACCGCTTTACTGGGAATTACAACCGGAATCATTTCTGCGGTAAAGCAGTATTCCATCTGGGATAATCTGGCCACAGTGTTTGGCATGATTGGCGTATCCATGCCCTCGTTTTTTAGCGGTCTCGTGCTTGTATTTATTTTTGCGCAGAAGCTGCAATGGCTTCCCGCTTCCGGGAATTACGGGTGGAGTTATTATATCCTGCCGGTGCTTACGATATCCCTTACTTCCTGCGCAACACAAATGCGCATGACCCGTTCGTCCATGCTGGAGGTAATGCGTCAGGATTATATTCGTACGGCCAGGGCAAAAGGCCAGACAGAAAGAAAAATTATCCTGCATCATCAGCTGCGGAATGCATTGATTTCCATCATTACGGTTATTGGTACTCAGGCGGGAATTTTATTAGGAGGAACCATGATTGTAGAACAAATATTTGCGATTCCAGGGGTAGGCAAGCTTCTTATGGATTCCATCAGCTATCGTGATTATCCAATGGTACGCGGAGGTGTCCTGCTGCTGGCATTATCTTTCAGTATCGTAAATTTACTGGTAGATTTGGTATATGCCGCAGTGGATCCACGTATTCGTTCACAATTTTCTTCCGGCCAGAAAAGGAGAAATACCTTGCGGGGAAAGGAGCGTTCCGTATGACTGGGTTTCGGAATTTTTGGCGCAGATTGTGTAAAAACCGTTTGACTGTGTTTTGCCTGATTCTATTTGCGATTCTTGTTCTTATGGTAGTGTTCGCGGATTTTATTGCGCCCTATGGATGGGATGATCAGGACATTACCAGGAGAAATCTGGCGCCTTGTGCAGAGCATTTATGTGGAACGGATAATCTGGGAAGAGATATTTTCAGCCGGATTTTGTATGGAGGGCGGATGTCTCTGCAAATTGGTATTTATGCGTCTGTTTTAACTACGGTTATTGGCGCTTTGATTGGGAGTGTATCCGCGTATTTTGGTGGTAAGGTGGATAATATCATCATGCGTTTCATGGATGTTTTTATGGCAATTCCACCGATGCTGTTAGCGATTGCCATTGCTGCCGCTCTGGGGACAGGGACTCTGAATACAATGTTAGCCGTGGTGATTTCCGGTATTCCAATGAAAGCCCGTATCGCCAGAGGGCCGGTGCTCTCCCTCCGCAGTCAGGAATATATCGAAGCAGCCAGGGCTGTGAATACACCTACGTTTAAGATTATTTTACGTCATATCATCCCGAATATTATGGCTCCTTTAATCGTGCAGACGACACTTTCTATCTCCGGGGCCATTGTCCAGGTAGCCGGCCTTAGCTTCCTGGGGCTGGGGGTACAGCCTCCGAACCCGGAATGGGGAGCCATGCTTTCTGCCGGCCGTTCCTTCCTGAGAGACTTTCCGTGGATGGTTCTGGCTCCCGGTGTCGCCATGCTTTTAACACTGTTTTCACTAAATGTAGTTGGGGATGGAGTGCGTGACGCACTGGATCCAAAACTGAAGGACTAAGGAGGAAAAGGTATGAGCCAGGAAACGTTATTATCAATCAAAGATCTGCGCATCCACTACTGCCTCCATAACAGTACCGTCTGCGCAGTGAATGGAGTGTCTCTGGAGATTCAAAAGGGGGAGACTTTTGGATTGGTAGGGGAAACCGGAGCCGGAAAGACCACGATATCACTGGGTATTCTGCGTCTGCTGCCGGATCCTCCTGCCAAAGTGATAGAGGGCAGTATTGAATTTGAAGGCCGGGACTTACTGAAGCTGCCGGAAGCGGAGATGAGGAAAATCCGGGGAAATAATATTTCAATGATTTTCCAGGATCCCATGACCGCCTTAAATCCCATTGATACGGTGGGCGACCAGATTCTGGAAGGAATTCTCCTCCATGAGGAAATTGGGAAAGCGGCGGCGAGGGAAAAAGTATATGAAATTCTTGAATTGGTAGGAATCCCCAGAGATCGATATGGCGAGTATCCGCACCAGTTTTCTGGAGGAATGAAACAGAGAATTGTAATCGCCATGGCAATGGTCTGTCATCCGGATCTGCTGATCGCAGATGAGCCTACTACGGCATTGGATGTTACGATTCAGGCACAAGTGCTGGAGATGATTGACAATGTCAAAGCGGAGCTAGGGAGCTCGATGCTGCTGATTACCCATGATCTGGGGGTTATTGCGGAAATGTGTGAGCGGGTAGGAGTTATCTATGCGGGTCAGATCGTAGAGATTGGTACTACGGAACAGATCTTTAACGAAACCAGCCATCCGTATACCGTTGGCCTATTTGGAGCAATTCCCACGCTGGATACCAAAGTGGAAAGGTTAAAACCAATTGACGGGTTAATGCCGGATCCGGCCAATCTGCCGCAAGGCTGTAAATTTTCCCCCCGCTGCCCCAGAAAGCTGGATATCTGTGAGGAAAAAGAGCCGGAATTAAAGGAATTGGGTGATGGACACAGCTGCCGATGCTATTTGCCGCAAAAGGAAGGGAGAAAGACGGATGGATAACTTTCTGAAAGTTACGGGATTAAAAAAATACTTTCACACTCCCCGGGGAGAGCTCCATGCGGTAGATGATATTAGTTTTACCATAGAAAAAGGGAAAACGCTCGGAGTTGTGGGAGAGAGCGGCTGCGGTAAGTCGACTTTGGGGCGAGTCGTACTGCATTTGCTGGACAGTACCGACGGAAAAATTCTTTTCAAAGGAAAAGATATCACAAAAGTAAAGAAAAGAGAGCTGCAGGAATTGCGTAAGGATATGCAGATTATTTTTCAAGATCCCTTTTCTTCCTTAGATCCCCGGATGTCTGTAAAAACAATTATTGATGAACCATTGAAAAATGTGCACATGAAGAAGGCGGAACGAGAAGCGCGGGTAGCGGAATTAATGCAGACGGTAGGCTTAGCGCCACGTCTTATGGATTCCTATCCTCATGAACTGGACGGAGGGCGGCGGCAGCGGATTGGGGTGGCCAGGGCGATTGCCCTGAATCCGGAGTTTATTGTATGCGATGAGCCGGTGAGTGCCTTAGATGTATCGATTCAGGCACAGATCATTAATCTGCTGCTGGATTTACAAAAGGATTATGGCTTGACATATATGTTTATCTCACATGATTTATCGGTAGTAAAATATCTGTCTCATAACATCATGGTTATGTATTTAGGACAAACCGTTGAATTGAGTGAGAAGGAAGAGCTTTTTAATAATCCGCTTCATCCTTATACACAGGCGCTGCTCTCTGCTGTCCCGGTTCCCCGGATAGGGGTAAAGAAGAAAAGAGTTCTGCTAAAAGGTGAAATTACTTCTCCGGTCAATCCGAAGCCAGGCTGTCGTTTTGCTCCGCGATGTCTGTCTGCCGGAGAGAAGTGTTTTGAAATCCAACCGGAGCTGAAGGAGGTGTGTCCGGGTCACAAAGTAGCCTGCCATATGATACAAAATTGATGGACTTTACAAAAGGAGGAAGAAGAATGAAAAGGAAGAAAAAAACGTTAGCCGGTATTCTGGTATTGGTTATGGCGCTGTCGTTAACCGGCTGCGGCCAGGAGCCCGAAAGCACCACGGCAGCGGAGAGCACCACGGCGGCAGCGGAGAGCACCACAGCGGAGCCGGCAGAATCGACTATAACTGCGATTGAAGAAACAAACGCAGCAGGCATGAACGTACCTACCTCTACTACCAAGGATAGCGTTGTCATTGCTACGAACTTTGACCCTGGTACGATGAACCCTTATGAAGGGAGTTTCGGCCCGCAATTACTCTTTAGCACCCAGAGCCTCGAAACGTTATTCTTATATGACAGTAACGGTAATTTAATCCCATGGCTGGTAAAAAGTTATGAGTATGACGAGGACAAGATGGGCATCACGCTGCACCTGCAGGAGGGCGTTACCTTTCATAATGGCGACCCAATGACGGCAGAAGATGTAGTATTTTCCTTTAGCAGAGTGGCCGGCAGCCCGGGAGCCGCTGCGATGATGTCGGTTATTGACTTCGAAGGGGTAGAGTCAGTGGACGAATATACGGTATATGTCCCTACCGTAAGAGTCAGTGGAACGATGGGGGATACGCTGTCAAATCTGTTTGTATTGAATAAAAACACCTATGACGACGAGGCCGCCGCCGGCGGCGGTATCACCGGTACGGGACCATGGAAAGTTACGAATTGGCAGTCGGGCGTCAGCGTGTCCTATCAGGCCTATGAGGATTACTGGGGAGGTGCGCCGATCTTAAAGACACTGGATATCCGTATCATTACGGAATCCTCCGTGCGAATGATTGAATTGGAAAATGGTACGGTTGATATTTATAAAGGAGCTGCCGCTACGGATATTGCTCGTGTAAATAATGGAGAAGCGCAGGGAGTTAAAGTGTGGAAGGCAAATTCGTCTCAGGCAATTCATTATATGGGATTTAATCTGGCGCAAGAACCCTTTGATAACGAACTGGTAAGGCAGGCAGTATGCTATGCCATTGACAGTGAAACCTTGACTTTAGCTGTGTTTGAAGGAATTGGTGAGGTTGGTTCGAGTCTTCTGCCTGGGAATGTGTGGTATTCCCCTGATTTACCGGAAGCATTACAGTATCCGTACAATCCGGATAAGGCGAAAGAACTGCTGGCAGAGGCCGGTTATGCAGATGGTCTCACCGTTACATTAAATGTGGACAGCAATGTATACCGAACGGCTATGGCGGAGCTGCTGCCCAGCATGCTTTCGAAGGCAGGTATTACTCTTGAGGTAAACTATATGGAAACGGCGGCGTATAACAGCTACATGATGGCAAATAACGATTACGGTTTATTCCTTGGCAACTTTGGAAATCTATATGAGCCAAGTGGTGCACTTTCGAGATTATTAAGTGCCAACAATGCAGCCGAAGGCGGCAGCAGCGGCTACTGGCATTATGCCGGAACAGAGGTTTCGGATACGATTGATGATCTGATGGCACAGGCCGGTGCGGAAGAAGATACGGTAAAGCGTGCTAAGATTTATGAAGAACTGTGTACGGTCTGGGCGGAGAATGCTCTTTCCAAGCCGATTGCAGACTTTTATGATGTAAACCTGGTTTCTGAAAGCCTGGAGGGAATGTTCTATTCTCCCAATATTAACCTGCAATATGCTTATTTTAAATAGCGTTTAACGTCAGACAAAAAATCTATTCCGGGCATCAGGTCTTTGCTTCGCTGCGGAGGTGCCCGGAATAGAATTTTTTGTTTAACTGGAATACGGAGCATTATCAAAAATCAAGGAGGTAAAATGATTATTAAGGAAAATATATGGATGCTGAAGGCTTCTTTTGCTATGGGCCAGAGGCCGGGTTTTCATTGCTATTTAATAAAAGATGCGCAGGGACTTACTTTAATTGACAGCAGCCTTCCCGGGCGTGGGGATGATATTTTAAGGGAGATTAAACAGATTGGTTTTCAGGCTTCCGATTTAAAGCGGATTCTATTAACCCATGGGGACATGGATCATATTGGAAATGCTCCGATGCTTCAAAAGGCAACCGGATGTAAGGTTTATGCGTCTGAGGAAGAGGTTCTTTTAATTACAGGCCAGATGCGGCGGGCAGAGATGAAAGAAAAGCTTTTTCAAAGCAGCGGGTTCGTTCCACCGGAAATGTCCGTGCTGCCCGAAGAGCTGGAAGAATATCAGATCATACCGTCACCGGGGCATACAACGGGACATGTATGCTATCTCTATCAAAAGGTTCTATTTGCGGGAGACTGCTGTACGACGGAATCGGGTACGCTGGAAGGCCCGGATCCCAAATTTACGGAGAATTTGGTGTTGGCTGAAAAATCTTACCGGCAAGTCTCAAAATATGCATTTGATTGGATTTGTCCTGGCCACGGAAATCCTGTTCAGGTATAGAAAGGGGAGTACAGAGTGCTTGTTAAGACGGAATATGGTATTTTAAGAGGAAAAATGGAGGCGGACACGTTCGCTTTTCTCGGTATTCCCTATGCAAAGGCTCCTGTAGGGGCTCTCCGCTGGCGGGAGCCGCAGCCTCCGGAGTGTTGGGAAGGGATTCGAGAGGCAAAGGAGTTTGGATCTCCTTCTGCCCAGGCACCCAGTCAGGTGATCCCCGGAGGTGATCCGGCAGACCGGGGTGTTATCGGAAACGGCAGTGAGGATTGTTTGTACCTGAACGTTTGGACACCAAATCCGGAATCAAACGAGAAGCTTCCTGTTTTCGTATGGATTCATGGAGGTGCCTTCTGCTGCGGCTCCGGAGGCGGAAAGAGTGCAAGTCCTGCTCCCTTTTGCAGCAGGGGAATTGTCTATGTGACATTGAATTATCGTCTTGGAATTATGGGATATTTTGCGCATCCGGAGCTTTCAGCAGAAAGCGTTCATCACGTATCGGGAAATTATGCACATTTTGATCAGATTGCTGCTTTGCAATGGGTCCGGAAAAATATTGCCGCTTTTGGGGGAGATCCGAAACAGGTGACGGTGGGCGGATGCTCGGCCGGTGCCGGAAGTACACAGGTGCTTTGTAATTCACCCCTGGCAAAAGGACTGTTTTGCCGTGCTGTTATACACAGCGGCGTGAGTTTGTCCTGTGCTCTTTATCCGGAAGACAATAAATTGGAGACGATGGAAGAAATGGAAGAGCGTGGTATGGAATATATGAAAATGGCCGGATGTAAAAATCTGGCGCAAATGAGATCACGCTCTTATGAAGAATTGATTGCTTTTCCGGAATGTGGTTTTCGAAAAAAATTTCATTATGGAACGACGATGGGGATTAGTGAGGATGGATATTTGTTGCCAAGGCATTACAAATACAGTATGGAAAATATGGAAAACCTCAACATTCCTTACCTGGTGGGAAATACGAATGATGAAGGCGGAGAGCATATGATACATCTTGGGAAGGTGGTGTTTGAAGCCAAAAGCCGCGAGGTCTTCGGGGACAGAAGCGGGGAATATCTATCGCTTTGTGAAATACAAGAGGATGTGGACGCTGTCCGTGCAGCTTCGGATACCCATCTTGCTTTTGCCCGTGCGAAAGCCTTCGCTCAAATCAATAACGATGCCGGAAGGGAATCCGTCTATGTGTTCAATTTTTCCCGTAAGGATACTGTCAAAGGAAAGGCGTACCATGGTCTGGAAACTCGTTACCTTCTGGATACTTGTCAAGCCTTGAAAGGAGCGGTGGAGGCCGACGGCCACATTGCCGGGATGATGCAGGAATATTGGAGTAATTTTATCAAAAGCGGGAATCCTAATGGTCCAAAGCTTCCGAAGTGGGAGCCCTATTCCTCAGAGCAGCGCTGTGTTCTATATCTGGATGATCCGGTGGAGGCCCGGTGGGATTCGGAACAGGAAAATATTCTGAGGCGGTTCGCAAGGGAGTTTATGGTAGAAAAGCTAACAGCAGTCAATAGACTGGTAATGTAACAAAAAGAGAGCGCCGGAGCGCTCTCTTTTTGTTACATTACCAGAGGGCAGTGATGGTGTTAGTCTGAAATTCTTTGCAAAAATAAAAAAATATAAAAACTAAAATAGATTTAATTGACCAAAATTTATCCAATGTGTTATAATTTAAACAATATCAAAGTATGTGGTTCCGATGTAAAATTATGGAGGTATTTTGAATGAGCAATTCAAATCAACGCGATCTAGTTTACCAGTTGGATGGCAGACCGCCGCTTTCTGTTGCGATCCCTTTGGGGCTTCAGCATGTGCTGGCAATGTTTGTCGGAAACCTTGCACCAATTTTTATTCTTACTGGTGCTATGAGTTCAACAGCAGCACCGTTCCCGGCTGATTTACGGGTTATGATGATTCAGTGTGCCATGTTTGTATCCGGCCTCGTTACACTGATTCAGTTATATCCGCTGAAGCTGGGCATTATTCAGATCGGTGCACGGCTGCCGATTGTAATGGGGACAGCGTTTGCATTTGTGCCCACTATGCAGGAACTAGGAGCGCAGCTGCTGGCGGAACAGATCGCTCCTGTTGAAGCGATGGGTTATGTCCTGGGTGGAGCAATTGCCGGTAGTGTTGTGGAAATGCTGATGGGTATTTTCCTGAAGCCGCTTAAGAAGTTTTTCCCGCCTCTGGTAATCGGAGCAGTTCTGATTACGATCGGTATCAAGCTTTTGACCACCGGTGCCACCTACTTTGTGGGTGGATCTGCAGCTACGGATATCGGTGCAGGAAAATATTGGGTGGTAGGCGGTATTGTATTTTTGATTATCGTTCTTCTGAACCGCTTTGCTACCGGTATGTGGAAGGCCACTGCTATATTGATTGGTATCGTAGCCGGTTACATAGTAGCTGCCCTCATGGGCATGGTGAACTTTGAGAGCGTTTCGAACGCAGCGTGGTTCAGCATTCCGCAGCCGTTGGCGATCAAGCCTTTGTTCCGCTGGGATATTATCTTCCCGTTCGTTGCCGTTTATATCGTCAGCGGCCTTGAGACCATGGGCAATACCGGCGGTATTACGATTTCTTCATTTGGGCGCGAAGCTACTGCCGAGGAGACTTCTGGTGCAATTTTGGCCGATTCCGTAGGTAGTGCATTTGCCGGCTTATTTAATACGCTGCCTAACACAGCTTTTGGGCAGAATGCAGGTATTATTGCAATGACTAAGGTTGTAAACCGATTCTGTATTGCTACTGGTGCAATTGTACTGGTTATTGCCGGATTATTCCCGAAGATTGGTGCGATCTTTAATGCTATGCCGAACTGCGTAATGGGTGGTGCGGTGATTACCGTGTTTGCAATGATTTTTCTGAACGGTGTTAAGATGGTCTTGAAAGCCGGCCTGAATGACCGCAACAGCCTGATCCTTGCAATTACGCTTGGTCTTGGTTATGGTGTGGGCAGTCTCTCGAGTTCCATTAAGGAGAACTTCCCGATAGCATTACGCTTTATCTTTTCTGAGCCGGTAGCAGCAGTGTGCATTGTGAGTATTTTGGCCTGCCTGATTTTTAAACCGCAGGTTGGAGACGACGAGAGCGCTAAGACCCCGGACGTGTGATAACAGAGTACGAATACTCGAAATTAACAACCACGACTTTGAGGCTAGAAATACAGTTTGACAGATACCATTATACAATAAATTTTATAAATAAAAGAGTGCCCCAAAAGTCAAAATATGACTTGCGGGACATTCTTTTTGATTGCAATTACTGGCGTTTTGCTTTCTCCAGCGTTTTTTCTATGGTTTGCAGCAGGGCGGTAGAGGTGTATTTCTGGCTCTCCTCATGGACGACATAATCGAGGGACTGGGCGGCCAGAATCTGCTCTTCCAGATTTTCGATAGTAGGCTCCATCAAAGGATACATGGTGGTAATGCTCTCATCCAGATTTACCAGACGGATGGAGTTAATGTGGTCAGCGTCTACCGTTACTTCCACATCCATGGTCTGCCCGCCGATGGTCATGGAGGTGGTATAGATTCCGGGAATATAAATGGAGCCGCTGGCGGGGGTGTCTTCACTTTTCGATGAAAACATATGTACCAAAAGGACGATTAATAGTACGCCAAGGGCTACAAATATGGCGGTGTAGATGATTTCCTTTAGTCGAAACACCATAATTCTTGCTTTTCTGCTCATTGCTTCCCTCCTTAGGGATTTTTGTATATTCTATTAAAGGTTTTCGACTTTTATGATAGGAGTGATACAAGTTCTTTTGAAAAAGGAGGACAAAAGTGGTATACTGGAGCGAGAGAAACAGAGATACGTAAGAGAGGAGGCGTTTTCGTGGCGCTTCAGATTTTATTGGGGGCTTCGGGTGCAGGGAAGTCGCATGTGGTATATGAGCGGTTAATTGCTTCGGCAATGAAGAATCCGCGGCGGCGGCATATTGTGTTAGTACCGGAGCAGTTTACGATGCAGACGCAGCGGAAGCTGGTGACGATGCATCCGGAGCATGGGATTATGAATATCGATGTCCTGAGCTTTGAGCGGTTAGCATATCGGGTATTTGCGGAGTTGGATTTGGAGGAGTATGCGATTCTGGATGATGCAGGGAAGAGTATGCTGCTGCGGAAGGTGACTGGTGAGCGGAAGAAGGAACTGGGGATCTTTCAGAAGAATCTGACGAAGGCGGGTTTTATCAGCAGGCTGAAGTCGATGCTGAGTGAACTGTATCAGTATGGAATTACGGGAGAGGATCTGGCAAGGCTGGCAGAGCAGACGGAGGGTCATCCGATTCTGCAGCAGAAGCTGCGGGATCTGGAAGTATTTTATCAGGCCTTCTCTGAAAATATGGAGAGTCATACGATTCCGGCAGAAGAACTGCCGGCTATTTTGCTGCGCAAACTTCCGGAATCGGAATTTTTGCAGGGGGCTATGATTGTGCTGGATGGTTTTACCGGATTTACGCCGATTCAGTATCAGATCATTGCCAGGATGCTGAAGCAGGCGCTGGCGGTGTCGATTCCTTTGACGGTGGCGGCAGGCGAATCTCTGGAACCGCCGGTTTCGGAACATCAGCTGTTTGCCGTGACGAAGAGGACGGTGGAGCGGCTGTCCCGTATTGCAGAGGAGGGCGGACAGAAGGCAGAAGTGTACTGGCTTACGGAGCCTCCGGCTTGCCGCATGGTGAATCCGGCACTGGTATTTCTGGAGCGGCATTTTCTTCGTTTTGGCTCACAGGAGAAATATCCCAAGGTACCGGAAGGAATTTCTCTGACATTGGCCAGGACGCCGAAAGAAGAGGTGGAATGCGCGGCAGATGAGATTCTGCGGCTGGTACGGGAACAGGGCTGGCGTTATCGGGAAATAGCGGTAGTTACAGGAGATCTGGAGGGGTACCGGCCTTTTTTAGAGAGGGAGTTTACGAGAGCAGAAATCCCTTTCTTTATGGACAAAAAGAAAGGACTTATGGGAAATCCGCTGGTGGCTTTTATGCGGAGTGCGCTGGAAGCGGTTGAGAAAGGGATGACCTATGATACGGTGTTCCGCTACCTGAAGACGGGAATGACCGGTCTGCCCCGGGCGGGCGTGGATCTGCTGGACAATTATGTGTCGGCTACCGGGAAGCGGGGCTTTACTCAATGGCAGACCGAATGGACTCATACGTACCGGGGGCAGGAGGATCTGGATCTGGAGGAGATTAACCGTCTGCGGGAGCAGACCGTGCAGCCGCTGCTTCGTCTGCGGGAAGCAATTCTAAAGAAGCCGAAGAAGGTGCGGAACGCAACAGCGGGCCTGCGGGAGTTGATCGATGCCGGTGGTGTGGGAGAGAAGCTTCAGGTCAAGGCAATGGAGTTTGAGGAAGCCGGTGACTATATTCGGGCAGAAGAATATGCCAGGGT
>Ga0154000_1000200_pt1 | contig 17030 bp, 10 predicted proteins | sample TSNC084MetaG_FD_104674 | JGI IMG/M metagenome (GOLD analysis project Ga0154000, IMG submission 104674) | Attine ant fungus gardens microbial communities from North Carolina, USA - TSNC084 MetaG | ecosystem: Host-associated > Fungi > Mycelium > Unclassified | place: USA: North Carolina, Lumber... | reverse complement strand
GCTCGCCAAATACTTCCATCCGCTTTCCACCGAAGAATAATACATTACCAGCTGCTCCGACTCACCCTCACCGAAGAAATAGGTGCCATAATCATTTTCCGTGGGGAACGCATCCGAAAAAACGGGCTCTGTCTTTATGTTCTCATTGAAAGAGAAGATGGACTCCGTAGAAAGCAGCAGCCGGCCCTCATAATTGCTGACATAGAGTTTGCTGTCCGGATAGGTAATCGAGTAAACGGCATCCTCCCACGCACTTTTTTTCAGAGTACACACTAAGGAGCAGCCTATTTCACCATGAATTTTTACTGGTCGGACATAGGCAAGGGAAGTCTCCTCTTCCCCGTTTTTGCCGGGCAGTGAGTACCATTCAATTTGATTTTTAAAATAACCGGAATAAAGGGAATATAATTCTCCGCCGAAAACAGTTTCTGTAGAAATCTGTTTTTCGTGAGGATCCGTAGAAAGAATGGTTTCTCTTCCTTCAAATAACAGATACATAGAATCAAGTGTACGCAGATCCCCCGCATACTGGCTAAGCATAAGGGATATCTCCCTTTGTATCCTGCCCTCGTCTCCCGTCTCTTGCAGGTAGCTTTCTATCAATCGGATAAAATCTTTATTTGTGCATACGGATCTGCTGAAATCATTGACTTCACGCCGGACCTCCTCTAACAGCAGGGAAGAACCATAAAGGCTCGTATACATCGAATTCGTAACTCCGTCAATCAAATTGTCTCTGGAAACACTGGAAAAATAATACCAAAAAGCAATGGTTGGGATCAGGATTATTAAAACCAGAATCGCCGGAATACGAAAACGAATACTTCGATACCAATGAACTTTATTCATATCTCTTCCTTTTCTTTCAGTTTTCGTGGAGTATGTATTTCCTCCATAAATTGAATAAAATCCTGTACTGCCTGGCTGTGTCGGGCCGATATTCGATCATATAGATAAATATTGCGTACGGAATTCTCATCCGCTATTTTATAAAAGTACACCTGCACCGCTGCTTCTACATAATCCGTGATTCCTGCCCGCACAAAAGCGATGCCGGTATCCTTGCATGCCACATAATAAGAGGTCAGAAGCTGATCCAGATACATAACCACATGAGGAGAAAAGCCGGCATTTTTACACATTTTCATTCCTCTCCGGAACATATCATTGCCGCGTTTTAAAAACAGAAAGGGTTCGTCTTTAAAATGCTGCAAGCCAACTGCCGGAAATGCTGGATCCAAAAATCTTCCGCTTCGGATGTCCTCCGGGGTAAGCTGAAAATCCTTAAGCTGACGATTCACGGCAAAGGAAGCGGGCACTGCCAGCACGATATGTTCCTCGTCCCAGACTCTGGCACGATATACGGCCGAATCGAGTAATTCCACATCTAAGCTAAGATCAATCACCCCCATTTGCAGGCATTTCGTCAGATCCTTGGCGTTGGCTTCCAGCAGATTTACTGTATACCCTGGATATTTCTCATTAAACTTCCGGATAATCGCCGGAAAAACATGCGCACAAAAAAAGGTCGCCGCTCCCACCGTAATCGTCCCCTTTTTTTCTCCCGCAAGCCGGTTATAGTGCTCTTCCATCTCTTTTTGGATTTTCATGATTTTTTCGATGGACGCAATATAATATTCCCCTTCCTGCGTAAGTTGAATCGGATTCGCGCTCCGGTCAAATATGGGGAATTGAATTTCGGCCTCTATTTTCTTAATCATGTTGCTAAGCGCAGGCTGTGAAATAAACAATTTTTCCGCCGCCTTGGAAAAGCTTTTTTCTTGATAGACAGCATATACCGATTCCATCTCTTTCAGCATAACGATCACCTTTTGGCCGAATGGCCCTGCAAGCAACCTGCAGTATCTATATATGCAGGGGTTTTAGGATGTACCTAGAGTATATCGAATGCTCTTAGGAACCGCAAGGAAAAAGTATAAGATTATACAAATATTTGAATTGGACAGGCAAATATCCGCATGCTAAGATGAGAATAGAGATATAAGAGAAATTCCTTGAAGGCAGGGACAAGAAAGAAGGACCGGAAGATGAGTTTACTGAACGAGAAATTTGCCAAACTTGATACCACGAATGCGCCCGGACAAGAAGCCAGACAAAAAAACAGCCGTCTGGATCTCCGTGGCGAAAAGCTTACCGGTACCCCGGTGGATTTTTCCCATGGTGATGTAGATGCCCATCCGCCCATTCCTGGATCTCTGGATGCATTCATCGCCGGTGTCCGTCGCGGCGGCTCCCAGGCGTATACACAATACCGTGGCAGTGAGCAGATCTGTGAGGATCTTGCCCGGAAGCTTAGCGGCTTTACAGGTACCCCTATATCTGCAGAAAATGGTTTAATTATCACCTCCGGTACCCAGGGTGCCCTGTTCTTAGCCATGGGCTCTATGATTGCGCGAGGTGATAAAGTAGCGATTGCCATGCCGGATTATTTTGCAAACCGTAAATTGGTTGAATTTTTTGAAGGTGAGATCGTTCCCATTTCAATGGATTACCTGAATCATACCAAGGAAGCCGGTCTGGATCTCGCCCAACTGGAGGGTGCCTTCCGTTCGGGCGTCAAGCTCTTTCAGTTCTCCAATCCAAATAATCCCACAGGGGTGATTTATTCTCCGGAAGAGATCCGTACCATTGCTGATTTGGCAAAGAAATACGGAGCCTCCATAATTGTTGATCAACTGTATTCGCGTCAGATTTTCGACGGAAGAACCTATACTCATCTGTGTGCCATGGACATGAACCCGGACAATCTGATTACCATCATTGGACCTTCGAAAACCGAATCTCTGAGCGGTTACCGGCTGGGAACCGCTTTTGGCTCCGCTAAAATAATTGCAAGGATGGAAAAGCTGCAGGCGATCGTCTGCTTACGTGCCGGCGGTTACAATCAGGCCGTTATGAATACCTGGTTTTGTGAACCTGAAGGATGGATGGAATCACGCATCACGTCCCACCAGGCCATCCGCGATGATTTATTAAAAGTTTTGCGCGCCGTCGAAGGGGTCAGCGCCAGAACAACGGAAGCCGGCAGTTATCTCTTTCCCCGGATCCCGGCTCTGAGCGTCCACCTGCAGGATTTTGTAAAAATTCTGCGCATCCATGCCGGTGTCTGTGTAACTCCTGGTATGGAATTCGGACCTTCTTTTACTAATAGCTTCCGGATTAATTTTTCGCAAAATCACCAGGCTGCCGTACAGGCAATGATACGTGCGATGGAACTGATGGAGAGGTACCGCGTATGAATTCAAATGCTCATTCCGTTCCTATTCCACAGGGAAATTATGCAGCCGCATCCCGTTATGGTGATTTTATCTTCACCTCCGGCATGACTCCCCGGGAAAATGGAAAGCTCCTTTTTTTCGGAAAAGTACAGACCCTGGAGCCGCTCGAAAACTACAAGGCCCCGGTCCTGCTGGCAGTTTCCAATGCCTTGAAAGCTGCCGGCAATTTACTAGAGGAGCAGGAGCAACTGGCTCAGATCGTTTCCCTTACGGTTTTTATCGCTTGTGATGCAGACTTTCAGGCACATAGCGGACTGGCTGACTATGCTTCTGAATATCTGTATCAGAAGTTGAACCATAGGGGTATTGGCAGCCGGGCAGCCATCGGTGTTGTCTCTTTACCCAGCCGGGCGCCGGTGGAAGTCCAGCTAATTGCCGCTGTCTGCGCGGCTCCTCCAAGCGTATAAATTCACTTAAAACGAAATCCTTTGCATGATTGTTTTGACGTTATTGGTCCGTACATCTTTCGACTGATAATCAAAAATCACCAGATAGGCTTCCTCCCATAATTCCTCAAAACACTCCACATGCACTGCCTTTACAAGTTCCCGGTAATTGAAATTATCATAGCCCTTTAATATCGTATGACCTTTGGCTTCTGCCATCATTACCGCCTGTATTCTCTCTTTGTGCTTTTTCGGGTCTTTGCCAAAGCCAGGCCGATTCTTCATATGCTCACGGAGATATAGATCATAGATCAACAGCTCCCGATACTTCCCTTCCTGGGCGGGATCCCACTGCAAGGCAAATTCCAGAAGGATTTCATATTTTTTCACACGGGAGGTTTGAATGCCGAACAGCCCATGGATATCATAATAATCCGCTAATGCTTCATACATCGAAAACGGTGTGGCGAATACCTGCACCAGCTGCAGCAAGGTATGTGTGTACTGGCCGCTATTATAATACAATTCCAACACTTCTTCGATTCTTTTTAGCTTTAATATTTGCCCATAATCCATCCATTTTGTGGAAAGCACCTCATAGGGCGGCTTCCTTGTATATATAAGCTCATATTCGTTCGCCCTCTGCTGCATAAGGGAACCCTTTAAAACCTTTAGAAACCCCAGCTGCAGCTGTTCCGGCTCCAAGGCATACACATCGTTGAACGACTGGGAAAAATGTTCATAATCTTCAAAAGGCAGGCCGGCAATCAAATCCAGATGCTGATGAATATTATGCCAGGAATTGATACGCTTTACAACGCTGCGGATCCTTTCGAAATCCATCTTGCGGTGAATTTCATTTACTGTCTTTTCATACGTCGACTGCACACCGATTTCCAGCTGCATGGCTCCCGGGCGCATTTGTTCCAAAACGGCCAGCATCTCTTCATCCATCCGGTCCGCGGCGACCTCAAAATGAAAATTGGTGACCCCATTGTCATGCTCCAAAAGGTGCTTCCAGATTGCCAGGGCATGTTGCTTCTTACAGTTAAAGGTTCGGTCTACAAATTTGACTAGCGGGACTTGCCGGTCTAAAAAGAAGTCCATTTCTTTCTTCACCATTTCTACATCACGAAAACTCAGATGCTTGTCAATGGACGAAAGACAATAGCTGCAGGAAAAAGGGCATCCCCGGCTGCTTTCATAATAAATAATCCGATTGCAAAATTCTTCCAGATCGTCATACCAGAAAGGGATTTTGTCAAGATCTACTCGCTGTTCCGGGAAAATGGATTTCCCCGGAATTGCATCCCCCCGCACATAGGAAGACACCAACTGAGCAAACGAAAGCTCCCCCTGCCCGACTAACACACCCGTTACCGGCAGACGTGCGAGTACGTCTGCCGGATCATAGGAAACCTCCGGTCCTCCCAGCCAGATATCAACATCCGGCAGGATGTTACGCAGGTCAATCACCAATTCTTCTACATAGGTGATATTCCAGATATAGCAGGAAAACGCCACAACATCCGGCTGGCGTCGAAAAATATCACCACGCACCCGCTCCACCGAATGGTTGATGGTATATTCCGCAATTTCAATATGCTCTTTATATTCTTTGGCATACGCTTTTAAACTGTGGACTGCCGGATTAGAATGAATGTATTTTGCGTTGATGGCCACTAATAGTATCTTCATGCTCTTTATTATAATCTTTTTATAGAGAGAACACAACCTTGGATCTTAAGGAGCCAAGACCATGCAGACCGTTTTGACAATCGAGGATAAGACAGTATAGGATATTGGAGCGTACTTTTCAAGCATTAAATTAACTTGCTACGCCTTTCTGACGCGCTTTTTCATTTTTTCACGGCTGCGGGTGATATTCCACGCGCTGAAAGCCGCGACCAGAGGGACGGTCATGACGATGCCTATCGTTCCGGACAGCCCCTGCAGCAGCTCTATTGTGATATAATCGGTGTTTATGAGCTGGAGAAACGGGTATTCATACGCTTTGACCAGCAGCAGTGTATTCAGGGACGAGCCGAAGAAGACCAGAATGAGGGTGTTGGCCATGGTGCCCATGGCATCCCGTCCCACGTCCATGCCGAATTTGAAGATTCGCTGTGCCGGGAGTCCCGGCGTTATAGAATCCATCTCGTGTATGGCCGAGGATATCGACATGGCCACGTCCATTACGGCGCCCAGGGCAGCGATCAGTATTCCGCATACCAGCAGCCCGCTGATTGTAACGTCCTCATAGGTGGCCTGGAGTATAAGGCTCTCAGCCTCCCCCATATTGTAACCACTGAGGGGCGTTATCGCGCCGACTATCGCCGCGCTGATGCCGGCCACTGCCAGTCCCCCCACGCACCCAAGTGTGGCGGTCAGGGTCTTGCGGGTAAACCCATCCAGAAACACAAATGACACCGCCGCCGTAATGATAGCAATGGTAACGGCGGTAAGTATAGAGTTATAGCCCTTCAGAACCAATGGGATGAGGATAAACCACAGGCAGAGAAGGGTGTAGACCAGTCCCAATAGCGCCTTGGCGCCTTTTTTCCCGCCAATCAGTATAATCACCGCGATAAAGGCCACAAGAAAAAAGCCCATGACTATTCCCCGGTCATAGTTGTGCATGGTGGGATAGTACGTACCGTTGTCGTTATAGACTATTTGTACAATAATCCGATCACCCGCGCCGACGTCTACATTTGCGAGAGCGCTGAGGTAATTGGTCATGCTCATTGTCTCACCTGCGTGGTCGCCGTTTAAAATCAATATTTCAAGTTCCTGGATGCCGACCCTGCGCCCCTCAGCGTTTTTGTAGTCCGCCTCGGTGTTGTCGCTGACGACTGCCGTTACCCTCGCTGTGGCATAATGCAGCTTACTGGCGCTGGTGGCGACAGCGTCCGGGTCGGGCCGGTTTATCATCACCATGGTCACTATAGTCGCCACGATAAAGATGAGCACTATCGCCCAACGCAGCGCCGTGGATCGGTTTATTTTCTTCATTCTGCCTACACCCCACTTATGCTATTTTTATGTACTTTCGCTCTCCGCAAAGGCGGTGCTTCCAATAAATAGTGAAGCACCGCCTTTTCTTTACCTTTCCTTGGGTATACAGCTATGGACAGACCTCCTGACGCATCAGCGTTTTTGCCCGTGCTGCTTCTTTCTGTGCGTTACCCACAACAGGGCTACCACAATTGCCAGGGAAATACACGCCAGAGTGATCCACAGAACCATATTAGACGTATCGCCGGTCTTCGTGGAACCGGTACTGGCGTTATTTCCGGAATCCGTTGTGCTCCCGGGAATCGTCTTTGTCCACTGGGCGTAGAGCGTGACATCGCCTGTTATTGTAATTGTGCCGTCCGGAGCGCAGGCGGTTCCGCTGCCGTCTGCCGCCGTGTTCCAGCCTTTGAAGGTGTAGCCGGCATGGGAGATCCCCGTTGCGCTCAGCCCCAGAATCGTATATTGGCTGTCCCCTTCCAGACCGTCTGCCACATAGCTGCCGTTACCGCCATTGGCGTTGTACGTTACGGTGTAGGTCGCCGCCGGACCGGTGCCCTCCTGCTGCCACTGGGCGTAGAGCGTCACATCGCCTGTTATTGTAATGGTACCGCCCACGACACAGGCGGTTCCGCTGCCGTCTGCCGCCGTGTTCCAGCCCTTGAAGGTGTAGCCGGCATGAGAGATCCCCGTTGCGCTCAGCCCCAGAATCGTATATTGGCTGTCCCCTTCCAGACCGTCTGCCACATAGCTGCCGTTGCCGCCGTTGGCGTTATACGTTACGGTGTAGGTATCCAAAGCAGCCGGCGTGCAGACCACATTTTCCCGGTTACTGATGCGGATACGGGGGCCCTCCGTATCGTGGGAAGAGTGTCCGACGGCCGTCACCGTGTTGCCCACCGCCAGATTCTCAATCACGGTGCCGGTGGTGATATATCCGTCTATGAATATCCGGGCCTCCACGCCGCTTTCGTCCTTCACCAGGATGCTCTCGACCAGGCCATCGTTATCCAGCGTGTATCCGGTAATAGTGCCGGACACCTTGACAAGGGAGCCGAGATACGTCTCATCCGCCACGTCCTTTGTCGTGATCTCCCGCGGCGTTACTTCCTTTATGGAGCTGTCCGTCACAATGATCTTATATCCCGTTACATTGAGCTGCCGTTCCCCGTTGTAAGAGCTGGTATAGCCCGTGAGCTGCAGGGTCTGGCCGATCTGGTAATTGCCGTCTACCGGGAAGATGTTAATCCCGCCGGTCGCGTCCTGCACATAGATACAGTCAAAGTAGGCCGAATCCTTGTCGTAGCCGGAGGCGTTAGAGGTGACGACACCCTCAATGGTGAATTTTTGTCCCTCTCTGGCCGCCTGCACGTCCGCAATATCGGTCACGGTCGGCTCAGGTACGATTTGGTCGAGGATGTTCTGGACCAGCTGGTAGTTGGAGTTTTGTTTTTCAGTGGCGTTGTCCAGGTCGATCTTCACCTCAAAGGTAGAGAAGAAGGTCACCCCGGAGACGACCAGGAATCCGCCGCTGTTGAGCGCCTCAATCGTCATCAGATTCGTCTCACCCGTACCCGTCACGGTTGTGTAAGGATCTTTCAATGCCGTGTTAGAGGACAGATCGGCATAGGGTACGCTGAAGGTGGTGGTTGGGAAACCACTGACCAGCACCTCGGCGTTTGTACCAGGGATGATGGGGGCACTGTTGTACGCACTAAAGGTGTTATTGGTACTTCCCTGGACGTCCTTCAGCATCATGGCCACAAGGTCATTGGCTGCCATGCCGGCATAGTTGAAGACCTTCTGATCCTCTTCCGATTCGCCGCCCAGGGTGATCCTGTACAGCTCGTTGGACTTCCGAGTGGGATCCACGACGATGGCCTCCCCCACTCTGGTATCGGTGCCGAGAGCCTCCATGATCCCGTTTGTAATCTCGGAAGCCTTTGTGCCGCCCGCCCGGTCACTTCTGTCGGAGTTGGAGCACACTACAATGCTTCCGCCGTTCGCGGCATATTCGGCTATCGCCGCAAGCTCCGCCGCGGTGTACAGGCTGTCCTCCACATCGTTGCTGGTCGCGCTGGATGATTTTTGCGGTACCGTAAGAACAAGCATTTTCTTGTCTTTCAGGTTATCGTAGGTCAGCTCACCCGCCTGCAGACGCACCGCCCGCACGCCGTTCATGGCGCACATTTCAATAAAAGCAGAGTCGCTGTTGGCGTAATTTCCGCTGACGTAGAAGTTGGAGTGTCCCGCGTCAATGGCGATTTCGATTACATCGTTTGGATCCAGCACCTCGAACTCAATGCTCTTTGTAAATACGTACGCGGTGCCGTTTAATGTGGCCTCGACCTTCGCGGTAATCATCACATAGCCCGTCTTTTCGGGGGTGTAATTGAGAGTGAAGATTTCCTCACTGGTTCCGGCGGTCACGGTGCCAGAGGCTATGTATCCGTATTCCGTCGGATCCAGTATCGTTTCCGCACCCAAGTAGGTCTCGGTGTATGTGATTTTGTTAATGGTCAGGTTTGTTTCCTCGTAGTTGTACATGGAGGTCTTGAAGGTCATTTCCTCACCGGCGACCGCCATAACTGTGTCGGTGGTAACATCCGTCACGCCGACCTTCGCGGTCTCGCCCACCCATACGGGAGCCGTCACGGCAATGTCGTTGTCGCTCTGCACGACCCGGATGTAGTAGTAGGAGTAGCTGGCAGGGAGCGTGACTTCCATTATGCAGGAACTATCCGTATACGCTTCCTCGTAAGCTACAATGCCGCCGTTGACGATGACCTGGATTTTGCCACCTACGTCATCTGCGTCGGGATCGTTCACTTTAACGTAAATGTTTACGCTTTCTGGCGTCCCGTCGATTGTGGAGCCCATAAGCTCGCCATTCAGGGTGTACATGATTTCGAGGTTCTTATCCTCGGTGGCGTACATTGACATGTCGTCCATCGCCTGATAGATGCTATTCTCAGTCAGTTCATCGGAGACGAAGACGGAGCGAGTGGTGTTGGCGTTGCCCCATTGGCCCTTGTGGTTATCCTGGTTATTGGTGGGGGCAAGGTGCCAGCCCTTGTCAAGTGCCTGCGTATAGTATTCGTAGGACGGGAAGTAGCCGGTACTGGTGATGGAGCCTTCGCCGTTGCCTACCTCTATCATGGTGATGGCCTCATCCCTGGCCACGGTGTAGTACGCGAAGTTGGCAAATGTGCCGAAAGTCGTGCCCGGGTGGTTGAACTGGGAAATGCTGCCTTCCGTCTCAACCAGCAGGTCGTAGTACGCCTGCATTCCCGTGTTATTGGTCTTTGCGTTCAGCGTCGAGTTGTTCCGGCTGACGATACCGGGGGAATTGAAGGTGTTGATGTGGCCGGGGCCGCCGGACCAGGTCATCTCAAAGCCTCCTATAGCCAGGACGCCCGTCGCGCCAAACTGCGTGTTGAACGCGGCGATGGTGCTCTTATAGGTGTCCCACAGAGTGGTGCTGGCCGCGGTCATCTTTGTGGTGTCATACAGAGCCTCCTTAGGGTTTGCCGCGGTCGTCGTATCAAAATAGTTGGAGTGATCCGTGAAAGCCACGAAATCCACATTGTCGCCGGCGGCCAGGTTTTTAATGTAATCCAGCGCCGATTCCAGGCTCCCCGCGCCGTCGGAATAAGTGGTATGTGAGTGGAGCTGTCCGAAGTACATGTTGTATGTGGACTCGCCCACGGTGAAGTACCACTCATATTCGGCGGTTTCGTTGTCGGGCCTTGTAACGACGACCTTCGCCGTGTATTTTCCGTCCGTCAGCGCCTCTGTCGGCGTATACGCGGCCTTATAGGTTTCGGCCCCGGCATCGACCTCCGTTACGGTCATATCCACTTCCAGCGTGGGGGTAATCGCCCCGCGCAGGGTGAGGGTGAGTTTGGCCGTGGTGCCTTCCGTTACGTTTTTGATGTCGGCGGTAATGTTCGGCTTATTATCGTCGCCCAGCACCGCGCCCTTTTTCGGCGTGACGGCTGTGATTTTTGGGTCGTCCTTGACAATGTACTCAAACACAGCCACCTCACTGTCAGCGCGGCCTCCCTTAGCAGCAATCGCCTTGATGGTGACGTCTGCCGTGATGGTTATTGCCCCTGTGTATAGCGTGCCATTTTGGGCTGTAGGTTCAGTTTCGTCGGTTGTGTAATATATGCTCGCACCGGCTGTGGCAGTTGAGAGCGTCACTGTGGAGCCGGAGGCAACCGCCGTTCCGGACGAACGGGACGCCGTGGGTGTCGCCACATTCATATCTAAACTCGAATCATCTGCGAGCTTATAGAATTCCAATGAGCGCAAAGTGGAGGAACTGTTGGCATACGCGGCGAACCCTATGTAATAGCTGCCGGCGTTGCCAAAACGGTTGGCGCTCAGTTGCCGGGTGCTGGAAACTTCCTGCAGCCGGAATACGCCGCTCTCGTAAAGCGCGGTCCAAACGCCGCCTGCGGCAGGCGTTGTGGTGGACTGGTAAATGTTATTGCCGGTGTTGTCCCCATAATAAATGTATTCGCCGGTTTCGAAATTTTGGAGCCGGAAGCCGCTCCCCGTTTCGACTAGCTCCCAGATACACAGCGCGTCCCCTGTCGTCACCGCGTCTCCTGCAATGGTTAACTGCGTTGACATGAGCCGGGTTCCTGAAGAATTCGCGATTGTTATAAATCCGGAGTTCGTCACCCCATCATCAATAACTGCATTGTGAAAACCTCTGATAAGATAATAGCCGGCTGTAATATCGGTAACATCGGTTACCCGCACAAAGGTTGCGCCGGTGTCGGCTCCTTTGATAGTGTATGTAAAGGTCGCCATGTCGCTGCTTGTCAGGACGCCATTCGGGTCTGCGGCAATGGCCTTGATGGTGGTGTCGGCAATAATGGTTATCGGAGTCGTGTACTCCGTGCTGCTTGTGTCAGGGGCAGTCCCGTCGGTGGTATAGTAGATTTTCGCCCCGGCAGTTGTAGTGGAAAGTGCTACCGTGGTGCCGGACGCCACCGCGGTACCGGAGGTGACACTCGCCGCAGGCATAGCGACTTGGGTGTCGTCCGCTATCGCGACGCCGGTGATGACTATGTTGGCCATGCGGCTGTTTCCGCCACTGACAACTGTGCCGCCGATAATACTCTCGGTACCGACGGCACGAAAGCGTAGCCGGAGCTCCGTTAGATTCGCTGTCTGCGCAGGGAGATCTATACTGTAGGTGCCTGCGGCAGCATTGCCACTGCGGTTCGCAAGTTCATACGTATTAACCTCTACCCAATTCGCGCTGTCGGCGTCATAATACTCCAGCGCAAAAGTTTTCGGACTGGTGTCCGTGCCATATGCGCCAAAGCTGACATTGAGTTTTTCATAGCCTGTCGACTCTGTCGTTATGTGCCAATACTTATCGGTTGTATCTGCGTCTTCCCAGCCATTCGTATATATGGTCTTGCTGCTGGCCGTGTAGTTAAGAGTGAGACTATCTCCGGTCCCTACCGTGCTGTAATGCTCGAACTTGGAATCGGCATTAACGCCATCTGCTGCAGCTACAGGTAATGTAGCTTTTGTTGTTTCTCCTGTATCGGCAAGAAATTCCCAACTTGCCAGCGTTTCAGGTACCACCGCCATGATGCCTGTCGGGAACAGCGACAAGATCATGGAAAGGCTGAGACATAGCGCCATTAATTTGTTTAATCGCAGCTTCATTAAATTTCCTCCTTGAAGATTTATTTTGTACAGCCTGGATATTTCTCATATGGAACACGATATGACATCGATTGGTCGTGCTATTATATCTTGCTTTTATCAATAGAATTTGCAATCTGGCCACAAAAGACTGTCTATACATTAAATTCTACTAATAAAGTCATTATAGGATATCTCCCTGCACAAGTCAACAGTTTTAAAACAAGTCACTTCGGGAAATGTCTCATAACTCGGGGTTTACCACATTTTTCAGCTGTGAACAAAAGGTGTTCATCATGGCATATTATTTGAAAAAAATGAAACTCAAGGGGCGTACTTATCTTTCTATCGATGAGAGCTTTTACAGCCACGAAAAGAAAGGGACCGCACATAAGTGTTATCAGTCTCTTGGTTCTGTAGAGACTTGGAAAGAGAAAGGTATTGCCGATCCCCTTTCCCATTTCCAGAAAGAAGTGGATGCCCTGAATCAGAAAAATGCCCAATCAGGCGTGCGTAAGATTTCTGACAGTTCCAAGTGTCCATCCCTGTAAAGTAATGAAATCCGATCTGGATGCGCAGCCTGTATTCGCGCAAAAGGAAGAAACGATCAAAGGGCATTTTCTCATATGCCATATCGCAGTTCTTTTGGAACGCATCTTTCAATTTAAGGTTCTCGGGATAAATACCCGACTTCGGACATTTTCAACTTTATAAAAAATTTCAAAGTCACTAAAGCCGATACCAAGTACATCAATACCACTATGTCCAGTAGCTTTATTACTGAATTATCGGAAAAACTTAAGCTGCCACTAACGAATTACTTTCTGACAGAAACACAGATAAAATTCATCTTAAATCATAAATTTTAGAATGCTGGTACTATAAAAAGCTGTTGCAAATGTGCAAATTTCCACTGCAACAGCTTTCGTTTTTAATGAATTAACGCCATTTTTAATGTCTGATACCAAAGTCAGGTTTTATAGAGAGAACACAACCTTGGATCAATGCATTGCAAACGCTTCCCTCTTTTTTGTTGATTTTTCCAATAGTTGTACTTCGTAAGAACCTGCTTCACTAAAGCAGATCAGATATTCTTCTGTATGAATTTGGGGCAAATAATCCGGGCTGCCCACCATCTGCAATTCATCCTCCTCTCTCGAATAAGAATAAACACTTATGTAGCCACTTCCATCTACTGTAGTGATTGTTATATTCTCTTCATCCGCTATTACATGTCGAATGTTATTTATACGCGCAAGCTCCTTTACAAACTCCCCATCCAACGTACAGAAATATAAAGTACCATCCGTTTTAAGACACAGGCAGATATCATCATCAAACAAGTGCATCAATTCATCCTCAAAGCTGTAGTAACTCCATTGATTTTCTTTCCTGGAATATATCATTACCTTTTCTTGTTCTAGAGATACCACCGCAATGTTATCTCTATAGTTATATAAATAAACCCAATTAACATTCTCCGTTAACAATATGCTATCGTTCGTATGAAGATCAACTTCATATAAATCATACTGCTGCTCTTCATTTTCTACTGTGAAATACATGAAATCATTAATGATTAAAAGATTTGTTACATCATAATTAAATGCCAATATTTGGCTTACAGATAGCGTTTCAATGTCTACACAAGATATATTCCAAGACGTGTCAATGTAAAATATTTGATCGTTATAAAAATTGGGACAAGAGAAAAAATTTACGCACAAGAGAGTATCCGTACCGTAACTTCCCTTTTCTACCCGCTGCGCATACAGGCCTGCATTTTCAAATTCGCCACTCTCTCCAATCGCCTCATCTTTATAAAAGACAACATCATCCTGAATACTCGCAAGAAAACAGTGATAATTCCTTCCCAATTGATACTCTGTCTCAACTGCTTTGCCCTGACTGTTACAAGCCGTTAAAAAAACAAGACACAACATAACTATCAACTTTTTTGACCGCATCCAATTCCTCCTTGCGTATAAGGCAGCGGTTGCAAACATATAAACCGCTGCCTTAAGATATTTATTACTGGTTAAAAGAAGCTGACTTAAACTTTAGCAATCGCATTTTATAACCTCCGGAGTTTTGTATAGAAGTCATAAAATTTCGATTATTATCTTGGCCCGAGTGTTGTGACACACGTACACTAGAGGCATTCGCTACCGTATAACTGGTTGCTGTTGTAACAATTGCCGAATGAGAATATCGTCCAAGATCGCTACTATAAAATTGAACTATATTCCCTTGCGCAATTGTCGTACTCCCTAATGAAGTATATATGTTACCATTATTATACCCTGTTGCTTTTGGGCCATATGTATCAGAACCTGTAACATATGAATAAAATTCGACAACGCCACACCACTTTGCTGGCGGATTATTAAGATTAGAAGAATAATAATTTCTGCCATACCAGGAGCTAGTCATCCGATAGTCATTTGCCACACGATTTCTAAGTGCAGTAATCGCACTATTACTTACGCTCGGCGTGGCTGGTAAAGTATATCCGGATGTTCCACCATAGCCAGCCCAAACACACTGAGAGATAAAATTTGTGCAATCAGGAGCTGTTCTACGAAATATGTAATTTTCGTACCAATCAACGCCTGCACACTTAAATGCATACAAGGCAGCCACATAACTGTCATAAGAATAACTTGCTTTTGTTTGCACCTCAGTGTCCTTTATAACCGCAGCTTCTGACTCCGCTTCCTTTGTTAAATCTATTTCTGGTGTAGAATATAAAGCCTTATACCACTCTTCTATTCTACTATTGACAAAGTCAACCTCGTTTACAGCTTTTTTCTTAGCTGTAAACTGCAGACCAGCCTTTAAATCCATAACAACATAGTCATCAACGGTATCTAAATCTATTACAGTAAATTGACCATTACTTTCGGTTAATGTTACCCGATACAAGCGCACGCCTTCATTCTCTTCATTGCTGTTAAAAATGTATTTATATTTTACCAGTACACTTGCTTCATAATATTCTTCAACCTTTACAAAATCTTTCAGTTCGATCGGATATACTTGTACATTTTCTATCCCTTCTTTAAAAGTATATTTATAACTCTCTCTATCCCATTCGAGATTCTTCGCTATAATATAACCATTAATACTTGCAAAGTCCTCGGGCTTATAGACTTACGAGCTATTATAATCCAATGTCTGCATAAGTTTTTCAAAGTACCCTTGTAGGCAGTCGATAACCATGGAACTTTCTGTATCTGTAGATGCTACGGATAACTCCGAGGAAGCAAAGACCATATTTTGAAACAATAGTACAAAAATAACCGCTATACAAATTAACGTCTTATATTTTTTCATAATATATTTCCTCCTCACATTCTACTATATATACTCCTAGCTACAAAATAACCTCCTTATCAGTTCATTTTATCTTAATTCCGCTGCGCACTCAGACTTAGATAAATTCTTAACCCATCCAAGAGTTTCCTCTTTGGACTCTTTGGACAATTTGGAGCTTAACTATGGCACGTTTTCCGTCATAGAGTCATACCATTCTTGGACTCGTTCGTCAACATATTTCACTTCATCTACTTCCCCTTGCTGCTTCTGCAATAGCAGCCCCGCCTTCATATCTGATACTATATAATCATCTGCTGTATCAATATCAACTACCTTGTAATCCCCTTGAAATTCTTCTATCGTACAGCGATACAAGCATGCACGTTCTGATTTCTCATATGAGTTAAAAGTACAACTATAAGTTACAAGCACACTTATCTCATAGTTAGAATCATAAGCAATCACCTCCTTCATTACTATAGGATTTACAATCACATCCGTGATACCTGACTCAAAGCAATGCTTATAGCTATCTCGTTCCCATACAAACTCTTTGGAAATAATGTAACCATTAATACTTGCAAATTCTTCCGGACTATACTTTCTTTCGCTTTCTTGATCTAATGTTTGAACGAGCTCATTGATATATGTTTGAATACAGTCTCGGATTTTCTCATTGTCAGAAATCTCTTGCGTTGTCTCTATCTCAATTGACTGTGCATTTTCTATGTACTCCGTTTCAGTTGATATTTCAAGGTTTACAGTATTTTCGTTATCCGTAGTTTGCGTTTCTATTTCCGAAGACGCACAGCCCGCAAAAAAGCAGACTAGAGTTAAAAACATTAATCTTATTTTCATTGCTATCATCCGCCTTTCTGCGAAAGGCACCGATAGGATTATGAAACACCCTCCAGGCCTTTACTTCTTTTCATTTCTTGTTATACTCATCTTGTAGGCCGCTGGCATACTACAGAACCCAGGGAGGTGAGTGATGGGGCTGTATAGCGGCAAACCCGTATTACTATATGGTATTTTTTTCTTACGCTGAAACTATCAGCTATTGTATAGTTTTATATTAACAATTTTTCCATAAATTGTCAATCTTTTCTTTGTATTTTTTTATTTTGTCTTTCAGTAAAAAAATGTATCAAAAAAAGTCATGCATTGTTAATACTTTAAATTTAAAGTTAGTATTTTTTCAAAATGAATATTCCAATGCAATAGTGCATGCTTTCCAGTAATTCAGAGCAGGTATTTCCAATAAATTAGTGCAGGTAATTCCGTTCGCCAGTGCACAGCACTATAATGAATCTAGCGCACATATTGTGTGACTATC
>Ga0154000_1000199_pt1 | contig 17096 bp, 18 predicted proteins | sample TSNC084MetaG_FD_104674 | JGI IMG/M metagenome (GOLD analysis project Ga0154000, IMG submission 104674) | Attine ant fungus gardens microbial communities from North Carolina, USA - TSNC084 MetaG | ecosystem: Host-associated > Fungi > Mycelium > Unclassified | place: USA: North Carolina, Lumber... | reverse complement strand
TGGGCGGAGCCCTTCTTTTGCAGATGGTCGATGGCGGTGATCGCATCCTCACACTGGCCCTGCAGAATATCCAGCTTCTGCTTGTTGCACAGCCGGCTGTCCCTTTTGAACTTCAGCGTTACGATATCCACATCCGCGGGTTTGCCGGTCTGCACGGAAACGTGAGGCACGTTGGCCGTGTTCCCGGTGTAGGTGGTGTTAGGCGCTTGGTGAACGCCATACTCGTACTGCTCCACGAGAGACCAGCCGAAGTTGCGGTAGCAGTCCTCATACAGGGGTACGGAATCACGCGTTACGTTGATGTTTTTGTACTCATACGCCACGAAACCTTTGTTTTCAGAATTGCTGTTCATAATCATTCTCCTTTTAAATTGATGTTAGGCTTTGCGCCCCTGCTTTTTTTGCTGAGGGATGTATCTTTGCGCTTCACTTCATGACGGAATCATACGACCCTTTTGTTTTCCGATTGTCGGTTTCTTGTTAAAAAAATATTAAAAGCAAACATTATTTTTTCGAAACAAGCGTATCTTGTCCCTCCCAGTTAAGGCAGCGCAAAAAGAAAGACCGCGTAAAGCTTCTCACGCGGGACTGCGCAGCGCTTCTGAGGGATCAGCCCGAACGTAAGACCGGGCAGCAAACCTTTTTTCGATTTAACATTTTTTAAACATTATTTTATCATCTTATAGATAAACGGGCGATAAAATACAGTCATCAAGCATGAACCACAAAAACTTGCGTGGATTATTTTATGGAGGTAGTATCAATGAAAAAGAATAATTTTGTATCACTCGTGATGGGAACCATCGGCGGCATCCTGTTTGCAATCGGAATGTGCATGTGCTTGCTGCCGGAGTGGAACGCTTTCAATCAGGGCATCGTTGTCGCCTGTATCGGCATCGTAGTTCTCCTGGCCATGCTGGTCGTGCGCAGGAAGATGCAGGGCAAGCCGGCCATCCAGCTCAACGCAAAAGCAATCGGAACCGTAGTCTTCGGTGTGGTTGGCGCCTTGGTATTAGGCGTTGGCATGTGCATGACTATGGTATGGGAGAGCCTGATGATTCCCGGTATCCTCGTTGGCTGTGTCGGAATCGTTCTGCTGCTGTGCCTGATCCCCGTTGTCAAGGGGATTCAATAACAGACATCGGTGTAATATGCCTCCAAGACGGTGCAACCTTCCTATGGGGCACCGTCTTGGCGTATTGAAAGACTTAGGCACTTTTTATCGGCTATGCTATAAATGCGGCAGCATGCTGCCGGGCACCGTGAAGCTGAGGGAGAGATGAGATGGAACCGTTTAAGAGGACTCTGCTGCGATTCCTTCGCCCAAAGACGATTTGGATTGTATTGCTTACGATAGCCGCGGCAGTATCGCTTGTTTTTATCTTTACTACGACCTGGTATGAGACCCCGGCTGCCTACATCGTCTATGTATTCTCCGCATATGCCATGGTTGTTCTTGCTTTTCGCGTGCCGAAGTTGGTGAAAGAAGCAAAGGAATTAATTCATAACAATCAGCACAGCAGGCGGTATGTGACAGACACTCCGTTCAGGACCATGATTTCACTCTATTTTTCATTGGCAGTCAACCTCGTCTTTGCTATTTTCAAGCTGGTTACGGCAATTATTTACGGTTCCTTTTGGTTTGGGGCCGTGGGCGTGTATTATATCATCCTGTGCGTGGTCCGCGTTTTTCTTCTGCGGCATCTGCGCAGCGGCGACTATGACCTGCAGCAGGAGCTGCGCGCGTTCCGCAACTGCGGCATCTTTCTCTTTGTTCTTAACATCACCCTGACCGGAGTTGCCTACCAGATGGTCCACCAGGGGATGGGATATGAATACCCCGGAACAATGATTTATGCGGTTGCATCTTACGCTTTCTACTGCCTCACCATGTCAATTATCAACACGGCAAAATATCGCAAGCTGGACGCCCCTCTTTTGTCGGCATCGAAAGCAATCAATCTCGCAACAGCATTGGTGGCAATTTTTACGCTCCAGACCGCTATGTTTGCCGCATTTGGTGCGGATATGGACGAGCAGATGAAGTTCATCATGAATACCGCGACAGGCAGCGCCGTTTGTCTGATCATCTTTGTGATGGGCGTACTCATGGTGGTTCGCGCAAACCGGAAACTCAAATCAATCAAAGCTGAAAATAAGTAATCTCACTCAGCATATAAAATTGATTTTCATAAGGCCGAACTCCCGTGGCCTCAACCTTTTCACAAATAAATAAAGACATACAGAATGGAGATGAAACAGGTATGATCAGACTTCCTACATTAAGTATTGGAGATTTGACAGCGCAGCTTCCGATCGTTCAGGGCGGAATGGGCGTTGGTATCTCAGGCCCGTCCCTGGCCGTTGCGGTGGCCAACGAGGGAGGCATCGGTGTCTTGTCTTCCGCCGGTATGGGCATTGACGCTCCCGGCTATAAGGATGAGCCGATAGCTGTCAGCGCAAACACGCTTAAGGCTGAGATACATGAAGTCCGGAAGAAAACAAATGGCATTGTCGGCGTGAATATTATGGTGGCCACGTCCAATTTTGCCGATATGGTTCAGGCTGCTATTGATGCGGAGATAGACCTCATATTCGCTGGCGCCGGGCTGCCCCTTGACCTACCAAAATATCTTAGGGAAGGCAGTAAAACAAAACTGGTGCCCATTGTATCCTCCGGAAGAGCGGCAACGCTCATCCTTCGCAAATGGACCTCTACATATAGCTACATCCCTGACGCGTTTGTCGTTGAGGGACCTCTGGCCGGCGGCCACCTGGGCTTCAAGAAAGAGCAGATTCATGACCCCGAATACTCGCTGCAAAAACTGGTGCCGCAGGTGCTTGAAGCATGCAGGCCCTTTGAGGAGGCCTCGGGCAAAAAAATCCCCGTCATAGCAGCTGGCGGAATTTATTCCGGTTGTGATATCTATGAATTTATGGAACTGGGCGCCTCTGGTATTCAGATGGGGACGCGGTTCGTGACGACTGAAGAGTGCGATGCTTCGGCCCAGTTTAAAGACAGCTATCTTCAGTGCCGTGAAGAGGATATTATGATCATCGACAGCCCGGTCGGCATGCCGGGACGCGCAATCCGCAATTCTTTTTTGACAGCCGTTGAACAAGGCGCACAGCATCCGGAGGGTTGCCCGTTCCAGTGCATTCGAACCTGTGATATTACTAAAGCTCCGTACTGTATCGCTATGGCGTTACTGAACGCCAAGAAGGGCAACATGGAGCGCGGCTTTGCATTTGCCGGACAAAACGCATATCAGGCAGACAGAATCATATCAGTACCCGAGCTCATGGCGGAGATAAAACAGGAATACATGGACAGTGTCTATCAATACATGGACTATCCTGTAGCCGCAAGCGTATCGCAGCTCGACATTTCCATAGGAAACGAAAGGTAGATTATGCAGAAAATAAAGATCATCGTTGATTCACCATGCGACATCCCGGATGACGACCTGACCAGATATGACATTGAAATGGTCGGTGTCCCGATTTATGTGGATGGAAAGGGCTATGTAGAGCGAGAGAGCTTTTCGTGTCAGGAGTTTTATCCCATCCTGGAGCATGCACATGACTTACCAACAACGAGCCGCGTCCCGATCGGAGTGCTTGCTGAGAAGTACCGCAAGAATTGGGACGAGGGCTGCACAGACATTATCGTCATCACGATGAACGCCGGCGGCTCCAGCACCCATGAGTCGGCGCAAATGGCCGCAAAACTCTTTTTCTCCGATACCCCGGAAGCGGTCGGAACCCTTTCAATTCATATCGTTGACAGCATGACCTATTCGATGGGATATGGATACCCGGCTGTGCGGGCAGCCGCCATGATACAGGAAGGCAATTCCACCGAAGAAATCCTGGAATACCTGAGCGATATATTCAGCCGGATTGAAATTTTACTGGTCTGCTACACCCTGGAGTATGCGAAGAGATCTGGCCGCATCACCGCGGCGGCCGCAGTGGTGGGCGATATGCTGAGCGTACGCCCGATTATTGCCATGATCGGCGGGACAACAGAGATCACTTCGAAAGTACGCGGCAATAAGAAAGCGATACAGAAGCTGCTTGATACATATCATGAACGGCGGGTCAGCCCTGATGAACATGTACTTACCGCCAGCGCCGCCATCGATGAATATGGACAGGAGTTAAAAAAGCAGCTGGAGCAGGAATTAGGGCGGGATATCCCGCATTATAAAATAGGCGCGGCAATTACAATCAACGCCGGGCCGCGCATGGCCGCACTGTGCTATTTGGGGCCCAAAAGAGAACGGGATGAGAGCAAACAGCCCTCAGTAATAACCTACAATGGCATAACCGGTTCTGAGATGGCTAAAAAACAGGTTTGTCTTGCGCATGACTGTTCCAATGAAATAGCTTGAATCATACGGAAGGGGGCGTTTCCATGGAGGCATGCCTGCGATACTCAAAACGGGAAGAGATTTTTAATGCTGCCAGCCATGGGCTCGGCGTCTTATTGGCAATCGCCGGCAGTGTAATTATGCTTGTGTATGCGACCCGGCTGGGCAGCCCGGTAAGTGTCGTTTCCGCTTCTATATATGGGCTTACCCTGATAACCATGTATACGATGAGTACACTCTATCACGCCATCTCCCATTACCGGGCAAAGCAGGTTCTGCAAATCTTTGACCACTCAAGCATTTACCTGCTGATCGCCGGCTGCTATACACCTGTTACTTTAGTTCTTTTGGGCGGCACACCCAAGGCGCTGGCGTTATTAGCCGCGGTCTGGGTGGCAGCAATCATCGGCGTTATCCTCAACGCGGTGGACATGACCCGTTTCAAGCGGATAGGTATGATGCTGTATTTGCTGATGGGCTGGGCAGCCCTGCTGCTAATCTGGGATATCGTGACGCTGTTCGAAACGGCGGGGACCGTGCTGCTAATCGCCGGCGGACTGACCTATACAGTTGGCGTGATATTCTATAAAATGAAACGCATCAAATATATGCACGGTGTCTGGCACTTGTTTGTGCTGGCGGGCAGCATTCTCCATTATCTGTGTATTCTTCGGTACGTTATTCTTGCCTGACACCAAAAATAATGGCCAAAAAAATGATAAAAACCGCGATGTTCTGCGCCTATAACATTATTCATACATCAGCTTATCGATATGAATAAGCCTGGCATGATCTAGACCGCCCCCCTAAACGGACATTGTGAGAAAAAGCCTCCTGTTGTAGGATAACTACGACAGGAGGTTTTGGTATGTCAGGGAACAAAGGAATGAAGCAGGACTCCGTAAGCATGAGGACAAACATCAAAGAAGAACACGAATCGGGAAGATCGGTGCGGGAATCGAGCCGTGACTATGGAATCAGCCGATCGGCAGTTTTTAGGCAGTAATCTGCTTGTCTCCTGCGGCACAACCCGCGCATTTTCCGCTGCAGCGCCAGAGTTCATCGGCCGTTTCCGCCCAGTTTTCCGCCGCATCACGGCACTTGTCCGTCAGTTCATGCACATCCTCGGGATTCTGCAGATCGGTGGAGTGCGCGCCGGAGCGTTCGACCATATCCACAAGCGAGTCGGGATTGTCCAAGAGCGGGCAAGGGCGCAGGTGATTATCGTTGAACGGCTGCCTGTCATGATAGGCCATAAAGAGCGGCGACTGTAGCGCTTCCAGAATCGTTTTCTCATAGATGCTCGAATCCGAATAATGAATAAACGCGCAGGGCTCTATATCGCCGTTTGCGTTGATGTGCAGATACTTCTTGCCGCCGGCAAGACAGCCATCGGAGTATTCGCCATCGTTCCAGAAGTCCATGGCGAACAACGGCTTGGTCGAGCGGAACTCGCGGACCTTTTCATACATGAACGCGCGCTGCTCATCGCTGGCCATCAGCTCCGGTACAGCGTCTTTGCCGATGGGCATGTAAGTGAACAACCAGCAGAACTTCGCGCCCCACTCGATCATCTGGTCAAAGTATTCCTCAGAGCCGACCATCTCCACGTTCTTGCTGGTATAGCAGCAGGAAATGCCGAAGGGCAGGCGCTTTTCCTTGAGAATAGCCATGGCTTTTTCGACCTTGGCAAAGGTGCCTTTTCCGCGCCGGAAATCGGTGTCCTCCTCGAACCCCTCAACGCTGATTGCCGGGATAAAGTTTTTCACTCGGAGCATCTCGTTGGCGAAAGCCTCATTGATCAAAATGCCGTTTGTGAAAGCGGTGAACTGGACGTCAGGATGCGCTTCACACAGGCGAATAATATCCGCTTTGCGCACCAGCGGTTCACCACCGGAGAAGAGATAGAAATAAGTGCCGAGCTCTTTACCCTGGGATACAATGCTGTCCAAGGTCTCGTAGGACATGTTGAGTTTGTCGCCATACTCGGCTGCCCAGCAGCCGGTGCATTTAAGATTGCATGCGGAGGTGGGGTCAATGAGCATGGCCCAAGGCACATTGCAACCGAGCTGCCCAGCCAGTTCCTGCTGCTTGTGAACGCCCACATAGGTGGCGTTGATGGCCATATTGCGGAAAAACACTTTCAGTATATCATTGTCGATGTCACGGAACAGGTCCATTATGTACTGGTACCAGATATTATCCGGATTATCTACGACCTCATGGAAAACCTTCAGCTGCCCCTCGGCAATGTTGTCGCCCAACACCTTTTCCATCCAGCCCAGGAGCTTGGGCAGATTCTTCTCCGGATCTCCGGAAATATAGTTCATGGCCTGATTTAAAACAAGGCCTCCCACTTTTCCCTTGATAGACATAACGTGTCTCCTTTCTTTTTGAAAGACATATTTATTGTAGAAAAGCCAAGTCTGGCGTAGTTTTTATGTGGCCACACGGAGCGATGACGAAACTGACAAGGCTCCCATGTGGCCGGTTGCAGATGCTGGAATTACTTACGGCGCTTTCTGTAGATGACCGTCCCGGCAACACCGGCGACCGCAACGACTGCGACAACAGCAATAATAGGTCCCATGATTTATCTCCTTTCAATTGATTTCTTATATTGATATCTTGCGAGGTCATTATCCGACAAAATCTTTGGTAAATTATCTATCTAATGTTAAAAACTTATTAAAAGCACTTTTCACAGCTTTTTTTGCTTTCAAAAATGAAACTCCGCTGTTCTGACAGCGGAGTGATTCATGGATTATCATTTTAAGGCGGCTCAAACACCGAACGGTTAGCGGCCTTTCTTTTGGGACATCTATCCATCACAGATCGTTCGATGATTCAAACATAGAAATCCATTGAGGATATTTTAGATTTAACATTTTTTTAATTTTTAATAGACATTTAAAATATATATGCGCGGTATGATGTAGCCGCGATACAGGCATCGGGGTCTGGACGCGTTCATCGTATATCCCACGGGGATCCGCGACCCCAACGAGTACGGAACTCCAACAGGGGAGTAACGAAACGATACGGCTTTATGAGAGTGAAAGGTTGAACGATTATGAAATCTGTATGTGTTGTAACGGGCGGTGGAAGCGGAATTGGATTTGCCACTGCGAAAATACTGGGTCAGGAGAATTACATCATCATCAGTGGACGGAATCCACATAAATTGGAAAAGGCGGTGGCGGAGCTGAAAAGGGACGGTGCCCTGGCGGAGGCGTATGTGTGCGACATAGCCGACCGCTCCTCTGTTGAGAGAATGGCTGCCCGCGCGAAGGTATGCGGGAATATAGTTTCCGTAATCAACGCGGCGGGTATGTCCCCACATATGGGAGACGCCAAAACCATAATGGAGGCAAACGCTGTTGGCACAATAAATATCAATGAGGTCTTTGGCGAGGTGATGGGCGCGGGGGCCTGTATCATTGACATTTCCTCAATATCCGCCCATATTACACCCAAATTTATAATGCCCGTGGGAAGCTATAAGTACAGTAGAGCCGATAAGGACATCTTTTTGAAAAAGATGATGTCGAGAGTCAATCTTTTCCCCAAAAATCTCAGGTCGGAAATAGCTTACTGCATATCCAAGCACTTCGTTGTATGGTATGCAAGGACGGATGCAGCCAAGATGGGACAGAAAGGAATCCGAGTCCTTTCCGTATCTCCGGGAACTTTTGCAACGGCTATGGCTGATTTGGAAGAAGACTCGGCTGCCAGCGTTAAGCACAGCGCCCTCAAACGAATAGGGAATCCCGATGAGTTGGCAAATCTTTTGGCTTTCTGCGCAAGTGGCAAAGCGGGTTATTTGACCGGCGAGGATATTATATGCGATGGCGGGTGCGTGGCTTCCGGTTTTAATCCGCTAAAGGACAGAAACACTCTGGCGAGTTAGCATACCGCATTAACAGATAGCAGCCTTGTGTCTTGCATTGACAAGCCGGCATTTTATCGGAATAAGAATGGAGCACAAAAAAATAGTTGATAGCTGCTGACGCCGCAATTTAAAAAAAGATCGGATGTTATGTATGTTTTTGGGGGGGCAAAAGTAGATTTCGGCTTTTCGGATGGCACGTTGAGATTCTGGAAGGATTTCTCGTTCAATGAAAAACTATTTAGGAGGTTTACTCATGAGTAAATTTATGGACACCCAGAAGAAAATTGAAAAGAATGTCGTAGCCGGATATAAGGCGATTGAGAACGGCGTTGTCTCCGGGTACAAGAAGGTCGAAGACACGTTCGTTTCCGGCTACAAGAAGATCGAGGACAAATTCGTTACTGCCTTTTTAAGCGACAGCGATGATGCTGAAAAAGGCAGTAAGGAATAAGGGCAAACATACCGATAAGCCGGGCAGATATGCCCGGCTCTTTATCCTTCTATGCCATGCAATTATGTTCACCTTAAAAAGGCTCCTTTGAGCAACAAACACAAAACGTTTAGCGCCGAAGGTCTTGCATAACTCTGTTGTGCGAATGACTTCCATTTTTGCGCCTTCCTTTTCTCTTTTATTTTAAATTCAACTGGATTATATGATAGAAGCAGGTATTACTTTTACGCCTCACATAGAAAACGGCAAGCACTAGCAAGCTTGCCGTTTTCGTCTTTATTGTCGTACAACAATCAGTAAGCGTGCCTTTTCTTCTTAAAGAAGAACGTCACGGCAGCTCCGATCGCCGCAATAGCGACAACTGCGATTGCAACAGGTGCTTTTGAGTTCATATCATTTCCTCCATCAAATCATTTTTATCCAGAGCCTTTGTTCTTATGGTTGCAGTATGCAGCATCGTTGTTATAATCTTGTCAAAACGATGTAAAAATTAATTAAGGTGATGAAGATTGTAGCTTTTTCCTCATCCTTAGTGTGCTGCGCTGAATTTGCTCGTTGCAACAGCGCTCTTTGTATTGGTATCAGTGTTGGTATTGCACTTGATTTTGCCGGAAGCGGTAAGCCATTTGACCTCGTCCCGTATGGTTTCAGTATACGGCCGGGGCTGATAACCCAAGTCGTTCTTGGCCTTGCTGTAGTCAAAGGTGTTGTTCCGGGCCAGGTTGTAGACGGAAAAGGAGGTAAGCATAGGTTTTTTTCCGGTTTTCTTCGCTTTCGTCTCCATGGTTTTGGCAAGGAAACCGGCAAATCCAATTGGCAGGTAGAATTTGATGGGCTTGCAGTCGGTTTCCGCGCACAGAAGGTCGCACAGCTCTTTCAAGGTCACTTCTCCATTGCCAAGAATATAGCATTCGCCCCGATGGCCCTTGTCGGCGGCGGCAATGCAGCCAAAGGCCAAGTCCCGGACATCACAGAGATTGAAAGAACCTTTGAGGCCCATAGGCATCTCCCCGTTTATGATCTGGATCAGGGAGCCGGTTGTTTCACTGATCGCATAGTCTCCGGGGCCCAGGATCCCGCTGGGATGCACCACGCAGGCGTTTAGATTCCTGTGCTTTACAGCATCCAGCACAGCCTGGGTGGCGATTGCTTTTGATTCACTGTAGCAGCCCACAACCTTACCCGGTTCAAAGTAATCGACCTCCTTGATACGCTGCCCTTTGGGCAGCTCCGGTATGGCGCCGGTACTGCTGACATACACCATTTTCAGGCATTCCGGGTGCTCAAGGCATTTGTCGATGAGATTTTGGGTACCGCCTACATTGATGTCCATCAGCTTTTGATTGAACTCCGGATTCACAGTAACCATGCTGGCACAGTGGATAACGATTGTATTTGTGCCTTCTGGAACGGTCAGGAAGCGTTCAATGGACTCGGCATCGCATAGGTCACCTTGGGCGATCTGGGCCTCTTTCGGGACAAATTGCATTGCCTTGTCGTTCGGAAGTACGAGAGCTCTAACGGCGTCTCCGCGTTTTAGCAGCTGCTGTGTGACATTACTTCCCAAGAATCCTGCTGCGCCCGTCACCAGGTAGATTGTATTGTTCATATTGTACCTCCAAAAACTTGATATAAATTTTTTATATGGAAAACGGCAAGTATTGAGAAAGCCTGCCATTTTCTAAATACGGTTGCATTATGCCGCGCCGTTGTTGCAATCTTGTCAAAACGATGTTAAAAAATTATTAAAATGAAAAGGGTGCGTGTTTTCTTCAGCCGACTATTTTCATGTTGCTATAGATGATCTCCATAAAATCGTTATGGAAGAACTGGTCTAAAAGCATACTTATGATGCCGTTGGCCGGAATTCCATCTATTCGCATCATCCAGCGGGAAACAGCGGCGATGGAAATAATTGAGACTATAATAAAGAACGCAAGGAGCCCATAAGTAAGCGGCTTTCCGATCCGGTTAGGGATCTTTGAGATTGATTTTTCCATTGCCGGCTGCAAACGCTTTACCCACAAGATTGCAAGCAGGCCCCAGAAGACCGAGTATAGGAGGCACACGCGGCCGCCTATATTAAGCGGTACATTGGAGTAGTCCCACGAAACAGTCCCAAATGCCATCTCCTGAACCCAAGAGCAGAGATGCTCAATAGCCGTACCAGCCACCATGCCCACGAGGAAAATATGCAAGGGCTTCTTTGAACTGATTTTTCGCAGCGCCAAATACAGAGCGAGTGCGCCAATGCCGTAGATAACACTGAAGGGACCGAATACGAAGCTTGACCGAACCTCAAACCGCCCGTTTCGGATAAGACACCAGATGGTTTCCACAACAAAACCGATAATCGAGCCGTATGTAAAAGTCCAGAAAAGCTTATAGAAATTAAGGCCATCCGCAAAATGCCGCTCGCTATTCACATACGAAAGCGTTCTATGTCCGAATGGGAGGACACCCACCGGATTATTTAATGTAGTCATATCCTTCACCGCCAAAAAATGATTGTTTTCTCTGTGTGCCTGTAGCATACGGAAGTGATGTTCTTTTCTTATCAATATCATGTTAAAAAAATATAAAAATCTAAGATAATAAAAAACGGCAACCTCTTATCGATAAGGGCTTGCCGTTTTTTGTAATCCCTATTGAATTATCTTTAAACTATGCCTTGTTCTTGCGGCTCCTGACGAAGAGAGCGATAACAAAAACAGCGACAACGATGACAGCAACAACAATAATGGGAGATAAAAATAGTCGTGAAAAAAGAGTGCGCCTGCTTCACGCCTAATACAAGAACGCGCTCTTTTATTCCAGGCAAAATAGAATCACATGGTACGTCCGACATTGGGATCATGGAACCCATCGCTTAACCTGTTAAGCAAATCACCAATAAACTTGGAGAGTTCAGAGGCATCCTCTTTCATTCCAGTACCAATCCAGTGATTTAAGACCCCGCTGCACCCGCTCGCTGAAAAATAATAAAGCCATTCCTGTTTCAGTTTATCCATATTAGGGAACTGGATTTCAAAAGATGGGTACATCTGTTCATAACATAAGTTCAAAATTCGATTGGGAAAGGTGGTATCGCCGTATTCCGAAGCGATAGTAATATACAGTTCCCCATCTTCTTTTATCTTTCTGAACATTTTTTTGAACATATCCGTATGGTTTTTATGCGGCAACTCCTGTATAAGCTGCTCTAAATCAGCTATCATTTCATCTTCAATTTGTTTTAGCAGGTCGAAACAGTCAGTGTAGTGCTTGTAAAACGTGGCCCGGTTTATTTCAGCCAGTTCGCAAACGTCTTTCACGGTTATTTTATTGACAGGCTGTTTTTTTAGCAGCTTTATAAAGTTGTCTTTGATAACCATTTTTGTATACCGTACCCGTGCGTCTGAGATCATTAAAACTCACATCCTCATACAGATCAAAAAAATAAGAAACATAATCATCACGTTTTTATTATCTGTTGATTAACTACCACAATGCGGAACATTGACGGTTGTTGTTTCTCTAAAAAGCAGTATACTATACACAAGAGAGATAATCAACATGTGAATTTTAATACTCTAACGAAAATGAATGAACAGGCGTAATTGTCCTTTGGAAAGGTGGTGTAGAAATGGCGATTTTACTGGTGCCGGTTATTATGGCTTGTGCTACTGTTGGGACAATTGGCATGATAAAAGGGATAAGTCACTTCAATAACAGAAAAAAGTAAACCAATTCATCAGGGCTGAAAGGGGCGAAGAAAATGAGCTGGACGAATATCTTCATGGTGCCGCTTGTCATGGTATGTGCGCTTGGTGGGACGGTGGGACTGATATGGCTGATAAAGCGCTATCACAATTGGAGCGAGAAGAAAACGGAAAGGAGTTTAAAAGATGAGTAACTTAATACAAAATATCGAAACCTTTTTTGACAATGCGGCGACATGGGGCGCGGGCTTGCCCCAATTTGTTTTAGTGCCGCTTATTATGATACTGGCGATTGTCGGAACAACCGTGATCGTAGGGCTTGTGATGGGATTAATACGGCTCATATTTGGGCAAAAGGCGATAGATTTTATCAAGAGTATACCTCAACGCCTGGAAAGCGCTACAAATGGTTTGAATCACTCTCCAAACAAACAATGACTGCTGAATCAACCGCCGTGCATGAACCGGCTACCATATTAAAAGGGGGATGGCAATATGCAAAATGACACCATTAAGAATAACTTAAGGGAGGGAATTGTTGAAAGGTCAATAGAGGTGTTGCGATGCAATGGTATGAGCGAGGAGGAAATTAAGAAGAAACTGACGGAATCCTTTTCATTGGATGAAGAGGCGATAAGCAGGCTCTTCAAGAATTGAATTCTATTAAATTGACCGTGAGGAATATATTAAGGCCGTCTGTACTCAAGGTGCCACAGAAAATTACCAAATAGATAGAACGCGCTTCATCGATCAAATATCAGATGAAGCGCGTTCTATCTATTTGGCTTTCGGCTCCGTTTTTAATCTTACCGCAAAGGTTGTTCCTTCTCCCGGCCTGCTGGTTACTGTAATATCTCCCTCAGACAGATCAATCACGCGCTTTACGAGCGCAAGGCCCAGTCCGTTGCCCTCCTGTGACCGGGAGGTGTCTCCTTGATAAAACTTATCAAAAATATGCCGGCCCGTTTCGGCGCTCATCCCGCAGCCGGTGTCGGTCACGGAAATGAGAGCGCCACCGGCATCTGTTTTCAGCCTGACTGAAATGCTGCCGCCCGGCTCGGTGAACTTGACCGCGTTGGACATGAGGTTATTCCAGACAAGTTCAAGCATACTCTCATCACAGTTGACAACGATGTCGTCTTCAACATCGGCGCTGAATGAAATATTCTTTCTTTCCCATAAATCCTCAAAAGCGAGGGAGCACTGCCGAACCTGTTCACTCAAATCGTAAGGTTTAGACTTCATGACTATTTCCTGGTTGTCGAGCTTGTTCAGCTTAAGTATGTTGGTCACGAGCGCCGAGAGCTTGCCCGTTGCCGAGATAATGGTTGCGTGATATTCTTTGCGCTGCTCGGGGGTGAGTGAGTCATCGTCCAATGCGGCAGTATAGTTCTGGATAACCGAGAGCGGGGTTTTAATTTCGTGCGAGACGTTGGAAATAAAGTCGTCTTTCAGAGATTCAATGCTGCCAAGCTCTTCCGCCATTTTATTAAAGTCATCAAACATGACCTCGATATAATCTTTTTTTCCGTCTTTGCGAAGCGGCTTAAGCCGTATGGAGAAATCGCCCTGGGCAATCTGTCTGGCGGCCCCACTGACACGCTGCATTGGACGTCCCAGAGAGTATTGTCTCATGACGGCGGTAAATATGGTCATTGCCAAAGCAATAAGGAGCACATAGCTTCCCAGTGTCATGATATAGGGCACTGCGTTCTCAGAGGCATCCGGCCATCTGGCCTCAACCGCAGTATAGATCCACATGTGAAAGCCGCTGAAGGCCATCATCGCAATGAATATGCCAAGCGTTTCAAAAAAGGTTATTGCACGGGCGTTAACCCGTTTGTCTTCAGTCAAGTTCATGTGAATGGTCATTCCTTTCGCGAATGTTTAAGGCACAAAACGGACTTGATAAGGAATGACCATTTTGTACATGTGCCGCGGTTCCAGAAGGGGAACGGCACGCACTTTAATTTATTGATAGTTTGAATACTTTCAAACTATCACCGCTTTATACCCCAAGCCGTGTACTGTTATGATTTCAAACTCTTCACACCGGGAAAGCTTATCCCTGAGCTTTGTGATGTAGACATCGACCGTGCGGGACGAACGCTCCATTTCCAGCCCCCAGAACTCATCCATCAGCTGCTGTCTGGTAAATGTCTTTTTCGGATACGACAGCAGCTTGAACAGGATGTTGAACTCCTTTACCGTCAACGGGATTTCAGTATCACCCAAATAGGCGGTATTTTCATCGGCATCCAAAAGGAAGCTCCCGATGGTCAGCTTTTTATCGTTTGCGATATTAGCTCGCCGCAGAAGGGCGCCAATCCGCAAAAGCAGCTCATCTATATCGATGGGCTTTACCATGTAATCGTCAATTCCGATACGAAAGCCTTTCTGTTTGGCTGAGATATCATCACGCGCAGTCATAAACAGGATGGGGATCATTTTATCCAGCGCGCGAATGGATTCCGCAAACTCAAAGCCGTCCACATCGAGCATCATAATATCCGATAGAATCAGATCCACCATATTGTCCACCATAGCGTCATAGCCTTCCGCTCCGGTCGTACAGCTGATGACATGATATCCATTATTTCTCAATGAGGTACAAACCATTTTATTAAGCTGCGCATCATCTTCCAGCACAAGAATATTGACCATTATCTATACCTCCTTGTTAAGTAGTCTTGATTTATTCTGGCCTTTGTATTATACCACATCCGCGGGATATGGTGTAAGGAATCCTCTGTTCTGGTTTCGCCGCAGGCGGGAGGAAAAGAACTCAGATCAAATGTAAAATAGCCGCTTTACGGTTATTTTACTATAAAAATACCCAAAGGTTAAGTCCTTAAAAAAGTTTCTGTGCAAGCTGCGTTTTTAACATTTTTTTAACATCCCATTGTTATCTTTTCAATATCCCCACGCTAGAATGCAATCACAATCTCCCGATCCCCGTCTTTTTTGAGAGGGTATCGTGAAGATCTGAGAATAAAACACGCAAACTCATGAGGAGGATATACAATGGAAAACGAAAACAAGGGTTTTTCCTACACCTATTCTGCAAAGCAGCAGGAGGAAGTTAAGCGTATACAGCAGAAGTATATGCCACAAGAAGAAAATAAGATGGAACAGCTTCGCCGCCTGGATAAAAGCGCAACGAAACCCGGTAAAATTGCCGCCTACATCATTGGCATTATCTCATCGCTGATTCTTGGGGTAGGCATGTGCTGCACGATGGTCTGGCCGGAATACTTTGTAGTCGGTATCATTATCGGCGTGGTCGGAATGATTGGAATGTCAGTGACCTATCCGATCTACAACAAAATAACGAAGAAGCAGCGCGAGAAGCTGGCGCCGCAGATCATACAACTGAGCAAAGACCTGATTCAATAACCGTTGGGAGTGGATATTCGAATGGTTCTGGAGCCCACCATAGGGAGAGGACGCCCATGCGCGGAATAAGCTGGGATCCAGGCTGCGTTTATGACACGCCGGTCTTTTTTTCTCTGAGTATTTGGAGATGTACCGAGGGAAAGCAGAGAGAAAGGTGCGAACCGCAAAAGCGCCGCGGCCTTTGCCGATGAATTGCGTCATGGGCGCATTGGGCTGAGCAAGGCGGCAACATAGTGGTTTTAGCCAGCGAGTGCCGTTGTTGTCGTTTTCGCTTTGATACTTCGGAGGTTCTCCAGTTGATGCGATCCTCCCATTACTCATTCATGAAGAATATTACTTCCTCCATAAAAATCCAGGTATTGACTTAAAGCTTGCTTTAAGTTGTAAAATATAATTTAATTTAACTTAAATTATAGCATGAGGCAGATACGCAGTCAATCAGAGCGAGGGAGGTGTATGCCGTGCTTTTGAAGCAGCTGAAATACTTTATAATGGTAGTCAAATATAATAGCTTTACCGAAGCCGCCGAGCGGTGCTATATCTCTCAGTCCGCCATTTCACAGCAGATTCAAACGCTTGAAAAGGAGTTGGGAGTGGATCTCATTCATAGAGAGAACCGCCGCTTCATCATAACGCCGGCCGGTGAGTATTTTTATCGCCATGGACAGGAACTCCTTGATGAAATAGAAAAATTGCGGCGTGAAACCATTCGCATCGGACAAGACAATGAATCGCAGTTACGAATTGGATATTTGAAATGTTATAGCGGTCAGGATTTACATCAGGCCATTGCGGATTTCTCACAAGCTTACCCTGATGTGTCAATTCAGATCGTCAACGGGACGCATGAGGAATTATATGATTTGATACGTTCCGGCGGTGTGGATTTGGTTTTAAGCGATCAAAGGCGCGCCTTTTCTGATGAGTATATTAACTTCCATTTGCTTTATTGCGATTGCTATGTGGAAGTATCTAACCGCAGCAAGCTCAGTGCTTTAGCGCAAGTGTCCCCGGACGATTTAAGGGGGAGTCCCTGTATTTTGATTTCGTCAAAAGAGCAGCAGGACAACGAACAAGAGTTTTATCAAAATACGCTTGGGTTTAGCGGTAATTTTCTGTTTGCGGAAAATCTGGAAGAAGGCAGACTAATGGTAGTGGGAAACAGGGGGGTTATGCCGGTGGAATATGTAGGAACTCTCCCGCCGCTGGGTTCCGCGCTTTTGAGGTTGCCATTGTGCCGGAATGGGCTTCAGATTCAACGCAACTACTGCGCGTTTTGG
>Ga0154000_1000198_pt1 | contig 17101 bp, 15 predicted proteins | sample TSNC084MetaG_FD_104674 | JGI IMG/M metagenome (GOLD analysis project Ga0154000, IMG submission 104674) | Attine ant fungus gardens microbial communities from North Carolina, USA - TSNC084 MetaG | ecosystem: Host-associated > Fungi > Mycelium > Unclassified | place: USA: North Carolina, Lumber... | reverse complement strand
TTCCTTTTTTGCGCACCGGAACAAATGCCTTATGCTCTATATAAGCAACCGGCACTCCAAAAATAAATCCTCTGGATTCCGGACCGACTACGATGTCATACTTTACCCCTTTTAGGACTTTTAATAGTTCATCGATTGCCAGCTGCAATCCATCCGGTTCCTGTAACACAGAAGTAATATCCCTAAAAATAATTCCTTTTTGGGGAAAATCAGGAATACTTCTTACATATTCTTCTAATTGTTTCAACCTTTTATCCTCCTGAATCTGATTTACTTAGCATATAATTATCAATTACCACCTGTAACATTCGTTTTCCATTATATTCATTGACAGCCGGATGGTAAATAATATTCATTTTTACCTCATTTGCACTTCCGCTGATCAGTTTTTTCTCTATATCATAACCATATTTCTCTTCCAGTTCAGAAAAAAATTCCCCACTATCTTTAAAAAGGATTCCGTCTATAGAGAACCCCCGGTCAGAAACTAAAACTAGTTTAATTACATTTTTATTTTTCCCAAAAACCAGACAACGGCGAATTCCAATCTCTTTCTGTGCAAATACCGGTTTAGAATTCCCATTTCCAAAAGGTTCTATCAATTCCAGTTCATGAATCAACTCTTCATTAAGATATTCTAAAGGAAGAGCCACGTCTATCCAGATTTTTTTTATAAAGTCCGCTTCTGTCAAAACAGCGTTTTCGTTTAATCTTCTGCGTAACTTTGCTATGTTTTTCTCATCCAGAGAAAATCCGGCCGCCATAGGATGTCCGCCAAATTTATGTAAAATATCACTACACTTACTTAGCTCACGATACATATGATAGGCTTCTATAGAACGTCCGGAGCCTTTTACTCCTTCTTCTCCCTTTGTTAATACCAGGGCAGGTTTTTCAAACCGTTCTCTGATCCGCCCCGCAATAATACCGGCCAGACTTTCGTGACAATCCGTAAGGTAAATAACAAGAACCTTATCATTTTCCAGATGATTTATTTCCAGATAGGTAAGAGCCGCTTCTACTCCTTCTTGTGTCATGACTTTTCTTTTATCATTCAGGGATTTCAAATCTCTTGCAAGAGCGGCCGCTTTATTTTCATTCTCTTCTAATAGAAGCTCCAAAGCTCTTTTCGCAGTATCCAACCGCCCGCCGGCGTTTAAACAAGGACCTATAATAAATCCAATATGATAAGTTTTTACCTGATTCAAATTAAGTTCATTGGCCAGAATCAACGCTTTCAATCCGTTGTTTTTTGTCTTACGTACAAGGCTAAGTCCATATTTAACAATAATCCGGTTCTCATCCTGCAAATCCATGACATCTCCAATAGTGGCGATTGCGGCAAATTCCAAAAACGGATACACATTGCTCTTTGGCAAACCCTGAATCATAAAAAGCGCTTCTACCAATTTATAAGCTACTACGGCTCCACAGATTCCCTTCAAAGGGTAAGTACAGCCACTTTGCTTCGGGTTTATTACAGCATCGGCAGGTACTAAAATCTCACCATTTTCATTGGCCGGAACATCATGGTGATCCGTAACAATAACCGTAAGTCCCAGTTCTTTTGCATATTGAACCTGAGAAATAGCAGAAATCCCGTTATCACAGGTTAAAAGCGTATCTACACCGGCCTCATAAGCAGACTGAATGATTCTTTGGTTAATACCATAACCATCCTGAATACGGTCCGGTATTTCATAATCCACCTGTGCGCCGCATCTTAGCAAAGCTTTAAAAAGAATATACGTGGAACAAACTCCGTCAATATCATAATCTCCGATAATCCTGATTTTTTTGTGATCATTTATTTTATTCAACAGAATTTCAACTGCCTTTTCCATATCCTTTAGAAGCATCGGATCGTACAAATCCTCCAATGACCCTTCTAAATATCTGTGAATGGCTTCATCGCCCTCCACATCCCGGTTCCTGATAATCCGTGCAATTACCGGATGAATGTGGTGTTTTTTAGATATTTCATTGAAATCTGCTCTTTTCGTATGTAAGAACCATTTTTCCATTTTTAAAGTGTCCTCTCAATCATTCAAAGAATGGATTAATAAACCACTTCTTAACTTTGGTTCAAACCAGGTAGACTTTGGCGGCATCAAAAGCCCCGCATCGGCAACCATCATTAACTCATTCATAGAGGTTGGATACAGGGAAAATGCTGCTTTCATATCTTCATGAACCCTCTTCTCCAGTTCTGACAATCCCCGAATTCCGCCAATAAAGTCAATTCTCTGATCCGTTCTTGGATCTCCCACTCCCAATAGCGGAGCTAATATCTGATCCTGCAGAATACTTACGTCCAGACCTTTGATCGGATCATTGTTTAAAAATTCCTGGTAGAAATTAAGCCGATACCATCCGTCTTCCAGATACATTCCGATGCTGCCCTTTTCCTCCGGCTGATAAGGAGTCTTCCCCAGAAAGATCACCTGGCATTTTTCCTTTAGTTTATCTAAAAATTCTTCTTTGGTCTGACCATTTAAATCCTCTACTACCCGATGATAAGGCATAATCATCAGCTGCTCGGCGGGAAACAGCACCGAAAGAAAATAATTAAACGGCTCCTTTCCGGTATAATCCGGATTTTCTTCCCGGCGCTTTCCGCTTACCTTTACTGCCGAAGCTGCCCGGTGATGCCCATCCGCAATATAGGTACATTTTATCTCACGAAAAATTTCTTCAATCGCCCGAATATCTTCTTCCCGATCAATTACCCATACCCGATGGGAAATTTCATCCGTTGACATAAAATCATAAAGCGGAGATTCATCGTGAAAAAAGGCCGAAGCTTGCTTTATCTTGATCACTAAATCATTTAGTTTTTGATTACCGCGATAGGCAAGAAAAATTGGGCCGGTCTGTGCATTACACATATCTACATGGCGAATCCGGTCCAATTCCTTTTCTTCTCTTGTATTTTCATGTTTCTTAATCACATGATTAAGATAATCATCAATACTCGATACCGCTACAATGCCGGTTTGACTGCGGCCGTTCATTTCCATCTCATACAGATAATAGCAGGGTTTTTCTTCCTTAATAAAGCAGCCGGTTTCGATCCTTTCTGTCAAAAGCCGGGCGGCTTCCTCATAGACGCAATCTGCATTAGCATCCACATCATCAGGAAATGCTGTCTCCGGCCGGTCGATGCAAAGGAAAGAAAGAGGCTCTTTCTCTACCTCTTTCTTAGCTTCCGCTCTGTTATAAACGTCATACGGTAATGCGGCAACCAGTCTCGCAACAGAAGGATGCGGCCGGATTCCTATAAATGGTTTTACAACTGCCATAGTATCTCCTTATTTTACCACTCGTATTTTCAAGATCCCTTGGATTTTATTCAGAGCTTCCACCATAGCCGGCGTTACTTTACATTCTAAATCAAGCAGGGTATAAGCAAACTTTCCTTTGCTCTTATTCGTCATATCCGAAATATTAGCACCTGCTGCTGCCAGACCTCCCGTAATCTGCCCAATCATATTTGGGATATTTAAATGCAGAATAGAAATACGTCCTTCTCCTTTACATATTCCCATATCACAATCAGGAAAATTTACTGAATTTTTAATATTTCCGTTATCTATATAATCCATGATTTCTGCTACTGCCATAATAGCACAATTGTCTTCCGATTCCTCCGTAGAAGCACCCAAATGAGGAATTGCGATCACTCCTTTTTGCCCTGCCACTTTGGAATTAGGAAAATCTGTAACATATTTTTTCACTTTACTGGTAGTAAGAGCGGCTAACATATCTTCATCATTAACAAGTAAATCTCTGGAAAAATTCAAAATTACTACTCCGTCTTTCATCATAGCCAGGGAGTCTTTATTAATCATTTCTTTTGTTTCCTCTAATAGAGGAACGTGCATGGTGATATAATCACATTCGCTATAAATTTCTTCTACACTCTTTATATGTTTGATATTTCTGGAAAGCCTCCACGCAGCATCCACCGAAATATAGGGATCATATCCATATACCTCCATTCCCAGATGACTTGCTGTATTCGCCACTTTAATACCAATAGCGCCTAATCCGATAATTCCCAGTTTTTTTCCTCTTACTTCATTGCCGGCAAACTGGCTTTTATTGGCTTCCACTGCTTTTGCGATATCGGCATTGTCTTTCTGACTTTCTACCCAGTTAATTCCTCCTATAATATCTCTGGATGCAACAAGCATTCCGGCAATTACCAGTTCTTTTACCGCATTTGCATTTGCTCCCGGAGTGTTAAATACAACAATTCCCTGTGTTGCACACGCTTCCAAAGGAATGTTATTAACTCCGGCTCCGGCTCTGGCAATCGCTAAAAGAGATTCCGGCATCTTCTTATCATGCATACTTGCGCTTCTTACTAACACGCCTTCTGCTTCCTCAAAATTATCTGTCATCCGATATTTTGAGGAAAATTTCTCGGTACCAATTGTTGATATTTTATTTAAACAATATATTTTTCCCATAATAGTCTCTTATTTATGCTCCTCTTCAAACTTTTTCATAAATTGAACCAATTTCTCCACACCTTCTATCGGCATTGCATTATAAATACTTGCCCTCATTCCGCCAACAGATCTATGCCCTTTCAAATTTTCAAATCCGGCTGCCTTTGCTTCTTTGATAAATAAAGCATCCAACTCATCGCTTCCGGTAATAAACGGAACATTCATAAGCGAACGGTCTTTTTTCACTACGGTTCCCTTAAATAGCCGGCTGCTGTCTAAGAAATCATAAAGAATAGCGGCTTTTTCTTCGTTAACCACTTTCATGGCCTCCAAACCACCTAATTTTTTTAGCCATTTAAATACCTTGCCACAAATATAAATCCCGTAAGTCGGAGGAGTATTGTATAAAGAATGGGCATCCGCCTGAATTTTATACTTCATCATGGTAGGCGTACCCGGCAATACATCTTCGGTAATCAGATCTTCCCTGATAATAACGATAACAACTCCGGCAGGACCAACATTTTTTTGAACACCGCCATAAATCACACCATATTTTGTGACATCAATCGGTTCTGATAAAAAGCAGGAAGATATATCTGCTACTAATGTTTTTCCTTTTGTATTTGGAAGATTTTTAAACTTTGTTCCATAGATCGTATTATTTTCACAAATATATACATAATCTGCATTTTCAGAAACAGGCAGGTCGGAACAGTCTGGAATATAACTAAAGGTTTTGTCCTGGCTGGAAGCAATACAATTGGCAGTTCCATAAAGCTTTGCTTCTTCGTAAGCTTTTTTTGACCATTGTCCGGTGACAATATAATCTCCTACCTTATTCTTAAATAAGTTCATCGGAATTGCGGCAAACTGCAAAGACGCTCCGCCTTGTAAAAACAGAACCTTGTAATTATCCGGAATTTTCATTAAACTCCTTAAATCAGCTTCTGCTTCCTCAATAATTGTTTCATAAGCTTTTGAGCGATGACTCATTTCCATAACAGACATTCCTGTTCCGCCATAGTTCAGCATTTCTGAAGCTGCCTTTTTTAATACTTCCTCCGGAAGTACTGCAGGACCTGCAGAAAAATTGTACACTCTGTTCATTTTTACGTCCTCCTCATTGAAAATATAATATCTATTTAGTTATCTAAATCTTCCTGACTAAATGCTTCCGAAATCGGCGCTCCCGGAGCTACCATCGGGAATACCTTATCATCAGCCTCAATCTGACAATCAATCAATACCGGTTGATTCAGTGCCATCGCCTCTCTGATTACGGGTTCCACCTCTTCTTTTGTCGTTACCCGATAGGCGGCCACACCCATAGCTTCTGCCAATTTTACAAAATCAACCTTATCATTCAGTACTGTGGCTGAATATCTTCCGCCATAAAACAGGGTCTGCCATTGCCGCACCATTCCCAGCACATGGTTATTTAAGACAACCTGAATAATCGGGATATTATATCGAGAGGCGGTAGCCAATTCATTCATATTCATCCGAAAGCACCCATCTCCCGCAATATTGAACACTCGTCGATCCGGTTTTGCCAGCTTAGCACCTAAAGATGCGCCCAATCCGAATCCCATCGTCCCAAGACCGCCGGAAGTAATAAAAGTACGTGGTTCTTTGTATCGGAAAAACTGTGCGGCCCACATTTGATGCTGTCCAACCTCTGTAGTAATGATGGCATCTCCCTGAGTGATCTGATAAATTTGTTCAATAACATAGGGGCCTGTCAATCTATCCTCCGCATAAGAAAGCGGATGCTTTACCTTTAGCTCATGAATCGTTTCCAGCCAGTCTTTATGCTCCATCTGAGGAATCCTGGAATTCAAAATCTTAAGAACAGCCTTAATATCCCCTGTAATACAGGAGTGTGTCAGAATATTTTTATTTATTTCAGCCGCATCTACGTCTATTTGTAATATTTTTGCTTTCTTAGCAAATTTAGACGCATTTCCGGTTACACGGTCACTGAATCTTGCTCCTATAACAATCAGCAGATCACATTGGCTTACGCCAAAGTTAGAAGTCTTCGTTCCATGCATTCCCAGCATTCCGGTATATAATTCATCGGTTCCGTCAAATGCCCCTTTCCCCATAAGAGTATCTGCAACAGGCGCCTGTATTTTATATGCCAATTCCAATATTTCTGCATGGGCTCCGGCTGTAACAGCTCCACCCCCTATGAAAATATATGGTTTCTTAGCTTTCGCGATTATTTTAAGAGCATGTTCGATATCTTCCTTTTGAATCGTATCTGTAACCGGTTCAATGGTTTTAGGAGTTTCCGCTTTATAATCTGCCTCTGCTGCCGTTACATCTTTTGTGATATCCACTAAAACCGGTCCGGGTCTTCCTTCCACCGCAATTTCAAACGCTCTTCTTATGGTCGATGCCAGATTATTAATGTCTTTTACGATAAAATTATGCTTAGTAATAGGCATCGTGATGCCGGCAATATCTACCTCCTGGAAACTGTCCTTTCCCAGCAGATTTACCGATACATTACAGGTAATCGCTACCATCGGGACAGAATCCATATAGGCAGTTGCAATGCCGGTCACTAAATTGGTAGCGCCTGGTCCTGATGTAGCGATACAGACTCCAACCCGACCGGTTGCTCTGGAATATCCGTCTGCAGCATGGGCTGCTCCCTGTTCGTGAGAAGTCAGGATATGGGTTATCTCATCAGAATGTTTGTATAAGGCATCATAAATATTTAAAATAGTACCGCCAGGATATCCAAATACAGTATCAACCCCCTGTTCTTTTAAACATTCTATTACAATTTCTGCACCTGTTCTTATCATATACAACTCTCCTTTGAATTGTTTTATTTTTCCAAGATAGTATTTTCGATAATTAACCTGGAATTTCTAAAATTGCGCCGCGGTTTCCAGATGTAACCATAGCTGCATAACGCGCTAAATAACCGGTGGTAATCTTAGGTTCCCGCGGCTGCCATTTGGCCCTTCTGATCGCCAGCTCCTCCTCTGATACCGCCATATTAAGAGTATTGGCATTAATATCAATCTGAATCCGGTCTCCCTCTTCTACCAAAGCCAAAGGTCCCCCTACTGCTGCTTCCGGAGATACATGCCCAATGCAGGCCCCTCGGGAAGCACCACTAAAACGACCATCCGTAATTAATGCTACGGAAGAACCAAGGCCCATACCCGTTATCGCTGAAGTCGGATTCAGCATTTCCCGCATTCCGGGTCCGCCTTTAGGGCCTTCATAACGGATAACCACGACATCGCCCGCCACAATCTTTCCGCCTTTGATCGCTGCAATCGCATCCTCTTCACAATCAAACACTCTGGCCGGTCCTTCATGAACCAACATCTCCGGTGCCACAGCGGAACGCTTCACGATACCTGAATCCGGTGCCAAATTCCCTTTGAGAACCGCAATACCTCCGGTTTCACTATAGGGATTTTCAACGGGCCGGATGACGTCGTAATCTTTATTTACACAGCCTTTGATATTCTCTCCCACCGTTTTACCGGTTACCGTAATACAATCCGTATTCAATAAATCCTTTTTGTTTATTTCACTCATAACGGCATAGATGCCGCCTGCCTCATTCAATTCTTCAATGTAGGTATGGCCTGCCGGTGCCAGATGGCAAAGGTTCGGCGTTCTTGCACTCACTTCATTAGCAATGTCCATATTTAACTCAATCCCACATTCATGAGCGATTGCCGGAAGATGAAGCATACTGTTTGTACTGCAGCCCAATGCCATATCCATCGTCAAGGCGTTCATAAAGGCTTCTTTTGTCATAATATCTCTTGGACATATATTTCTCTTCAACAGCTCCAGCACCTGCATACCTGCGTGCTTGGCCAGACGAATCCGTTCCGAATATACTGCCGGTATTGTACCATTGCCTTTCAGTCCCATCCCAAGAACTTCGGTCAGACAATTCATGCTATTAGCCGTATACATTCCGGAACAGGAACCGCAGGTTGGACATACTTTATTTTCAAATTCCTTTACTTCCTCTTCGTTCATAGTACCTGCCGCATGTGCCCCGACTGCTTCAAACATGGACGACAGACTTCTCTTCTCCCCTTTGACACGGCCTGCCAGCATCGGGCCGCCGCTGACAAATATGGTAGGAATATTCACTCTTGCTGCTGCCATCAACAATCCGGGAACATTTTTATCACAATTAGGCACCATGACAAGTCCGTCAAACTGATGAGCCATGGCCATCGCCTCGGTGGAATCCGCAATCAAATCTCTGGTAACAAGAGAATATTTCATCCCCACATGCCCCATAGCAATCCCGTCACATACGGCAATCGCCGGGAAAACAATCGGAGTTCCGCCGGCCATAGCTACTCCCAGCTTTACTGCCTCGACAATTTTATCCAGGTTCATGTGTCCCGGTACAATTTCATTGAAAGAACTAACAATTCCGATTAAAGGCTGATTCATCTCTTCTTCGGTTAGTCCAAGTGCGTTAAATAAGGATCTATGTGGTGCCTGCTGGATTCCTTTCGTAACAGTATCACTTCTCATTTTCCTACTCCTTCTTTCTACAAAATCTTACTTTCTTACAAAGATAGCAGAATTTCTGGCGTTATGCAATTCTTTCTGCAATCAAATCTCCCATCTTTTTCGTCCCCACCTGCTTACAACCTTCACTCATAATGTCTCCCGTACGGTATCCGGCCGCTAATACCTTAGACACGGAATCTCTAATTGCCGCTGCTTCCTCATCTAAATCAAAGGAATACTGCAGCATCATTGCCGCTGACAAAATAGTAGCAATCGGATTTGCCATATCCTTTCCGGCAATATCCGGAGCTGAACCATGACTTGGCTCGTACAATCCCAGCTTACCGGCTCCCAGACTTGCAGAAGATAACATTCCGATGGAACCGGTTATCATACTGGCTTCGTCCGATAAAATATCGCCAAACATATTCTCCGTTAAAATCACATCGAACTGCCCCGGATTCATCACTAACTGCATCGCACAATTATCCACCAGCATATGACTTAAGGCCACATCTTGATAGTCCTTGGCGACTTCCTCGACCACCTGCCGCCAAAGTCTGGAGGAATCCAAAACGTTGGCCTTATCCACACTGACTACTTTTTTCCCTCTTTTTCTGGCGATATCGAAAGCCCTGATTGCAATTCTCCGGATTTCATTTTCATCATAGGTAAGCGTATCTGTTGCTTTACGAATTCCATTTACGATATCCGTATGACGATCGCCAAAATAAAGTCCTCCGGTCAATTCTCTCATGATTACCATATCAAATCCCAAGCCAATGATTTCATTCTTCAGTGGGCAGGCATCTTTCAGTTCCTGATACAAATAAGCTGGCCGGATATTTGCAAATAATTCCAGACCTTTCCGAATTGCCAAAAGACCTGCTTCTGGCCTTAAATGAGGAGCCACATCATACCATTTAGAATTTCCTACATTTCCGCCGACAGCTCCCAGCAGTACGGCATCATTTGCTTTGGCAGCAGCAAGAGCCTCCGGGGTGAGAGGCACGCCATGTGCATCAATGGAAACTCCGCCAAGCAAGACTTCCGTATAAGTAAAGGTATGTTTATACACTGCTCCCACTTTCTCTAAAATTTTTCTTGCTTCCTGAATAATTTCTGGGCCGATCCCATCTCCGGGAATAACTGCTACCTTGTAATTCATAAGATTGATTCTCCTTATTTTTGCGTATTATTATAATATTAGCTTATTTTTATCAGATTTTCAACTATGACTCTCTTTTTATTTCTTTTTTTCTATATTGGATTGGAATTTCCGGAATAACTATAGGTTATATCAAGGTATAAAAAGAACAACCGCTCACATAAAAGCGATTGATCTGCAGGATTATTTGATCCTATAACTTACTATTTTCCACTACCTTTAGCCGTGTATTGGCCCGAACCAGCTTAATTTTAGCAAGTTCCAAAGTATGTTCATCGGCCTTGTCTGATGAAATAATACTCTCTGCCCGGGCCTTTGCTTTGGCTGCACGTTCAAAGTCAATATTTTCAACCCATTCCATAGTGGTAGCCGCTATCAAAACTAACTCCCTGGATACTTTCAAAAAACCGCCGATACAGGCTGCACGTCGGGGTTCTTCCGATTGTTCTGTATACACCCGGCACTCGCCCGCACCAATTGCGGTTACATATGGTATATGGCCGGCAAGTATTGCAACCTCTCCGTCTATGGTACGCAAAGAAACCTGCCGGGCATCGCCGTCAAAAAACATTCCATCCGGAGATACGATTTGAAGATGAAAACTGTTCATAGGCTATTCCTTTCTCGCTTTTTCAACCGCTTCTTCAATCGAACCCACAAACAAAAAGGCAGATTCCGGCAAGTCATCATGTTTTCCCTCCATGATTTCTTTAAAACCACGAATTGTTTCTTTTAACGGTACATATTTGCCCGGCATTCCCGTAAACTGCTCCGCCACAGAAAAAGGCTGACTTAAAAAACGTTGAATCTTTCTTGCTCGGGAAACAATCTTCTTATCCTCTTCACTAAGTTCATCCATCCCCATAATTGCAATGATATCTTGTAATTCCTTATATCTTTGTAAAATACTCTGCACATTACGGGCCGTTTCATAGTGTTCCTTGCCAACAATATTGATATCAAGGATACGGCTTGTGGAATCCAAAGGATCAACCGCCGGATAGATTCCCAATGAAGAGATATTTCTGCTCAGCACGGTTGTTGCATCAAGATGCGCAAATGTGGTAGCAGGCGCCGGATCGGTCAGATAATCGGCCGGAACATATACCGCTTGAACAGAAGTGATTGAACCCTTCTGGGTCGATGTGATGCGCTCCTGCAATACTCCCATTTCCGTTGCCAACGTGGGTTGATAACCAACCGCCGAAGGCATTCGGCCGAGCAATGCGGAAACTTCACTTCCCGCTTGCGTAAAACGGAAAATATTATCAATAAACAAAAGCACATCCTGGCCTTCCCGATCGCGGAAATATTCTGCCATGGTAAGTCCTGACAATGCTACTCTCATACGGGCACCCGGCGGCTCATTCATTTGTCCGTAAACAAGAGCCGTTTTATTCAAAACCCCCGATTCCTTCATTTCATTATATAAGTCATTTCCTTCACGGGTTCTCTCACCCACACCGGTAAATACAGAAAGTCCGCCATGCTGCTTCGCAATATTATTAATCAGCTCCATAATAATAACTGTCTTTCCAACGCCTGCGCCCCCAAAGAGTCCAATCTTTCCGCCTTTTGCATAAGGGCAGATGAGATCTATAACCTTTATGCCCGTTTCAAATATTTCGGTAGTCGTTTTCTGTTCATCATAAGCCGGAGCCGGACGATGAATCGGCCAGCGTTCTTTGGTTTCAGGCTCCGGCTGATTATCGATGGCCTCTCCCAGCAGATTGAAAATTCTGCCTAAGGTTTCTTTCCCTACCGGCACACTAATTGGCGCTTTCGTATCCGTTGCTTCTATTCCTCTGGGCAATCCGTCCGTACTGCTCATAGCAATACATCTCACCATATTGTCACCGATATGTTGGGCAACCTCCAAAACTATCTTTCTCCCATTGTGTACAATTTCAATCGCATTCATAAGATCCGGAAGGTGGTCATCGCTAAATTTTATATCCAATACAGGTCCGATAACCTGTGTAACAATACCTATATTATTATCCATGTTTTCCACTCCTTAAAGTGCTTATTATATCTCACTCCCTGCAACAATTTCCGTTATTTCCTGAGTAATGGAACCTTGGCGGGCCCTGTTATATCTACGGCTTAAATCATCAATCATATCTTCCGCGTTTTGTGTTGCCGACTCCATTGCGGTACGCCGCGCCCCGAATTCGCTGGTTATACTTTCACAGACAGATCCCCACAGCATACCGGAAACATAGCTGGGAACGACGGCATTAAAAACTGCATTACTGCTGGGTTCAAATAAAATAATATCGTTTTTCTTGTTTTCCTCGCTCTTTTTGTTCTCGCTTAAACTACTGTCTAAAGGAAGCAGCTTCCTGATTGCCGGCTGCTGTTCTAAAACCGAAATAAAGTTGGTATAGACAACAAAAAGCTCATCAAATTCTTCTCTTACGAAACATTCGGCAAGTAAATTGCCAATTTCATGACAGCTGCCAACATTCAGCTTCTCGATCACGGAAAACTCATCGGTAACTATTTCATATTCCAGCCGCCCGTAATATTCTGCCGTGCGCTTACCGATGGGAAGAATACACACTTCTTTATCACCAATCTGCTCTTGGGCAAAGCGGAATATATTGTTGTTATATCCGCCGGCAAGTCCCCGGTCTCCGCCAATAACGACAAAACAGGTTTTTTTTGTTTCACGGGTAATTAAAAAGTCCGAATCCGTATCCACATTATTTGACGTTATTTCACACATTGCAGAATATATTGCCGAATGAAAGAGCCGGCTCTTTTCGATTCGTTCTTTTGCCCTTGCTAACTTAGAAATGGCAACCAGCTCCATGGCTTTTGTTATTTGTTTGGTATTTTTGATACTTTTTATTCTTAAATTTATATCCTTGGTTGAATATTCTGCCATGCTCCCCGCCTCCTTCCTTATTTCTTTTTTCGTCAGCGGCTTTGTATGAATTTTTCAGTAAATTTGCCAAGTGCAGCTTCGAGTTTTGCCTTATTTGTATCATCTAACCCCTCACCACTACGAATTACAGCAAGCAAATCTTCATGATAGGAGGTAAGCTCAAAAAATAATTCCTTCTCATATTCTTTGATGTCGCCGGGGTTTACATCCCGCAGATAATTGTTGACTACCGCATAAATAATCGCTACCTGCAGTTCCACCGGCACCGGTGAACTCCTATCCTGCTTTAATACCTCTACAATTCTCTCTCCCTGATCAAGACGCGCTTTTGTATCCTTGTCAAGATCCGCTCCAAACTGGGCAAAGCTTTGGAGTTCCATGTACTGAGAATATAATAACTTTAATTGGCCTGAAATCTGCTTCATCGCTTTAATCTGAGCTGCGCCGCCAACACGGCTTACAGATATACCCGGATTTACCGCCGGCATAATCCCCGCGTTGAAAAGCTCGCCTTCTAAGAAGATCTGCCCATCCGTGATCGAAATAACATTCGTCGGAATATACGCAGAAACATCCCCCTCCTGTGTTTCGATAATAGGTAATGCAGTAAGAGAACCGCCTCCACATTCAGGAGTAAGACGGGCGGCACGTTCTAAAAGACGGCTGTGTAAATAAAATACATCCCCTGGGTAAGCTTCGCGGCCCGGTGGACGCCGGATTAATAATGACAGGGTTCGGTATGCCACCGCATGCTTTGACAAATCATCATAAATAATTAAAACATCCCGGCCTTTTGCCATGAAATATTCGCCCATGGTACACCCGGAATAGGGTGCGATATATTGTAACGCAGCAAGATCACCAGCAGTGGAGCTTACGACTATGGTATAGTCCATCGCCCCGGCGGAAGTTAATAATTCTACCAGTTGAGATACCGTAGAATTTTTCTGACCGATTGCCACATAAATACAGATCACATTTTTTCCCTTTTGATTAATAATAGTATCTGTTGCTATTACTGTTTTTCCTGTCTGCCTGTCACCGATAATAAGCTCACGCTGCCCTCTTCCGATCGGAATCATACTGTCAATTGCTTTAATTCCCGTTTGGAGGGGAACACTTACTGATTTTCTGTCAATAATTCCGGCGGCCTGGGCCTCAATGGGTTTTACCTCACCGGCCTGTACCGGTCCTCTCCCATCAATAGGCTGTCCTAAAGCATTCACCACGCGGCCAATTAAAGCTTCACCGACCGGCACAGATACCACTTTACCGGTACGCCTTACGATGTCGCCCTCCTTTATGCCTAAGTCACTGCCCAAAAGAACAATAGAAACAAAATCCTTCTCAAGATTGAGTGCCATTCCAAATTGTCCATTGGGAAATTCAATAAGTTCATTGGCGATACAGGAATCTAATCCGTGTGCTCTGGCAATACCATCACCTACGGTTACAATTGTACCGGTTTCATATTGTTCTGTTTTATTTTCGTAATTTTTTATTTGAGTTTTTATCAAACTACTGATTTCTTCAATATTCATTTATCAGACCTCCGCTTGTGAATAGTCTGCATTCTTCAAGTCACGCTGCAGTTTTTTAAATCTGTTTTTAATGCTTGCGTCAATCATATGCCCGGAATATTCCAAACGAATACCACCGATGCAGGATTTATCGACTTTATTTTCCAAAATGATTGATTTGTTCATTAAGTTTTCCAATTTACTTATAATTCGCCGGCTTTGATTCTCATTTAATGCAACCGCGCTGATAGCTGTAACCGGTAAGATGTTTTTATCTTGATAATATTTATTCTGATACTCTTTAAAACAAGAGGGAATCAGAAATACATCTCTTTTTTCCGTAAGTATTTTTAATAAAATCAGCAGATAGGACTGTATTTTTTTCTCAAATACATGGTCCAATACCTGAATCCGCTCAGAAGCAGGGATTCTTGGATTTGACAACAACTTAACAAAATCGGGATTGCTTGCAAACACTCTGGTTATTTCGGCAAATTCTTCTTCTATTTCTTGTTCAAGTCCTTCTTCTGCCGCGAGCTCATATAATGCATATCCATATCCTGTTCCTTTACTCATACACGCCCACCCAATTCTTCAATGGCTTCATCAATCAGAGTTTCATGCACATCTGCATCGATTTCTTTTTCAACCACTTGCTGCGCTAATTCAATGACGATCTCGGCAATATTATCTTTCATTCCATCCATGGCTTTTTTCTTTGCCAGAGAGATGTCAGACTCTGCTTTTTTCTTGCGGTTTTCTGCTTCAAGACTTGCTTCGCCGATAATTTCATTGCCCCGGCGCTCGGCTTGCTCCGTAGCGGTTTTCATCATTAAATCCGTTTCAGCCCTGGCATTCTTTAGCTTTTCTGCATAAGTATCCTTGTCTGTTTTTGCCTCTGTACGCATACTCTCTGCTTCAGAATAGATTTTATCTACCTCCTCGGCTCTTTTATTAAGGATATCATTTACCGGCTTAAACAAGAATTTCTTAACAATCAGAAAAAGAATGATTAAATTTCCCATGGCCATCAAAGTCTGCCAGAAATCGACAGATATAAATTCTAATGTTTCAGGCATTCTCCTGTCCTCTTTTCTCAACAAAATAACAAATTAATTATAACAGTTTGATAAACATGCCGGGTGCAACAAAAATAAGAAGCATACCAACAATCAGACCATAAAGACCTGTTGTTTCCGCAATCGCGCATCCCATCAGCATTGTAGTGGTAACTGACCCTTTACATTCAGGCTGGCGTCCAATCGCTTCACAAGCCTTACCAACAGCATATCCTTCACCAATACCAGGTCCAATACCTGCAATCATTGAGAGTCCTGCGCCAATTGCGCAACCCATTAAAACTAAAGCTCTTTCCATTATGATACCTCCATATTTAATATATATTTTAACTTTCCTTACCTGCTGCCATTGACACATAAAGCATCGTCAACATACAGAAGATATAGGCCTGTAAAATACCGCTGAATAAATCAAAGTAAATTGATAAGATCGCCGGAATACCAAGCTGCAGCAGCGGAATGTCTGCCAGCATTCCCGGCAGCCACTGCAAAACAACCGAACTAAGCCATGCCAGTGCAGCGTATACCAGAGTAGAAATTACCACTCCGGATGAAACATTCCCAAATAAACGGAATGACATGGAAATAGGTGTCGAAAATTCTCCAATAATGTTAAATGGCATCAGGACCGGAATTGGCTCCGTAAGACCTTTTAAATAGCCAAATAAGCCATTCGTCTTAAGCTTGAAATACATAATCATCAGAAATACTACAATTGCCCAGCCAAGAGTCGTATTTAAATCAGCAGTCGGCGGATACATTCCGATGAGACTGCTTAAACTGCAAAAAGCCGCCAGGGAAAATAATGCTGCAATAAAGGGCGCAAAATTTCTAAACGCCTCCCCCATATTATCCCTCACAAAATTATTTGCCATATTCACAAGATACTCCGCTATGACCTGCCTTCTTCCGGCCGGCCGCCTGACCTGTAAATTGCGTGTTAACCATTTACATAGGAGGACAATCACCAGCATCAATATCCACATATTGACTTGGGTTTCCGTTATTACAATACCAAAGGGTAAGCGAAACAGGATCTTTGCACCGGTAATTTCAACACTCATACCGCATCACCTCGCTTTGTCCGCCGCTCCTTAAAAAATCCAACAAAGGCAATGATCAGCCTTGGATAGATAACGGCAAGCAAAATCGGCAGCCAATGGAAAATCCCATAGGTTACCGCCATATACATTCCCGCGCCAATTAGCAACATAAGTCCCAGTTGACGTAAGGAATAGGAAAATTGCATTTTCTTTTTGGCATCATTTTGATCTTCTATTTTCGTAACACTTTGAACCGTCAGGCCCATTAAGAAGAAATTAAGAAGGGCAACTGCCCCTCCATAAATAGAACCTATAAATACTGCCAGGCTGTACTTTCCACATATCATAAAAACGATTTGTGTTATGGTACTGCACACCAGTATACCTACTGCCATATTTATCGTTTCTCTTTTAACCACC
>Ga0154000_1000197_pt1 | contig 17158 bp, 13 predicted proteins | sample TSNC084MetaG_FD_104674 | JGI IMG/M metagenome (GOLD analysis project Ga0154000, IMG submission 104674) | Attine ant fungus gardens microbial communities from North Carolina, USA - TSNC084 MetaG | ecosystem: Host-associated > Fungi > Mycelium > Unclassified | place: USA: North Carolina, Lumber... | reverse complement strand
GGTTCTTTTGACGAGGAAGCCAGATCCGCGCTCACTCAGTTAGTCCAAAGTCTGGAGAAGGCCGGTATCCCGCTAAATAAACTCGTCAAGAATCTGGTACAGCTTACCGACTGTGGAGAATTTGATGTATTTAATGTTATATATGGGGACTTCTTTAAAAAGGATAAACAACCACCCGCAAGAACTTTGCATGGGGTTTCTTCACTGCCTGGAAACGCACAGCTTTCCGTGGAAACCATTGGATACCTTGGCGAGACCGAATCCGTAACCTTATCAAACAGTACTACGATCGATCTACCGTTTTGTCAGGCAACTAAAGCGGGAAACCTTATGTTCATTTCCGGCCAGATAGGGCTGGATAGTAAGACTGGGCTCCTGGCTCCGGATTTTGAAACACAAGAGAAGCAGATGCTGAATAATGTGTTTGGAATCGCGAAAGCAGGCGGTTCGTCGATCGCTGGTTTGCTTAAGTGCAACGCATTTATCAGCGATATATTGATGGCGGACAAATTTAATGATATATTTACAGAAATAGCGGGAAAATGCGACTGCTGCATGCCTATATATGAGGTTAATGGTCTCGCATACCCGCCCATCATAGTTGAGATGGACGCAATTGCCCTAATCGAATAATCGTATTGGATAATGTGAAGCAATAGTGAAAGGTGTGATGATATGGAGCCAAAATGGATGAACACGATTCAAACGCCCGCGCTGGTCGTTGATGTGCCTGTAATGGAAGAAAACATCAGAGAATATCAAGCCGCTGTCAGCAAAAGCGGATGTAAACTACGTCCTCATATAAAGACGCACAAAATCCCCCGAATAGCAAAAATGCAGATTGCGGCCGGTGCGCAAGGCATTATGTGCGCTAAGCTTTCTGAAGCCGAGGTCATGGCTGATGCGGGCATAGATGATATATTCATTTGCTACCCGATTATCGGAACGGAAAAATTAGAAAGGCTTGGCGCATTAAATAAGAGGCTTAAACGATTAATCGTCGAGGTGGAGAGTATCGAAGGTGGTGAGGGACTATCCGCCTATGCCCAGGAAACACATCAGAACTTTCAAGTAATCTGCGAAATAGACAGCGTCCGGATGAACAGGACCGGATTTAAGTATGAGACGGCGGTCGAAGATATCCTCAAAGTATCAAAAATGCCCGGAATACAGGTTATCGGCATATTTGCATATGCTTATATGACCATGCGGGATGGTATCGCGCATTCGGCGGAACAGGCCGGTGTGGCAGAGGGCAAACTGACTGTAGCCGTAGCGGAGAAACTGCGTGCCGCGGGCCTGGAGTTGGAGATCGTTGCAGGGGGCTCCACCCCTACCGCCAGATATGTAGCGACAGTCCCCCAAATAACGGAGGTCCATCCTGGTACATATGTCTACTACGATACGATGAGCAAGTTTTTCGGGATTACAAGTGAGCAATGCGCGGCATATGTGGTTGCCACTGTGGTCGCCTCGAATGAAAAGCGGGCTTGTATCGATGGAGGGTGCAAGACGTTTTCGACCGATCTGGCGATAGACTGCCCACCTCTGCTTTTAGAGGGATATGGGCGCATTCTCGGCCATGAAAATCTGCGTCTTGACCACATGAGTGAAGAGCATGGAATCGTTATCAGCAAAAATGGCGAACCGGTAGATCTTCCGATCGGGACGAAGCTCAAGATCATTCCAAACCATATATGCCCTTGTGTGGCCCTGCATGAATACGTTTATTTTGCACAGGGTGATACGCTGGAGAAAGTCAGGGTCGAAGCCCGCGGAAAGCTTGAATGATAAGTTCAGGCATTGAAATTATAATACATATTAAGTGAGGATGATGGATCATTGAAAAGCGCAAGATCACTGTTAGAGGCCTGCAAGGCCGGAAAACAAAAGCTGGGTGTTCATATCAGTGGGGGAGATCCGCAGATGACCGAGATGATAGGCAATATCGGTATTGATTTCTTTTGGATTGACACGGAACACTCCATGATCGACAAAGCCACGCTGCTTGGGCACTTGATTGCAGCCCGGGCAGCGGATGTACCAGCTTTTGTAAGGATTGCCTGGAATGACAGGGTACTCGCCAAGCCGATTCTCGACGCGGGTGTACAGGGCATGATATTCCCTATGGTGAACTCGGCGAAAGAGGCGGAAGACGCCGTTAAAGCGTGCTTGTACCCCCCAGACGGAGTGAGGGGATTTGGGCCAGGCCGCGCAATTGATTTTGGACTGACGCCGATAGACGAATATATAAAAGAAGGTCATAAGGATGTCTTGACAATTGTACAGATAGAGACAAGAGAGGCTGTGGAATGTGTCGATGAAATTGCCGCCGTTCCGGGATTGGATATCGTCGCCGTAGGACCAGGCGATTTGTCCGGAGCGTTCGGAAAGCTTAACCGTATTTATGACACTGAGATTCAAAAGATCTTTGCTTATGTGATAGCTCGCGCACATGCTGCAGACAAGCCCGTGTTAATTTCGAGCATTCCCTATGATAAAGCCAATATAAAAATGTGGATGGATTTGGGGGCAGATATGATAACTGCCGGCGGCGACTACAGCTTTATAATGAACGGAGCTGCAACGGTAAAATCAAATTTCTCTCAGTTGTTAGCGGAATAGAGTTATGGTGTCATTTTCACCTTTTTCTGATGAAATGAAATTCAGAACCTGTGCTCATAGAATTTGTTTTATGAACACAGGTTCTCAATGTCGAGGAGTTATCAAATGAAGCTGTTAAATTTCTATACCGATGATGGAATACATGTGGGAATAAAAAAGGATGAAGGGATCATAGACGCGACAGCAGCGGGTATTGGTTCGAGGATGGAGGACATTATCGCCAACTGGGACATTGCGTCTGGGCTGCTGTACAGGATGTACGAAAACAGATTCCTTCCTATGCTACAGGAGGACGATATCACTTTTGCGCCTACCGTATCCGGATCGGGGAAAATCCTGTGCTCGGGCCTTAACTACAGGGGCCATGTAGATGAGACGTCTAAAGAAACAGAGAAGGACTATCCTGCCTTCCCCGTTATCTTCTCTAAATTCGGTGATGCGCTCTCCGCACATAATGAAACCGTCTCCCTCCCTGTTCATACTTTCCGCTGTTTTGATTATGAGGCTGAGCTTGTCATAGTCATTGGTAAAACGGCTTACAACGTCACGGAAGAAAGAGCCGGCGAGTATATTTTTGGCTATACCTGCGGCAATGACCTCAGCATACGGGACGCCCAATTTGTCTCCAGCCAGTGGCTTATCGGCAAGACCCATCCGGGCTTCGCCCCTGTCGGCCCATATATCGTAACCGCCGACGAGATCGACCCGTGCGATCTCGATATAACCTGCAGGCGAAATGGCATCACTGTCCAATCGGGCAGCACCTCGGACATGCTCTTTAGCCCGAGCCGGTTAGTCAGCTACTGCTCCAGGCATATTCGGCTTGAACCAGGCGATATTATTTTCACCGGCACGCCAGAGGGCGTGATACTGGGCAAGGAAATGGGAAAGCGCGACTGGCTTGCGCCGGGTGAGGAGGTTGTTGTCACTATTAGTAAGATCGGCAGTCTGAGAACCATATTGGGATAATCGAAACAGGGCCAACCCTAAGTTTTGGAATTTCTCATTTTCTTATTTTTGTGTTCTGAAAATCCCAAAAAACTATTGAAATATCATACACATCATGATATAATACCCTTCGTTACGCGCGGGAATGCTGGAATTGGCAGACAGGCCAGACTAAGGATCTGGTGGCTGTAAGGCCGTGAGGGTTCAAGTCCCTTTTCCCGCAGTACCTAAGAGATTGCCGAAGCCCTTGTGGTTCCGGCTTTTTTTGCTTTTGGAGCGAATTATTTGGTTCGAAGAAGTATCACTTTGTGTCACTTGCTTTGCAGGAATTACCTCTAGAGCATTTAATACGGTTAGGTCAGTTGATTCACTATTTTCTGTGTTAAATATATAATGCGCCATGGTGGTTGCTTCATCTGCATGTCCCAGCATATCTTTTACGATACTTAAATTCACTCCATTATGTAATAGTGTGGAAGCATAAGTCTTTCTGGTCTTATGCATTGATTTCAGGGGTAGTCCAATATGCTTGCAGCCATGTTTTATCTGTGCATCAATCGAAGCGGGTGTAAGTACGTGGTCGTCCCTCACAATTATAAAGTCTTCGCAGACATGCCCGTATTCTTCGTTAATTGTAAAAAGGTTTTGACGAAGGTAACTGTCAGAACCTTTTATAATTAATTTCAGTGAAACATAACACATCATCAGAAAAGTGCTTGTATAAGTAAGAAATTAAGATTATAATTAACGTGACAATAAGGTTATGCATGGAGTAGAGGAAAAACAGATAAGGTGAGTGTAGGTTGACTTTTTGAAGGCAGAATTATATTGAACTTTTAATAGGAGGTTTTTTATGTATAAATACTGGGAAGAAGTTACACAAATTCTGAATGAAGTTCTAGGGAATCCTGATGAGATTCAAGATAGTAGTAGATCTTTTTATGAACGAAATTGCCTGAAATTTTTCAGGGAATATATGTCTTTAATGGAAAATGAGAATAGACCATTAAATGCAATAACATATTATGATATAAATACATATCTTAGTGCCTTACCTTTCACAAATTCTCATAAGGTAAATCTTTATAATTCTTTGAAAAAGTTTTTTGATTATACATACAAAAAACAAATCACTCCTGATATAATGAGCAAGGTGATCAAATTGGATGTTAAACGAAAAAAAAATCGGGTAATTAAGGATGAAGACCTCTTTAAAATTAAAGAATTTGTCGTGAATAGCGAAAATGATTTAAACGATAGATTGATTATGGGTTTGTTTTTGTTTACTGGCTTAAGTAGAAAGTATATTGCCAATATGAAAACCTCCCAAATTATTTTTGAAAATGGAATTTATAAATTGACTATTATTAAAAAAGTGAAAAAAGGGCGGAATGTGAAATATGTCATTATCCCAATTAAAATGGAGTTACAATTAGTTATCAATGAATATCTTTTGGGACTGAATGAAGATAAAACAGATCAGAAAATAACTAATTTAGATGAAAATTACTTGAGTTCATATGTTTCTAACTTAGCATATAAAATCACAGGATCAAAATATCCTCCAACGATATTCTCAAATACATTTATTATCAATGCACTTAAAGATGGGAATAGGGTTTGGGAAGTAAGTAATTTAGTACTGGAATCTGTTGGTAATATAGCAAAACTTATCGATGAAAGCGGAGAAGAATTGTTCCGCAGACAGACGATGATTTTAAATAGTATTTAGGCTGGGTGTCCATGGTTGATGCGTAAATATTTCATTTTTCAGGTTAGTTACAGGTTCTAAAGGATTTAAATTTAGCAGATAATATCTACGGCATAAATCGTCCGCTTCTGTGAAAATCTTAGTTAAGAGGATAGCGCCTAACTTAAAGCCATATGAAAAAGCTTCATATGAGTTCATTGAAGTTGCTTGGCAAAACAGGTTATCAACCTTTTCTAACCGTTTATAATCTTCCTCTGTCAGCTTTTGTTTCAGGTACTCTTTTTCCTCACTGATTTTCTTATGTGTGGGGCGGTAATCAAGGTCTCCGTAAGGGAATATACCTTATTGACTTTTAAGGGTTATTCCCTTAAAATGAATTGAGACAGATCGGAAATTATGGGGGAGGGGTTCTTATGAATCCAGAGGTAATCAAATTCCAAATAAAGCATATCGAAGAAGCTATATCGCATATTGGCGCTAAGGTTGCTGATGCTGTAGAGCTATCAAAAAAGGCGTAAGAGCTCTCATCCGACTCGGAGACAATGTTTATTAGTATTCAATAAGAGATCGAGAATTTGATGTTTCACTTGATAGCTCATATGTAGCAGATGAGGAAACGGCTGAGAAATAAACCGATATGGTGTTCTTTCTCTCTTTCGTTTTTCCAATAAACAGCATCTTTCGTTGAAAAAAGTCTTCCCCATGTTACAATACTATCATCTATAATTATGTGCTTTTTTCGCTTGCCATCGCACAAAGGAGGCAAGCCTTTCTGAGTAGGGGGAACTGGGATGAACAAAAAGCAGCTAACCGAACAGGAGATTAGAACGCAATTCATCACTCCGGCTATCAAGGCGGCGGGCTGGGCTGCATCACAAATACGCGAAGAATACGCAATTACCAAAGGCCGTATTATTGCTCGTGGCGGTACCTATAAACGGGATAAAGCAAAATTTGCTGATTATCTGTTGTTCTACAAATCGCATATCCCCCTTGCTGTTGTAGAAGCGAAAGGCAATAACCATTCTATCGGTGACGGAATGCAGCAAGCAATGGATTATGCCGACCGCCTACGAATTCCTTTTGTCTTTACATCCAACGGTGACGGTTTCACATTCCGCAATCGTATAGATTCCAGCGAAAAAATTATCGGTTTGGATGAGTTCCCGTTACCCGGTACGCTTTGGACAATGTATAAGCAAAATGAAGGTATTGATGAGCAGCAAGAAAAAATTGTCACCCAGCCGTATTATGTTGAGCGCGAGGACAAGCAGCCCCGATATTATCAGTTCAATGCTATTAACATGACGGTTGACGCCGTAATGAAGGGTCAAGACCGCGTTCTGCTAGTCATGGCAACCGGCACAGGGAAAACCTATACGGCATTTCAAATTATCTGGCGGTTGTGGAAAGCGGGTGTGAAAAAGCGTATCCTGTACCTTGCCGATAGGAACGCTCTGATTGACCAAACCTATGTCAACGATTTCGCGCCGTTTAAGGATAAAATGACGATTGTCCGCAACAGAAAGATTGACAAGTCATATGAAATCTACCTTGCCTTATATCAAGGCTTGACCGGTGAAGGCGATAAAGATGTATTCAAGCAGTTCAGGCCTAGCTTTTTTGACCTTATTATCGTGGATGAATGTCATCGCGGCAGCGCAAAAGCAAATAGCGAGTGGCGAGAAATACTGGACTATTTCCAGCCTGCGACACAAATCGGCTTGACCGCTACACCTAAAGAAGACAAAGACGTATCAAACATAGATTACTTCGGCAAACCTATTTACACGTATTCGCTGAAACAGGGTATTGACGATGGTTTCCTTGCGCCATACCGCGTAATTCGTGTGCTTTTAGATAAAGATGCGGAGGGCTTCCGGCCTTATCTAGGGCAAACAGATCGTTTTGGAAATGAAATCATAGACCGCGAATACAACATCAGCGATTATGACCGTGAACTTGTGCTGGAGCAGCGCACTAAAATTGTTGCGCGGGTTGTATCCAACTATCTGAAAAAGCATAATATCCGCTATGACAAAGCCATATTCTTCTGCGTGGATACCGAACATGCAGACCGAATGAGACAAGCGCTTGTCAACGAAAATAAAGACCTTGTGCTGGAAGATGAACGCTATGTTATGCGCATTACCGGAGACGACGATATTGGCAAAAAGCAGCTTGATAATTTTCGTGATGTGTCCAGCCGCTGCCCAGTGTTGGTCACCACGTCCAAGCTGTTGACTACGGGCGTTGACGCGCAAATGGTCAAAATCATTGCACTGGATTCCAATATCAACAGCATGACGGAGTTCAAGCAGATTATTGGGCGGGGAACCCGTGTCCGTGAGGATTTGGGTAAGATGTTCTTTACCATCTTTGACTTTCGGGATGTGACGCGGCACTTTGCTGACCCTGACTTTGACGGACCGGTGGAGCAAGACGAATCTTTCACTCCGGGGTCGGATGGGGAAATCCCGACAATGCCTGACGACCTGGAGGAAGACCCCGAAGGTGGAGAGTGCGATGCCTGGCCCGATGTTCCCGGCGATGACGACCCGCCACAAGGAAAACGAACGAAGTATTACGTTCACGATGTTGAAGTGACCGTGCTGAAACAGCGCGTACAATACATCGACAAAGACGGGAAGCTGATTACGGAATCCATGACTGACTACACACGTCGAAACGTGCGCAACCAATACGCCACATTGGATGATTTTCTGGCGGCCTGGAATCATGCTGATCGGAAGCAGGCTATTTTGGACGAGCTCGCCGTGCAGGGCGTTTTAATTGAAGAATTGCAGGAGCAAATCGGGCTAGAGTTTGACCCGTTCGATTTGCTTTGCCATATCGCGTTTGACCAGCCGCCGCTAACCCGCCGCGAACGCGCCAATAATGTAAAAAAGCGTAACTACTTTGCAAAATACGGCGAACAAACCGCCGCCGTGTTGGATGCGCTGCTTGAAAAATATGCCGATTCCGGCGTCGTTGATTTGGAGAGTATGGATATTCTCAAAGTAAATCCCATCCGGGATTTCGGTTCGCCCGTCCATATTGTGAACAGCATTTTCAAAGGAAAAGCGAACTATGAGCAGGCGCTGCGGGAGCTGACCCATGAGCTCTATGTAGCGTAACGAACTGGAGGAAACTGAAATGGCAGTATCGAATACAACCAAAGCCTTAAAGGACATTATGCGCATTGACGCCGGTATCAACGGTGATGCGCAGTATATTGAGCAGATTACATGGATGCTGTTCCTCAAGGCTTTTGACTATAAGGAGCAGGAATGGGAATTGACGGAGGATGACTACTATCCTGTTATTCCGCATGAATACCGATGGAGTGTTTGGGCTGATGATGCGGAAGGCATTACCGGCGACGCTTTGCTTGACCATATAAACGCAATGTTTGCGGCGCTTCGCAATCTTGACATATCGGATGACCCTAAAAAACGCAAGTGGCGTATCCACGATGTCATGGAGGGCGTTAACAACTTCATGAAGTCGGGAACGCTTTTGCGGCAAGTTATCAACAAAATAAATGAGAATATTGATTTTGAAGAAGTCAAAGGCTCTCATTTGTTCAATGGCTTGTATGAGGGCATGCTGAAAGATTTGCAAAGCGCGGGCAAGGCCGGTGAGTTTTATACGCCGCGCCCTGTCACACGCTTCATTGTCGAACAGGTAAATCCGAAGCTTGATGAAACCGTGCTTGACCCCGCCTGCGGCACGGGCGGCTTCTTGACTAGCGTCATTGACCGCTTTACGGTAAACACGCCGGAAGAATACCGCAAGCTGCAATCCAACATCAGAGGAATCGAGAAAAAGCCGTTCCCCTATCTTCTCTGCGTAACAAACCTGATTGCTCATGGTATTGACGTGCCGGATATTCGGCATGACAATACTTTGCGCACCCCTGTTTCCGATTACTCCGTGAAAGATAAGGTGGACGTTATCGTCACCAATCCGCCCTTCGGGGGAGCGGAGGAAAAGGCAATATCTCAATCCGTATCGGCGGAGCTTCGCAACACCGAAACCGCCGACCTTTTTCTCGTACATATCATGACGTTGCTAAAAGACGGCGGGCGATGTGGTCTTGTTTTGCCGGATGGTTTTTTGTTTGGCACGGGTGTAAAATCCGCCATTAAGAAAAAGTTGTTGGAAGAAAACGACCTGCACACCATTGTGCGTTTGCCCAAAGATGTGTTCGCGCCGTACACCAACATCAATACAAACCTGCTGTTTTTCAGCAAGGGCAGGCCGACAAAGGGCGTTTGGTTCTACCGGCTGGAAATGCCGACCGGCTATAAGCACTTTTCCAAAACCCGACCAATGGTTGGCACACATTTTGACCCCGTCCGCGAATGGTGGAACGCTCGCATTGAAAGCGAGGTTTCACAGTACGTGCTCGTTGAGGATATTGCCGCTAATGATTACAATCTGGACATTTGTGGTTTCCCGCATGATACGGTTGAGATTTTGCCGCCCGATGAGTTTATCGCGCACTATCTGAGCGAAAAAGCGGCGATTTCCGCACGCATCGAAAGCATATTGGAGCGCATGTCCTCCACGATGGAACAGGGGGAGGCGCTATGAAAGCCGCGCAGTTAAGGCAATCTATTTTGCAGGCGGCGGTGCAGGGTAAGCTTGTGCCGCAAAACCCGCATGACGAACCGGCTGACAAACTTCTGGAACGTATCCGCACGGAAAAGGTGCGGCTTGTTAAAGAAGGAAAAATCAAAAAGGATAAACCGTTGCCGCCGATTACGGAAGATGATGTGCCGTATGACCTGCCGGATGGGTGGGTTTGGTGCAGGCTCATTAATGTTTGTTCTGTAATAACTGATGGCGATCATCAACCACCACCTAAAGAAGAAGATGGCATTCCTTTTTTGGTTATTTCGAATATTTCAAAAGGGTTTTTTGATTTTTCTAATACCAGATTCGTTTCACACGACTATTACAAACAGCTTTCCAACGACAAGATAGCTATTAAAGGCGACATTCTATTTACAGTGACAGGATCATTTGGGATTCCTGTAGTGGTTGTCGAAAACAGACAGTTTTGTTTTCAGAGGCATATTGCACTTATTCGCCCTCTGATGCACATTTATTTGGAATATTTGTACCGTTTTTTATTGTCACCATTATGCTACACTCAATGCGTTTCAGTTGCAACTGGAACCGCACAAAAAACGGTGCCCTTATTAGGATTGCGCAACTTGCTTTTACCCTTACCGCCTCTCGCCGAGCAGCAGCGCATTGTCGCCAAAGTGGACGAGTTTATGACCTTGTGCGACGAGTTGGAAGCCGCCGAAAAAGAACTGGATAAGCTGGAAGCCGACTTTGCCGAATACCTGCCCAAATCCATTTTGCATGCGGCGGTGCAGGGTAAGCTTGTGCCGCAAAATGTCCATGATGAACCGGCCTCGGAATTGCTAAAGCGCATCCAACAGGAAAAGGCGCGGCTTGTTAAGGAAGGAAAAATAAAAAAAGAAAAGCCTCTGCCGCCGATTACGGAGAATGAAGTGCCGTATGATTTGCCTGATGGGTGGGTTTGGTGCAGGTTGGGGGAAACCTGTGAATATGGTTCTGCAAATAATGCTGACCCTGACAATATATCTGATGACGCATGGCTATTGGACCTTGAAGATATAGAGAAAGACACGGGGATTTTAAGCAGCATAATTATGAAGAAGGACCGAAACAGCAAGAGTACAAAGCATATTTTCGTGAAAGGAAATGTTCTATATAGCAAGCTTCGACCATACTTGAATAAAGTCATCGTTGCTGAACAAGATGGTTATTGTACATCGGAGATATTGCCTTTGGATTTTCATGAAATTGACCCTTATTATGCTGTGTGGTTTATGCGCAGTCCTTTCTTTGTGGAATATGCAAATCGTTGCTCATATGGGGTTAAAATGCCAAGATTAGGAACCGAGGATGGTCGTATGGCATTATTTCCTCTCCCTCCCCTCGCCGAACAACAGCGTATTGTCGCAAAGGTGGACGAGCTTATGGCGCTATGCGATGAACTGAAAGCAGCAAGGGATGTGTCTATAAAACCCGTGGTCTCTAATGTCGTGCCGTTTCCGCAGACAGAAAACGGCGATGGGGAATTGCTTATGGTTGCCCAAGGTGAGGTTTCGGGTAAGCTCTCAAAGGAATTAAAGCAAGCTCAGGAAGATTTGTTTGGGGATGGCGTGGATGAATAACCCCATCGCAAAAGCAAGATGGGTTTTGGAGACGAAAAGAATAACCGGCGTCCCCGCCGAATCGCTTCATAACATCGCCAGCAGCGAGGGTATCCGTTATTTATACCGTAGCCTCCCCAACGACCCAAAGCTGGGCGGGCAGTTGCTTTATAAGGGAGACCAAAAGGGAATCATTATCAACACCTTGATTAACCACAAAGGACGGCATAATTTCACCTTTGCACATGAGCTGGGCCACTACTTTCTGGAACATCCGCCAAGCTACAAGCTGGAGGGGCAGTATGGCTTTTGGTGCTCAACAGATGATATTGGCGATGGGAAAAAGCCGCGCGAAGTAGAAGCGAACCGTTTTGCGGTTGAGCTGTTGATGCCGGAAGATGATTTTCGCCTTGACATGGCGGGAGCACCGATTGATTTTGATTTATTCCGAGGTTTGTCAGACAAATACATGGTATCGAAACACGCCAGCAGCAACCGTGTTTTGGATTTGACACTTGCCTCGTGCATTGTTATTGTCACCAACGGAAGCCGAATCAGCGGCTATAAGGCTTCACGGGCAGCAAGGGGATTTCTGCGGCGATCAAATACAATCCCGGATGAAACGGCGGCGATTGACGCAATCACCCGTAAAAAAGGGCAAGTAGATTTTTACGAATGTCCGGCGGATAGATGGCTTGCCCGTTCTGTCCCGGGGCAGAAAATATATGAATGTACTCGCGGTAATTTTGAAAACTCAGTGGCGATGACGATATTGAAGTGGTAAATGGAAGGGTGCAAATGATTACTATTGAAGATTTGAAGTCACAACTCAAGAACCTCTATATAATAGATGAAAGGGTAACGTTTAATTTGCCTGAATATGAGCGTTTCCAATCTGATTTATGCAAATTCATTTATGAAAACCATTTTCAGAACACACCAGAATGGTCTACGATTTCTAATAATTTGATATATAGATCAACAGAAGTTTTGGTGTGGCAAGATGCCGATATTATCATGATCCAACTCGAAAAATTACATCGCAGACTGTTGACTCAAATAAATGAAGGCTTTTGGTCATATGTTCACCCGTTAATAACAGCCATATCCCAACAAAAATTTGTGAACCGACATTATGCAGACGCTGTTGAATCAGCATTCAAAGAAATCAATTCTCGTTTGAAAAAGATATATCGAAAGCAGCGTGGAGAAGAAAAAGACGGTTCAAAATTAATGAAACAAATATTCTCGGTGGATAATCCACTCCTTATATTTGAAGGATTGGATAGTGCGAGCGGAAAAAATGTACAGATTGGATATATGGAAATTTTTTCAGGGGCTATGACAGGAATTAGAAATCCAAAGGCGCATGAAAATCAAATCATTACACGAGATGCAGCTATTAAAAGGTTGGTTTTTGCTGGTTTGCTTATGGATAAAATTGATGAAGCATTGATTTATAGTAAGATTATTGAATAACCCATATCATTTTTAATGGTTGCACTATAGAACAGAGGAGCATCATGCAAGGAGAAAATTACTCAGTAACCCAATACAGGAAGATGACCCGTTAAAGAGGTTTGCCGTGCAAGACGCTTCCCACTTAAAAAACAAAAAATGGATACCTGATATTTCGATACTATTCAAGCCGGATTTAAGAGCCGCACTTTTACCAAAAACACTTTCACTTATCCCGGTTGAAACGATAGAAACCGCCGTAAAGTGGCTGGAAAATAATGGGTTTTTAAAAGTATGCATATATGGCGTATCTACAGGAGCGGCTTAAATCATCCGCTCCTATGGATCCGTAACAGGTTGTTGACCTTTCCTGCCGAGTCGCCTATAATTGAAAGAGTGGGGGATCCATAGCGGATGACCAGGCGAAATGGATCGGAAGGGAGCGGACATGGAGTCTGCAGTACCGAATAAAGTCAGCCCTCTGGCCGTAGAGCCGGTAGGTAAGCTTTTAATGAAATTTGCGGTGCCCAGTATTATCGGAATGCTGGGTACCGCTCTTTACAACATCGTGGATCAGATTTTTATCGGCCAATATGCAGGCGTGCCGGGAAATGCGGCGACGAATGTAGCATTTCCGATTACGACGATCTGCCTGTCTATGATTCTTCTGCTGGGAGTGGGCGGCGCTTCGAATTTTAACCTGGCAATGGGACGAGGGAACCCGGAAAAAGCAGGGCACATGGCAGGAAACGCCATTTCTATGATGGTGATTATGGGAATCTCTTTTTGCCTGATTGTCCGTCTGTTTCTGGAACCATTGCTACATCTCTTTGGTGCCACGGAAAACGTACTTTCTTACGCGCTGACCTATACAGGGATTACCTCTATAGGGATCCCCTTCCTGATGCTTGCCAATGGAAGCAGCCATCTGATTCGGGCTGACGGCAGTCCGGCTTATTCGATGGCCATTATGGTGACCGGCGCTGTGGCTAATACGATTCTGGATCCAATCTTCATCTTTAAACTGGACATGGGTATTGCCGGAGCAGCATGGGCGACCGTGATCTCCCAGGTACTGACCTGCGTTTTGGCAGTGTTGTATTTAAGACGTTTTCGGACTATGAAGCTTACGAGGGAATTATTTATTCCCCAGCTGCGGTATGTGAAGGCCATTCTGACATTGGGCGTTGCCTCCTGCTTTAATCAGCTGGCAATGGCTCTGATGCAGATTGTTATGAATAATACCCTGACGTACTATGGCGCCCTGTCCCGGTATGGCAGTGAAATTCCGCTGGCCTGTGTGGGTGTGGTGTCCAAGGTAAATGTCCTTCTAATTGCGTTTATTGTCGGTACGGCACAGGGAAGCCAGCCGATTATCGGCTTTAACTATGGTGCGAAGAATTATGACCGGGTAAAAGAGACCTATAAGAAGGCGATCCTTACCGTAACGGTCATTTCGACCATCGGATTTTTGTGTTTTCAGATCTTCCCGCATCAGATTATCCGCATTTTTGGAAGCGGCGATGACTTGTACTATCAGTTTGCGACGAAGTATTTCCGGATCTTTATGGTGCTGACTTTCTTGAATGGGATCCAGCCGACTACCTCGAATTTCTTTACTTCGATCGGTAAGGCTAACCGGGGCATTTTACTGTCTCTGACCAGACAGATCCTGTTCCTGCTGCCGCTGGTGCTGATTCTGCCGGCTATCTTAGGGATTGATGGCGTTATGTATGCAGGGCCGGTGGCAGACTTGGCGGCATTCCTGCTGTCTGTCTTCCTGGTAAGCAGGGAGCTTAGGCGAATGGATGTGGCTTAAATGTAAACTTTTCATAAAGGAAGAAATTACTATAGCAGCAGGCATGTTTTTGTGATATACTGAGGAGCGAAAGAAAAGAAGTAATCTTGCGGAGGACAAAAAGTATTGAAATTTGATCTGCATTGTCATACAAAAAATGGGTCACTGGATTCTAACGTGGCGCTTGAGGATTATATCCGGATCCTGAGAAGAAAGGGGTTCGGCGGCATGCTGATAACGGACCATAACACCTATAATGGCTACTGTTACTGGCAGGAGTTGAAGAAACATACACATGAATTTGACGATTTTGTAGTATTAAAAGGCATCGAATACGATACATTGGATGCGGGACATTTTCTGGTAATTATGCCGGAAGAGGTGAGCCTGCGGATATTGGAGGTGCGCGGCATGCGGCTGTGGACCTTGGTAGAGACGGTACACGCCTTCGGTGGCATTCTGGGACCGGCTCACCCCTATGGGGCTAAATCCTACAGTCTTCGCCACGCAAAATTCATGCAAACCGCAGAGTACATGGCAGGTAGTTTTGATTTTGTTGAAGCCTTTAATACCTGTGAGACAAAGGAATCCAATTATAAGGCAAGAGCGCTGGCAGAGCGGCACCGGCTGACCTGCTTCGGAGGTTCCGATTCCCATAAAACACTCTACGTAGGAACTGCTTATACGGAAGTTGAGTATCTGGTAACCGGCCAGAATGATTTCCTGGAGGCGGTACGTACCGGCTGCGTAGCAGCCTGCGGCGGTATTGAGCGCGAAGAGAGAAGCAAATACCGGAAGCTGATTCCCATGAGCACAGCCTTTCGGGTCTATAACCGGACAATGGGCATGGTCAAAGCCTATTCCAGAAGGCATAATTTAAGGGAACTGTATCAGCAGTAAATTACGCGATTTTTTTCGGGAGTTTCCATGAAAATTCCCATGAAAATCTCTAAAAAAGTATTGACAACCAATTAAAATCAGGTTATACTACACTAGCGTTTTGCGATAGAGCAGAGTGCTAGAAAATGCAGTTGTGGCGGAATTGGCATACGCGCATGATTCAGGTTCATGTCCACGTACGTGGGTGAGGGTTCAAGTCCCTCCAACTGCACTAATTGTAAGTAATCCGAACCATCTGCCAGTCTTTGCGATTGGCGGCAGGTTCGGACTTTTGTTATATTTGAAATAGGAAAAGAGGGCAAGCGTTGTGCATGCTCTCTTATTCGTAAAAATAGCAGGGCTTTGCCAATAAACACTGGCTCAAAGTTGTGATTGTTAAACTTGGAAACGGGTGATATAATGCACCTTATAATGCATCCTTTTGACAAAACGCGTAGCAATCCGTAAGTATCAGGGGTCAAAATACCTTTTGACCCCGACATCATTATAGGAAAGGGTTGGTAGCAAAATGAGTGGAAAAATAATTATTTATCTTATTTCAATACTGCTTTTTATTGTTTTATTCTATATAGTAAGCAGTATTTGGTTTCGCGGGAAGCGTAATGCATACCTTAAGCTATTTTTTGTAATGGGATTATTGCTTTCTTTGTGGTCACTGACCAACGGTACCAATGTACTTTTAAGTGAAGATTTTTACATTCAGCTTTATCCCATAAATATGATGTTTATTTGCATCATTCCGTCAATCTTGCTGCGGTATATGCTGTATTTTACCGAGTCAAAGTATGCGTCGTCTCGTGCAATCACATGGATATTCACTATTTTACCGGTGTTTGATGTTCTATTACTGGTGACCAATTTCTGGCACCATGGAATAATCGCTTCTTATGACGGGCTGCGTCCGCAACCCGGTTCGTTATTTATGGTACATGCCCTTATTGCGTATATTCCGGTCATTATTACTGTGGTTATCCTGTTTCGGTATATTATAAAAAATATTCGGAAAACCCCTTCTCTTATCCTTGTGGGCTTCGGGACGTTACTGCCCATAATATCAAACGTGATGTACACCTTTAATATCTTTGAATCAGAATTTGATGTTACACCTTTTACCTTTTTAATCATGTTTTTTGTCTTTGCAATCTATTCCATCCGGTTAAGGCTGTTTGATGTCAAAGAAACTGCTGTAGCCAGTTTATTTACTTCCTTGTCTGATGCACTTTTAGTCGTAGACAACGCCGGGTATGTGGTTGACGCTAATCCCTCATTTAAAAATACTTTTCCCACGCTTATACCGGATACCGATAAAATCGAGGTACATGATGTTGTATGTCAATTAGAATCCATAACCTCAGAGAAGGATCCTGCAAATGTGTTTGATTTACTTCTCTCGCTCTCGGAAGATATCCATAATGCGGAAATAACCATATTAAATGGAAGAGAATCACACAATTACGCATTATCAAAAGATATTATCATAGAACGTGGGCAGTATGCGGGATATATCTTAACTTTGTC
>Ga0154000_1000195_pt1 | contig 17307 bp, 18 predicted proteins | sample TSNC084MetaG_FD_104674 | JGI IMG/M metagenome (GOLD analysis project Ga0154000, IMG submission 104674) | Attine ant fungus gardens microbial communities from North Carolina, USA - TSNC084 MetaG | ecosystem: Host-associated > Fungi > Mycelium > Unclassified | place: USA: North Carolina, Lumber... | reverse complement strand
CTGTAGTATACCAGCAGCCTACAAGAGGAGAATAACAAGAAAAAAGCACGAAAGGAAGATGGAGTTTGAAATGTTTCATGACCCCATTGGTGCCTTTCGCAGAAAGGCGGATTATAAAAATGAGAAGCGGGTGAACCGTTAATGTGGTCACCCGCTTCTGTTATGCTGTGTACATTTCTAAGATTTCTTTTAACTGCTTCTTATGTTTCATCGACTTTGGAGTTTGCATGGCGTAGCCAATTCCAGATATGAATTCGATTAAAGAGGACTTTGGGAAAAGAAAACCATTCCGTTGGAACACCACAAATCTTTCTTCATTGATCCACTGTTTAATATGCTTGTTAGAGTACCCCGTCATCTCATGAACTTGTGATGTGGTAAGCAAATCAGGGTATCCGTCAATTAATTTACGGTAATATTCATTAAGCAAATTAGTAAAGAGGTTATCCGTAGGAATCGCCATTTCAAGATGTGATTTTCTATGACCAGACGAAAAGGATGGAAAAATATACTTTCCCGGATGCTCTTCTGTCTCCCTCAAATAAGATACAATATCTTTTGTGGCGATACTATACTTACGTGTCTTTTTCCCACTGTTGACAGAGGGGATAATCCCGCTGTCAAGAATGTATTTTGCTTTCCGCTTGCTGATATGGCACATTACCCGAAGTTGTTCTAAACTCACAAAAGCTGGATATTCCTTCAACAACTCATGATATCTGTCTTTCATTTCGCACCTCCGTCAAATATTTTTTCATACTCTAGTATGTGTGATTTTTGGATTTGCGACTTATTTTTTATCCGACGGTAATAAGGTAAAATGATAAAATCCAAAAGAGATGCTTTTGGGATTAAAAACATCTTACCGTTTGAATGCGAATAACCCATGCTTATTGATCCAGTTCGTAATTGCTGCTGATCGAAAACCGGTCATCTCTTCAATGTTTTTCACGTCCAGCAGATCTGGATACGTTTTAAATTTTTCTTCATAGTACTGTCGCATTCCGAGAATGAACGGACTGTCAGGTTCCTCTCTACACTCCCGTCTGTACAGAAACGCGAGAACATCCATCAATCGGATACTATATTCTCGAAGTAGCGGATTGCTGGGATCATGTTTTACAGTGCCTTTAATTAGGCCTTGATTTTGAGCATTACGGGCGGTCTTAGGTGTAAAACCGCAAATTTCGCTTACTTGCTTCTGATTGATGAATTTTGGATAAGCATCAATAATTGTTGCATATGTGTTTTTCAAATTCATAGCCTTGCCTCTCATAATAATTATTTGTCGATGGTAGATGCTTGGCTGTGGAATCGCTAACGATTTCTAACCGATTTCTAACCGGCGAGTCATTTTCGCCGGAAATCCGAAGTGTTAAAAACTGAAAGCGTGTCAAGGGTTTTCTGCAAAAACCCTTGCAAAGAGTACATTTTACGGGCCATTTGGTACTGCTGACGACTGCTGACAATCGGAGAGAAATGCTAAAAAAGCCGCACTCGAAATCGTTTGATCGGTGATGAGCCGGTCCGTGGGTTCGAATCCCACCGTCTCCGCCATGTAGCCGTCAACCTTTAAGGGTTGGCGGCTACCGCCATTTTGAGTGGCAGTGAGTTTTGAATAGCCGCCGCTGTTTCCTTCTTGGACTGATACTCCAAGTGTCCGTAGGTGTTCACCGTTGTGCGTATATCGCTGTGTCCTACCCAATCCCTGATACGCTCTATCGCCACTCCATTAGCCATCATCAGCTTGTAACGGCGGTCAGTGAATTGACCGGCTGGGCGGCGGTATATAAAGGCGCGCCGAGCTTTGCTTTCGCAGTAAACAACTACACGATTGACAGGCATGGGACGCTGCTCTTTGACGAACAGAGTAACACCGCAGAGGGAGCGCATCCTACGCAGCCCGGTACATCGCCAAGAACCTGGTGGCGGCGGGACAGGCGAACAGGCTGGAGCTTCAGGTTTCCTACGCCATCGGCGTGGCGAGTCCTGTTTCCGTGCTGGTAGATACCTTCGGCACAGGGAAGCTGCCGGACACCGCCATCCTGGCGCTTATAAACAAACACTTTGACCTGCGACCCTCCGCGATCATTGAGCGGCTTGACTTGCAAAGGCCCATCTATGCCCAGACCGCCGCCTACGGTCATTTTGGGCGAAGCGACCTCGACCTGCCTTGGGAGCGGCTCGATATGGTGGAGGTATTAAAGGCGGAGTTCCCCTGATGTAATCATCACGAAAGCAAGCCGCCGCCATGCTTATGCCGGACGGCGGCTTGCTTTGATGCTCTACGGTTGAAAATTCCGATAATGAAGCGATTGTGTTGGTTTTAGCATGTGACTGTATTATGCATATACTGTTCTATAAAAACAAGCACGAATAACTATGCAATTCAAAAGTAATATTCCCATACACAGTATAACAGAAAGCCATTTAGGTACTTTGCATACATCTCTAAATCCAACGATGTCTCCAAAATTAAAAATACTGCCAAGAGTGAAGTAAATGCTATCAACTGCTAAGAATACAATTGAAAAGAAACACAATCCCACTTTAATCCAACTGTTATCTACCACAAGATACATGAAGGCAAATAAATAACCTAATATTATTGTTACAGTAAAACCGCTCATTGCTATTATGGCCCATTTTTTATCTGTTTGCGCCAATTTATAATTTATCGGCTCGTTCTCATAAAACACCCTTGTTCCACCATGATAAGTAAGCCATTGAATATGTGTCACTTTTACTTTGAATAATGACGCAACAAAAACATGGGAGTATTCGTGAATTATATGCTGAAAACAAACAGCGATTAAAACGCACGAAACCGAAATTATTTGCTGAATAAACTCACGTCCCTTCCCGAATCTAATATAAATTAAGCAGTTCACCTAAACTGCCGGAACCTACAGTATCTAATAATCCTAACGTACCACAGCATTATAGCATAAGCATCCAATAAAATCCATGCCTTGAAGCCAGCCGCTCCAAGGCATTTTATATATATCCAAACTAACCAATGAAGGGAGATCAGATATTTGAAATTAGTAATTACAGAAAAACCAAGTGTAGGAATGGCTATTGCCGCCGTTTTGGGAGCTAAAGAGCGCGGAGACGGGTTTGTTACGGGCAGCGGCTGGATCGTGTCATGGTGCGTGGGGCATCTGGTGGAGCTGGCCCGCGCCGATGCTTATGATGAAAAATACGCCAAGTGGGTCTATGAGGACTTGCCCATCATCCCGGATGAGTGGAAGCACGTTGCCGCTTCCGGCAAAAAGAAACAGCTTGACATCCTGCGCCGCCTGATGAACGGCAAAGACGTGGATACCGTGATCTGCGCTACCGACGCCGGGCGCGAAGGGGAGCTCATCTTCCGGCTAGTGTATGATCATTGCGGGTGTAAAAAACCCGTCCAGCGGCTGTGGATTTCCTCAATGGAGGATACGGCTATCCGGGAGGGCTTTGAAAAGCTCCGGCCTGGCACGGAATATGACATGTAGACTGTAGCTATCTGAAGAGGTGGGCGTATAATCAGGCGGGGGTAACTTCATACAAAGCTTCAACGGCAGCAGAACAAGCGCGTTATTGCGTAAAATAATGATATTATTTGAGCAACTAAAAAAAATAAAGTTCCTGAATTTCGGATCTCTGTTTCAAGAGAATATGGTTTTACCCTAAAATGCTACCAAATATATCCGCAAGTAATCATTAAATTAAACGATATTTATTAGTTTTATGTAAAACTTCTACAAATTAAAGGATTTAAAATCGTCTTTCATTTTCTTTAAATAACTATTCACGAGAGAAAGGCACATCTTTGGATTAACAAAATTCGTCACCTCTGAAGCAATAATTCTACAAGCTGCTACAAATTTAAGCGTTTCATTGATGGAATAGTTTTCATTGGAACAATACATGATTCCTGCCATAAATGCATCCCGATAAAAACGAAAGCGGCTATACTTCTCACTATTAAAACCAGATGTATATATAATGCATGTATTTTTATTTGCATAACAAATTTTATCATAATTAAATGGCATATAGACAGAATTCATGCCCGCATCCATCAATTTAGAAACCATTTTTAATATTCGCGAATCTGAAATGTCGTTTGGATTTCCCTCAATTGTCGTCTCCAAAAAATATGCGGAGGTTGAGTGAGAAATTAGGACTGCTGAAAAACGATCAAATAAGCCTTTATGATATTCGCAATGGTCATAAGCCGTTGCGAAGTAGAAAGTTGGCGTATTTCGGAACGTCGATGTAATATATTCGATTGATTCTCGAGAAATGGTATTTTGAAGAAGGATCTGGTTGGCATTGTTGATAACGCTATGCTTGGTTTTTAAGAAATATGGAGAAATTCTTTCATCAATATTGGAACTACGCAACGTAGTAAATACTCTACTGTAATTACCCTCTCTGATCTCTATAAATATTGCTGTTTGAACATCTTCCAGCATTAAAGCTGAATCGGTATTGATCCCATGCTCTTTACATTCACGTATATAGTCCATACCAAACATGTCCGAACCAACTGAAAATATGATTCTGGGCAAATAATCAAATCTTACCAGGTATTCCGCAACATTTTTCGCATTTCCTCCGTATGACCAGCTAACCTGAGAATCGGCAGACCTTTCAAAGGATAAATCATCAAAAAATCGTGGATTATTTGTTGGGATACTTATTATATCAACCATTGCATCTCCGATAATTAGAGGATATTTTTTGTTTCGAATGATATATCCACGACCTTCAATAATCCCCTTTTTTAACATGTTGGTTATAAAAACGGAAACAGAAGAGCGGGTTATCCCAAGCTGATCTGCAATCTCGTTGTGGGAGATAAAAGGATTATTACTGATTATTTTTAAAATTTCGGCTTCTCTTTCTGTCATGATCACCTCCATGCGATTTTTAAAGAATCTTATTCGCATTAAATAATTATTAGTATACTATATCAGAAGAGATATTATAAGTAAATACTTATTGTTGAGTTTCCGTGGTTTTATCCAAATATAAGATAAAAATTAGTTAATAAATTAGCTCAAAATCACTTATTTGTACTTACAATACATAAAGACGAGTATTGTTTAAATTCATCTGGTATACTTTCTGAAATAATTTTTGAATATTACTTGACAAAAAGATAATAATAAGCTATACATAGTATAAGCTTATATGAATAAGTAAATACTTGCTTTAGGGTTGATTGTAATGATTTGCGCATTCAATTATCATTAGTAATTGAATTATTTATTGAATATACAGGGGGTGGTAAAAAGGAAAATAACAACATTACGGCGAACCGGATAAAAGTGAAGGACCATTGTAAACAAAGTTGCATCATTATTTGATCACTGAAACTGCAAGTGAGATAATTATTGTCAGATGCAACAGAATCTGATGAAACACTTTAGGCAAAATTAAAATCTTGGAGGTAATTATGAAAAAGTCAATTAGTCTTATTGTTGCATTGTTACTTGCATTTTCGATACTTGCGGGCTGCTCTAATAGCGTAAGTGAGGATACACAAGAACCATCTGACACAGCTTCGAGTAATGCAACTTCAGAATCAACTGCCAGCGAACCTCCAGTCCGCTATAGTGCTTGCCTGATGCTAAATGGTTTTAGAGGTGATCATGGGCTTATGGATTCTGCAACTGAAGGATTTGAAAAGGCAGTTAAAGAATTCCCTTGTTTTGATACAAAAATTGTTGAGGCGGGCTATGATACATCAACTTATGAGACCACATTTATTGACTTGTGTGAGCAGAATTTCGATATTCTTATCACTGGTCTGTGGTCGATGAAAGGGTATGTTCAAACATATGCCAGTGAATATCCAAATACAAAATTCATCCTGTTTGACTCATCTCCCGAATATACAGAATATGAAATGTCCAATGTTCATTCGATAAGCTATATGCAGAATGAAGGGGCTTTCCTTGCGGGTGCTCTGGCTGCTTTAGTAAGCGAATCAGATATGCCCCTTGCAACAAACAGTAAAACGATCAGTGTTGTTGGAGGCAATAATAGTAATACCATTAATGATTTCATGGTTGGATATATCGCTGGTGCACGATATGTCGTTCCTGAGATGAAGGTTTTAAGTACGTATATTGCTAGCGTATCCGATTCTCCAAAGTGTAAAGATGCGTCTTTACAGATGTATTCAATGGGTTCAGATGTTAACTTTTCACCATCAGGTGGTGCTGTTGCTGGATCGATGGATGCAGCAAAACAAGCACAGAAATATGTTATTGGCGTAGATGGAGATCAAGCGATGCAGTATTTGGAATCCGATCCGGAAATGGCTAAGCTTATTGTTAGTTCTGCGTTGAAAAATGCAGGTCAGTCAATCTATATTATACTCAAGCAGGTATATGAAAATGGTATAGATTCAGTTGCTTGGGGTGAACATGAGATAATGGGTCTTAATCAGGGTACAGTTGGACTTGCCAAAAATGAAATTTATCTGGATGTTGTTCCAAAAGAGATTCAAGACAAAATTATTGAAATCGAGGAAGGAATTATCTCCGGTAAAATAGAAGTCCCCTCTGCTTTTGATATGACACAGGATGGCGTTGCCAAATATTTTGCGGATGCTGCTAAATAATAATAAAATTATATACCTTTAGTATGAAAATACTTAAGCGGCCTTTCTTTATAAGAACTGTTTAGTATGATACTTGAGAGGCCGCTTAAGAAACATTTAAGTACAAAATTATAAAACATTTTGGTATATATTAAAGTGAGGTGTTAAGTAGTTGATCCAAGAAATGCAGGAAATAGTAAAAATGCACGGGATAAAAAAAGTGTATTCAAATGGTGTAATTGCTTGTAATGAGGTAGATTTTTCGGCTTATTTAGGGGAAATCCATGCAGTTATGGGGGAAAATGGCGCCGGAAAAACAACCCTTATGAAAATATTATTTGGAATGGAGAAGCCTGATAGCGGAGAAATATATATTAAAGGCGAAAAAACCGTAATTTCTTCTCCTCAATCTGCAATCAAAAATGGAATTGGAATGGTTCATCAACACTTTATGCTAGTTCCAAGTTTGACGGTGGCTGAGAATATGATGCTTGGAATGGAACCAAGAAAAAAGGGCATCATGGTTAACTATTCTATGGCAAAAAAACTTACGGAAGAAGCATGCAAGAAGTATAATCTGCACCTCAATCCGAGTGAAAAGGTATTTAATTTATCTGTAGGGAGCAGGCAGAAATTAGAAATATTAAAAGCGCTGGTACGTGGAGCAAAAATCCTCATACTGGATGAGCCAACAGCGGTTCTTACACCCCAGGAGACCGCCGAACTGTTTATTGAGTTGAAGAAATTCAGAGAGATAGGAATTACTATTATTTTTATTTCTCATAAAATTCACGAAATTAAGGAAATATGTGACCGAATCACGATTATGCGAAACGGACGCGTTATGGGGGTTCATAATGTAAGTGATGTAACGGAACAACAAATATCAAAATTAATGGTCGGCCGGGATGCTATTCTTTCTATTTGTAAAAGCAAGTGTAAACCAACCGAAGTTGTTCTTGATATAAAAGACCTTATTTGCTATAAAAACGATGGGAAAGTTGCAGTTGATAGAATTAGTTTTTCTTTACGCAGAGGGGAAATTCTAGGCATTGCAGGGATTGAAGGAAATGGTCAGCAGCAGCTAGTCGAGGTTTTAACAGGGCTTTCTTCGAAATATTCTGGGAACGTAAAAATCTGTGGAAATAATATAAAGAATAAAGACGTCCATAAAATTAGAAACCTAGGTATGTCGCATATTCCCCAGGACCGTATGTCATTTGGAGTTGCTTTAAAAGCCTCAATCAGCGATAACTTAATATCCGAAATTGTGCAAACAAAAGAGTTTAATGGCCGTATTTTAATGCGTATAAAAAAGATCAAGGAATATGTAAATACTGCAATAGATAACTTTAAAATTAAATGTACTATGATGAAACAACCGGTATCAACTTTATCAGGTGGGAATATCCAGAAGGTTGTTGTCTCCCGAGAATTATCACTTGCTACTCCGCTTGTAATAGCAGACCAGCCAACGCGAGGAGTTGACGTTGGCGCAAGCGAACTTATTAGAAATAAGCTTGTTGAAATGAGAGATAATGGCTCTGGTATTTTACTTGTCTCCGCAGATTTAAATGAAGTTATTGAACTAAGTGATAGTATAGTTGTGATGTATGGAGGTAAAATTGTTGCTTTCATAGAAGACGGCAGTTATGTAAGCGAGGAGCAATTGGGTGAATATATGTTGGGCCTAGCCAGTCAAAGCGAAGAAATCATAAGAGGTGTTATGCATGTTTAAAAGATTTCTAAAAATAAGGTCAAATAACGTTAATATAGTTTTTGAACTAATTAAAATGTTAATAGTTATTTTTATTGTCGTTGGTATAGCTGCAATTATTGTTATAGTTACAAGTAAACAGCCAATACAATCGTTATTAAGTTTTTTTATTGGTCCATTTACAACAGCCCGAAGGTTTAGTGAGATATTTGAAGCGGCTACGCCTTTGATGTTTACGGGGTTGGGCCTTGTTGTAATGCTTCGTGCCAATTTGTTCAATTTAGCAGGTGAAGGAGCATTCTTTTTAGGGGCTCTGGGTGCAACCATTGTTGCCGTTTATTTTCCGATGCCCGGAATTATTCACATTATTGCATGTTTAGTTACGGCAATTGTTTGTGGCGCTTTTGCAGCCTTAATACCTGCAATTTTTAAAGTAAAATGGGGAACGTCGGAGCTAGTAACCTCTCTAATGATGAATTATATTTTAATATACTTCGTTATTTGGGTTATCGGTTATGTGATTCGTGACTATTCGGCAGGATTTATTGCAAGCCAGGAATTCTTACCGACCGCGATTATACCAACACTTTTTTCTACAGGAAAATTACATGCCGGTTTTATTATCGCCTTGATAGCAGCAGCAATCATGTCTGTTTTCATATTTTACACTAGGGCTGGATACAATGTGCGCATGACTGGTGAAAATCTTAATTTTGCAAAATACTCTGGGATCAACACCGCAAAAGTTATACTTTTTGTTCAAGTATTGGGCTGCGCAATTGCGGGGCTTGGAGGTGCTGTTGAGGTTCTGGGAAGATATGATCGATTCAGGTGGGGTGCTAGTCCGGGATATGGTTATACTGCAGTTGCTGTTTCTATGCTTGCGCGTAAGTCACCAAAACTTATCCCCGCTGCCGCTATTTTTTATGGGTATCTTGAATGCGGAGCAGAAATTTTAGGGCGAGAGAGCGATGTTACTCCAGAAGTGATACAGGTTATTCAAGCAGTCGTTGTAATTCTGATTGCAGCAGAAGCATTATTTTTCAATTGGCGTCAAAGGATGATTGTTAAAGCAACGGCAAATGACACACAGGTAGCTAGGAGTGAAAAATTATGACTATAGGAACTTTTTTTACAAGCATTGTATTAACCATAGATTTTTTAGATATGCTTTTAAGAATGACAACGCCTATTTTATTAGCAGCTCTTGGTGCAGTTATTTTTGATCGTTCTGGAATTGTAAATATTGGTATAGAAGGTATAATGCTTTTATCTGCGCTCACAGGCGTATTGATAAGCGCAGGTGCACAGAGTTGGATTTTAGGATTATTATGCGCAGTGCTGTGTTCTGTTTTCGTTAGCCTTTTATATGGATACTTTGTATTAAAATTAAAGACGCCATTAACTCTTTGTTCTTTAGCTATAAATGCTTTAGGAGCAGGAGGGACGATATTCATTCTTCAGTTGGTAACTGGAGAGAAAGGCAATACAGCGTCACTGGCGAGCATTAGTATTCCAACCATAGTAATACCATTTATAAAAGATATACCCATTGTTGGAGCAATCCTATCAGGGCATAACATTATTACATATCTAGCGTTTATATCAATCTTTCTTGTAAAGTTTTTACTGTACAAGACACCACTTGGGTTGAGAATGCGGGCAGTTGGCGAAAATCCGGATGCTGCGAGATCAGTTGGTATTAATGAGCATAAGATTAAATATACAGCTCTTATATTATCTGGGATATTAATTGGCATGTCAGGAGCATTTATGTCAATGGGCTATATGAATTACTTTGTAAGAGACATGACTGCTGGGCGCGGATTTATTGCACTTGCTGCGGAAATAACCGGACAAGCTACACCAATTGGTACGGCTTTATCGTCTTTACTTTTCGGCTTGATGGGTTCTATAGGAACGGCTCTTCAATCCTTGAATATACCGGGTGAATTATTAAGTATAATCCCATATGTATCAACGCTCCTTGCGCTATTAATTTACAATATGCATAAAAAGAGACAAATGAAAAAGGTCTATTTGGTTTGTCATCCAAAAAGAAACAAGCTAGTAATAAAATAAATATTAAAGTACAAAAAAGAACAAAATTATTATTTTTTACATGAAAGGAATAAATAATTATGAAGAACATTAACAGTAAAGAAGATAATTTGCATAAGGATATGTCTGCGTATTCTATACAAAGACATATAATGTGTAAACGCGGCGAAATTGGAGAATATGTTATTGTTCCAGGAGATCCATTCAGAACGGATATCATTGCCGAGTATTTTGAAGATGCTAAGCTTATAGCGCATAATCGGGAACATAAAACCTATACAGGAACATATAAAGGTATTATCGTTTCTGTAACCTCAACCGGAATGGGCTGTCCCTCGGCTGCGATTGCAGCAGAAGAATTATATAGATGCGGTGCAAAAGTTTTGATTAGACTTGGAGGTGGATATTTACTTCGTTCAAATATGAAAGAAGGGGACATAGCTGTCACGCTAGGTTCAATGAAAGAAGAAGGGACAACAAGAAATTTTATCCCTGATAATTATCCTGCGATAGCCGATATAGATCTTGTCATTGCACTAGTCAGATCGGCTGAGTGCCACTTGAAAGGTACAGGTCAAAATGTACATACCGGAGTTACAGTAACAACAGATGGTTTTTATAGTGAAACGGACGAGTATCTGGACTCACTTAGAAAAATTAATGTGATGAATATTGAAATGGAATCTGCGGCAATTATTTCAGTTTGTCAGAGAAATAATATCAGGGGTGCTTGTATTTGCGCTTGTGGTGTTGACAGTATATCAGAAGATTCAAGATTAGTTCGTAATATAACAACAGAAAGGCAGATAAAGATTACTTTGGATGCAATTTATGATTTTGATTGTGCAAGGAAAGAGGGAAAATTAATAAATAATTTTTAATAGTATTTCAGATTAAAAATGCTATATATAGATTTCTGATTCAAATCAGGAATTTATATATAGCATAAAAAGGTCTTTAAAAGGATTAATAATGTTTAAAAAAATAAAATTTATTAACATAATGATATTTTTTCTGGGTATTTTTGTAATGGGGCTTGGTTCTGCAATTATATATGAGGCTGGATTAGGAACCAATTCTATCGGAACTTTTGTCGATGGCGTACATTACATAATTGGTGTTTCTAGAGGGATTGCAAATACAATTGTATGTATTGCTTTTATGATTCCTGCATATTTTTTTGCGCGAGAGTTTTTTGGAATCGGAACTTTTATTAGCATGTTTGCAATAGGTCTTTTTATTGATTTATGGAAATTAATTCTTAATCTATTTTTAATTAATAGTGTTCCAGCAATTGTCCTTTTCTTTATTGGTATTATTATCAACTCAATTGGAGCTGGCTTATACATAGCTGCAAATGTAGGTATTAGCTCTTATGATGCATTTGTAATGATTATTTTTAAGGTAACAAAGCTTCAATATAAATATGCAAAAGTATTAACTGATTTTTTAATGATTTTATTAGGCTTTATAATGAGTGGTGTAGTTGGAATTGGAACTATAATAAGCGCTTTCCTAAGTGGCTTTTTAGTACAATATGCAATAAGGATAATTTCAAAATACCTTAAAAAGAAATCACCTGTATAAGAAATGCTCTGGAGATATTATAATGAAAGACGTGTATTCCTTATAGTCTTAGAAGTTTTGGTATTGGAGAAATGCCGGATGCAGACAGTTTTGGAGACCGAGGCAGCAATACTCTTAAATCAATCTTTCGAAGTCCAGAATATCGGACTTCAAATCTTGAGCAAATGGGATTGTTTAATATAGAGGGAGTGGAGATATTAGAGGGGCGTCTGATGCCGGATCATATCCACATGCTTGTAAGCGTCTACGTATTTATTTTACTTTTCATATGCCTTGCCCCCTTAAACAGGGTTTCGACCTTGTCATTTTTGCATTATACCACCCCTATAAAATATACGGAGTTGATTTTTTCACGACTATTCAAAGTCAAAGCGGAACCTGTTTTTCTTAACATACTCATGGGCATAAGAGCCTTCCTTAACATAAAACATGACATCGTCACGCGCCCCGAGAGTTTCTTCATAAAAGAATTCCTCGACATCAGGGTCATGCAGATCACCTTGATCCCAGAGCGTTTCCCCCAAATAGCGTACCGGCTCAATATAGCGGACGCTTTCCGGGAGGTGTATGGCCCTGAGCCTGGGGCAGTCATAGAAGAGCCGATCCGGCAGTATGACAGTTCCACGCCCTAAGTACACTTCCTCAAGATTGGGGCAGTCTACGGCGAATACAACGCCAAAAGCATAATTCCTAAACCATGTCCTTATATCAGGAAGCCGTATGACCCTTACGCTTTTATCGTTCTCGATCACTGTCCCGTCAAGGACAAACTGATCCACCTCGCTGTCTTCAAGCCGCGCCGGTATCTCGATAACCCCGCGCCCGTCCGAGATGATCCGGTCGATATACGCGGTGTTTTCCGCTTCCGGTAATTGAGAAGTTCGGACAAAATCGCGGTCGTATTTCTGTTGCTCGTGTTCAAAGCATAATTTACCCAGCCGATAGTGGATAATCAGACCGCCGTATTGAAAAGTCTTTCTTCCTAACATCCAGCTTCTCCTTATACTTACAGATATTCTTCCGTCGTGCTAATGTTTGGAAGCAGGCAAACGCCTGGGCATATTCCCGTACCTTGTAGTGGGCAAGGCCCTCCGCGAATAACGCGGCTGAAGTTTACCACTATTATTTATAATGGTTGCCGTCGTCGTCCACCAAATCTCCGTAATCGCTGTAACGCACAACCCTTCGGTTTCCACTTTCATCGGTTACAAACATTGTCGTTCCATCAATGTTTCTGCCAAACCCGTATTGCGTATCGCTGCCGGCTCCGCGCACTAATCCGGATTCGTATTTATCTTCCGACTCCGATCCTGCAGAATAATCCGTATTGTAAGTAGTTGCGTTATTATTAGCTCGCCGCTCCTGATCCCGCCTGATTACCGAGTTTACATATTTAAGCCTGTCGCTTGCTAACCTGCCAATATCACCCGTATCTTTTGCCGCCTCCTTGTAGAAATTTTGCGCTCTGTAGTTATTTGCCTTAACGCCATTGCCATACCAATACATATTTGCCAGATGATAATACGCCTCTGCCGAACCGAGCTTAGCGGCTTTATTAAGCCACGAAAGCGCCAGGTTTATGTCCTTGTCAACCCATGCCCTGGCTCCGTCAAATTCGCCCCGGTACAGTTGCCCGAGACAGCACATTGAATCCAAATGTCCATATTCCGTTAGTTTTTCAACAAGCTTGATCCCCTGATCCTTGTCGTCCAATAGCCCAGCCTTGATTACGTTTACCGCAATATTAAATATAGCGCTTTGAACCTTCGCGTCGCTTTGAACCTTGCCTTCCCAATTAGCTATTGTGCTTATGTATTCCGATTGCAGAAATTCCTCCGCGTTCTTATGTCCTTTTTCCGCGGCTCTCTGCAACCAGCCGCGTCCCGCGTTAAGATCAAATTTTCCGACGGTTCCTTCGCAAAGTGCTTTTCCAAGTTCATACTGCGCCTCGGTATGATCCGAGTCAGCCGCCCAAGCTAAGCGCAGGCCATATGTATAATACAGTTTCTTTTTAAGCTCTTTCTGCGCTTCTAAATACTTTTCTTCACCTTCTTTAAGCTTATTAGTTATAAAAGACTCAAGGGCTGCCACGCGGGTCTTGCCGGCTCCGGCCTCGATTGCTTTCCGGAGAGATTCCCTCGCCTTGGCTGTGTCGGCTTGTTGGTAGCCCAAGTACAAAAGAGCGTCCGTACAGCCAAGCCCGGCGGATTGTTCAAAACAAGCAAAGGCTTCGCTTTTGAACTCTTCGGCGCGTTCGGGGTTGTTTTCATTTTTACCTGTATATTCAAGTCTCAGACCTCTCTCAAACAGCACCTCAGCTTTACTTTCCTGATTTCCCATCGCAATCCGCGCTTTTTTATCGGCGATTCGTCTTGCCTTCTCGGCGGCAAAACTTTCATTCCCGTATGCCTTTAGTGACTTATTGTACCATTTTTCCGCCTCGTCAAGGTTTTTCGCAACGCCATCGCCAAAGTAATAATACTCGGCAAGCCTGTACTGCGACTTATATTCGCCCTTTTCCGCGGAGATGGTAAAAAGTCTTATGGTCTCGGACTTATTTCCGCTTTCCATAGCTTCATAAGCCATACGGTATTCCTTCTCGCCCTTTTTCTTCTTGATGCCAAACAATCCCATAATAATAACCTCCGTTTTTTAATCTTTTCGGCGATAGCGCCGCGCTATATCATGCGCTGCTCCGCTTTGTCATATTGCGCCAATTCTTCCACGATTTATCTTTACGCCGCAACCGGTATCAAGCGTACAATTCCCGCAGCGCTAAATACTCCTCTGCTGTCACACAGTATAGACACTCCATTTTATCCACTTTAGACGCTAAATTAGGCGACTTTCCTTCTTGCCTAAAATATGTTTAATAATATCACCTTGAAAACCTCTTTCTCTCAATGCTGTAATTGCTCTTTGCATATCAATTTTTTGTTTTTCAATATCTGTCTGTTGTTTTGGACTTAATGTTGGAGAATTTAATTCCAAATATAAGTCTTTTGCAATACCAATTTTAGTAGTTGTTGAACGTCTTGTCATATCTAAACTTATAACTTGTTCCATTTCTTCAGTCACACCTTGTGAGTTTGCTAATATTGCTCTTAAAGCTCTAACAATACCCATTTCAGTAGTTACATATGATGAAGCAGCATTTTGTATTTCAGAAATTACCTCTTCAGACAAACCTAGCTCTTGTATTATTTTAAGCGTTTGTTCCTCTTGGTTATATCCAAACTGCTCTTGAAAAACTTCGGCTCCACCTGTTCCATAAGGAGGTACTGCTAAGCTATCTGCGTACAAAAGTACTTTTAAATAGCTATTGTCATCTCGACCTAAACCACTTAAAATTGATGAAGCAATTATCTCTTTTGAATCTAAAAAATCTGATTCTGTAATAATACCACAACCATGTTGTTTTTCATTTAACGCACTATAATATCGCGAATACATTATTCTATTTATGTCGTTATAATACATGTCTCGAGTATACATATTTTACTCCTCCTCTATCGGACTTGGAGTAGTACATCACGCCCTGGCCTAGGGCATAGCTTTTCTTCCAGCTTCTCAATTCGTAAGCTCCTGCTCAAGCATTTTCATTCCCCTGATCTTCGCGTGTTCCCTCTCGTTTATAATGCCGTGCATAGATTGAGCCAGTATTAAGCAGTCGTCCTTGTTAACCAGCCTGAACATGGTGACGGGGAGTTTCTTTTTGAGCAGGGCGTTACCCAGCCCCGCCATTTTGTCAGGGCACTCATGGTCATACCTGATTACAAAATGTGTTATCACGCCATTGCGTTCCGCTTCCACCTTGTTAATAATCTCATATAACAGACCGTCTTGTCCGTTTTCAACCGCATCCTTTTCTATAAAGACGATGTCTATATCGTACGTACCTATGAACTTTCCAGCCAAATCTTCCCGCAGACCGAGGAGGTCGAATATCGTTACGCCTTCCCTGGCGGAGAAATACCCAGACAGAGTGTCAAGTATCATCCGGTCGCGCGTAAGTGCAACTATCATGTAGTTTCTCGACGGTTTCGTCCATGCCACGGCTTCCACGCCTCCTTGTATGGGTCAATTTTAGGTTCCGCGCCGCCGTGGGCCAGCCCCAGTTCCGCAGCCTGATTAAACAGGAAAACGCCTCCAAGTACTCTACAACACTGGCCACAACGCCAACTTTTATCCTTGTGCATATGCGGTTATTTTAACATAAACACCAATAAAAAACCACTGTTATTCAAATACGATACACTGTAAAAAAAGGAGGCTTGATCGATGCACTCGTTACTTCTTTTTACCGCCTTTCCAAAACTGAGAAATGGAGTCAGAACGTCATGCCGTTCTGACTCCATGATAAAGGCAGGAATAGGCGGGTTCCATCCGACATGAAACCCGTTGCAGGCAAATCCTGCAACGGGTTTCTCCTTATATAGTTAGGGTTATTTTCGGAACACCTGTATAAATCCCCTGCAAGGCACGATGTAATGCTTTGCAGGGGTGAAGATGCTGGCAAATATTTTGGTGATATGTATAGTTGTTTTCTGGGGCTTTGTGAAAACTTAGGGAGGGTTCGGCGCGGAGCGCAAAGCGCAAAAAGCGGAACAGGATAAAAAACAATCCTGTTCCCGCTTCCGTCTGCTTCATTTTACGGCAAAACCGGCTCCACTGGCGCGGCGGTTATCGGAAGTTTTGCGGGGTTCTGTCCCGCGCCCCGGCCTCGTCCAAAGAGCAGAATTGAATAAACATTTTTGCCTGTATAGTAGTGATATAATCGGAGAAGTTTGAAAAACGACTTTTATTTATTCAAAATCAAGTTAATCTTTTTCATCTTCTCCTTCGACATACTCAAGAATATCGCCGGGTTGGCATTTTAGAGCTTTACAGATAGCATCTAATGTGGAAAAGCGGACAGCCCTTACTTTTCCTGTTTTTAGGTAGGACAGGTTTACATTTGATATTCCGACCTCTGCCGCCAAATCGTTCAACCGCATTTTTCTGTCTGCTAAGACTCTATCCAATCGAATAATAATCATAAGGTATGATCCGCCTCATCCTGTAAATGTACCCCATAGTGGATAATATACGCGGCAACGATAAAGGCAATATTGGGAATCAAGTTATTCAAAAGATTCTGTCCTGTGGCAATAGAAATTTCACTACTGCTAAACTGATTCGCAAGATAGCTGATGAATAGTTTTATGAATGGAACAAGAGCAGCCACCGCCATTTGCATTAGCCCGTAATACAGCAAATAGGAAGCGTTTTGATCTGTGAATATCCGACCTTTACTTACATTATTGAACACGCGACTTAAAAACCAAAAACAAATTAT
>Ga0154000_1000193_pt1 | contig 17328 bp, 17 predicted proteins | sample TSNC084MetaG_FD_104674 | JGI IMG/M metagenome (GOLD analysis project Ga0154000, IMG submission 104674) | Attine ant fungus gardens microbial communities from North Carolina, USA - TSNC084 MetaG | ecosystem: Host-associated > Fungi > Mycelium > Unclassified | place: USA: North Carolina, Lumber... | reverse complement strand
CCAAGAATACCATGTTTCAATGGAATCGACTCATCCTTTTCCCTCGCATCTAAAAATCCAACCCGGATTTGGGTCGTTACAAAGTCAGCATCTTTTAATGCTTCTTCCCGGTTTGTTGTTAAGTATATTTTGATAGGTACACCAGCCTTTTTTACCATCCGCTTTGCAAGCATTCCGACGGTATCAAGCTTTTTCTTACCTTCTTCAATATCTACCAGCCATATTTCCCTCACCGGTAATGTATCGTACCTATTAATAAACCCTTCAATTAACTCCGGCGTATAGCTGGAGCCTCCTCCGATGGTACAGATTTTTAAACCTTCCATTTTGCAGTCTCCTCTTTAATTCAACATCCTGAAATTGATCAACTCGATATGATTTTCTTTTATATAATCACCCATATCTAAAATGATTTCTAATTCCTTTGTTCTTGGTAAATGATACCTGCTTTCCCGCATCAATTGCTGGTCAACATAAGCTGGGTGGCACATAATTTCTACGATTTTATCGGTATGAATATAAGGTTCTAAAATATCCTTCAAGCTTTGCTTTGTAAGCTCATTTCCATAAAAATCCGAAGAAAAATAATCCGCTGATTTGATATCCTGATATTCTTCAGGCAAACGTTCTCTGGAAGAAAGTCGGATGGGAAGGTTATATTTTCTGGCGATTTTTAAAAATACAGAAAAAATACCAGGCAACTCGTGGCTGTGATGATGGCTGTCCAAATGGGTTGGCTTAATTCCTGCTGCTATAACCTTCTCAATCTGAGCAGTATATTCTTTTTCTACTTCCGCCAAATCAATTTGCTCCGGCGCTTTCTTTGCTAAAACAAGTTGATTCAGAAAATTCCCTTGTTCATCGGTAATCGTCCAATTTGCTCCTGTTAATGCGCGTCCTGCTGTCAAAACCAAATGAATTCCAACGCCAAGCTGTGGATTTTTTTTTGCCAGTTCCGCCGCATGTTCAAATCCTGGCATATTGGCTGCCATCGTTGTAGATCTCACAATCCCATTCTGGAATCCATCCACAATACCGTAGTTGACAGATCTAAAATAGCCAAAATCATCTGCGTTCATAATTAATTTCACTATTTCACCTCATCTAATTTGATCTTAACTTGTGTAAATCAATAATCTCACGAGCCAAATCAATCACAACCATACAAGTCATAAGATGATCTTGTGCATGTACCATTAAAAGACTTACTTCGACTTTTTTTCCGCCTGCCTCCTGTTGGATTAAATTTGTCTGCGCAAGGTGAGCCTTTGACATTTCTTCTTCTGCCATTTTCATAGACTCTGCCGCTGCTTCCATCTCTCCATTTTTCGCCAGGGCAATCGCTTCCATTGCATAACTTCTTGCACTTCCGCTGCCGACAACAAGATTCATAATTGTTAATTCATATTCTTCCATTGCTGTTCTCCTTTTCCTTTAAGATTAAGCGGGGTTTTTCTATCTTCCAATGAAAAACCCCACTACATCAGCTACTTTCTTATATTCAAATTTCCTGTTCCTTTTTTACTTCCATTCGATCTACAATCATAATAAACGGTATATAGAATACTACCATAAGTGCAATGTTTATAACTTGTAGAATACAGGCCCGCCAGTCACCGCCGGTTGCCATCCAGCCAGATAAAATCGGTGGTGTCGCCCACGGAATGATTGCCACAGTTCTTGACACAAAACCCAGAAGGGTAGCCATATAACTGATACAAGTCAAAAGAATCGGTCCAAATATAAATGGTATAAATAAAATTGGATTTAATACCACCGGCAGACCAAACAATACGGGTTCATTAATGTTAAACAAACCTGGTCCGATACATGTTTTTCCCATAGTGCGCATTAATTTTGACTTTCCGACGATGAAAATCGCAATAATCAGTCCAAGTGTTGCTCCGGAACCCCCAAGATGAACAAAAGTATCCAGGAAAGGTTTTGTCATAATATGAGGAATTGCCGTTCCGGCACTGTATGCTGCAATATTTTCACCCATCAGGTTCAGGGAAATTGGTTCAAATACGCCACCTATAATATTGGAACCATGTAATCCAAAACACCATAATAATTGATTTAACAATACAATAATAATTCCTGAAATAAGAGAATCGGATGCTTTTACCAATGGCACAAACAAATCATTGACTAATTCAAACAAATTCCTTGCAAAAACAGTTTCGATAATTAATCCCACCGCCGAAACGGCACCAATGGTAAGAATTGCCGGAATCAATACAGAAAATGACTTTCCTACTGCCGGAGGTACACTACTTGGCAGTTTAATCAGCAATTTATCGGTTCGACTTAACCGGATAAACAATTCCGCTGTCAATAGTCCAACAAAAATTGCTACGAATAAGCTGTTAGCACTTGTATAGCTCCAGTTGATCAGTCCCCACATACCACCTTCGACATCTAAAAGCGCCTGATTTCCGCCGAGCTGCTCTGCCGTAACACCAATACCGCCAATTGTTGTTGCAACAGATTGCGGTACTAAAGCGAGGTAAGATGCTAATACGACAAATCCTGTTCTTAATTCATCTGCTCCATATGACTTCGCCAAATGATAGCCAATTGAAAATACGGTGAACACGGACAAAAATGCAAACGTTCCCCACCAGACCATATTACATAAATTCACAAGAAAGGCCGGCATAATTTCTGCCCAGTTTGGAATTGGTAAATTTTTAATAATCAGAGCAATAGAACCTGCCATAATCAAAGGCATAAGCGAAATAAAAGCATCTCTGACGGCTCCCAGGTGTTTTTGTGAGCCTATTTTTGCGCCAATCATTGTAAAGTTGTCAATAAATTTTTGATACATGATCTTCCTCCTAGTTATTTAGTATTCCCATAATTTGTTCCAATACTGCTTCGCCATTCATTCTTCCATAATTAACCGTGTCGATGATATCGACTTTCACATCTTTCCCTTCTACTTCTTTCTTTACCTTATTTAAGAGAAAACGTACTTGCGGGCCTAACATTATAACATCTACATCATCATAATACTTCTTAGCTTCCGCTTCAGAAGAGGCCCAGATCTTAGACTCAAATCCTTTTTCCTTTGCTGCTGCTTCTACCTTTTGAACTAACATACTGGTTGACATACCTGCCGAACATAAAAACATAATCTTCTTCATTACATGATCCTCCTTATTTTTAACTATATAATTGAATTATATGTTCCATTCCTACTACAAAAGAGCCATAAATACTGCTTTTAGACTTTAATGATGATGCTTTTAGCACCGGATTAATTAATTTGGCTTTATCCGTTATTTCTTTGACACCCCGTAATAAATCCTCGGAGAAGACTACGTATAAACCGCCAAAAATAACAATTCCTAAATCCAATAGCGAAACAATGTTCGCAACTGCTATTCCAAGCTTTAATCCCACTTCATAAAAAATACGCTTGATATAGGGATCTTCTTGTTCATATGCTGCAATAACATGGTAAAACTGAATGGCCTCTCCTTCATTAAGAAGCTCCTTTACTCTGCTTTTCTGACCATTATGGAGATCATCTTCGATCTTTTTCAGGATAGTGTTCATATTAATTTCATCTTCCAGGCTCATTCCGCTTTGAATACTGTCTTGATCCATAAAAGCTCCTATTTCGCCTGCGGCAAAACTTTCGCCTTCGTAAATGGTCCGGTTAAATGCTATTCCAGAGCCTAATCCAAGTCCACAGCTGATGTAGATTAGATTGTTATACTCTTTTCCGTAACCCATTTCCATTTCTGCTGCCAATGCCAGATTAACGTCATTTCGAACAGAAACAAAACCCTGATATTTTGAAGCTAAATATGTTTTGATTCCGATATTGGTCCACTGAGAGTGTTGCGGATTGGCAAAATAAAGTTCTTCATCCTTTCCAACCACTCCCGGAGAGGAAATAACGATACTTCCAATTTTTTCATAAGTACAAGGAATCTGCTCCAGTAAAGAGTCAATTGCCTTCCCGATTGCTTCACATCTTTCTTCTTTGGAAGCAGTTGAATGTACCAATACGGTTGTTTCATGAAGCAATTCGCATTTCAGATTAGCAATGGCACAGATGGGATTTTTAAAACTTAAATCGACGCTGACAATCAATCGATGGTTCTCATTTATTTCTAAAAGGATCGGTTTTCTGCCTCCTGTTTTAGAAGACTCTCCTTCGCCTAATTCCTGAACGATTCCTTTTTCTATTAATTGTCCCACGTGATCCGTAATTGTCGGTTTGCTAAGTTTTAAATTCTTTGCCAGTTCGGCTCTTGATACTTTACTTTTCTTCTGTAAGCTTTTTAAGATGCTATATTTCGTATTTGCAGGTATTTCTATAGAACCCATAATCACCTCCCAGTTGGTAAGTAAGCTTTACTAACTTGATATGAGTATATCAGATCCCACAACGAAACGCAATACTTTTTGTCAATATTGTATGATATGCCAAATATGGTTCTCCATTTTTATGCACATTGACGAAGAAACTGATTCTAATCATCTAAATTGGAAAAAAACATTGAAATTAGTTTCCGTATCCAAAATTGGCGGTCATAATGACCGCCAATAAAAAACTAAAAAATTTATACACTTTACTTGACATACCCAGGTTTAAAACTTCTTTTGCCTGATTAGTCTGCTTTATATGCGTCATTCTTTTCGCCGGTGTTGTCAATCAGATAAACATCTGCATAGATCTCTTTGGTATCATTATTATCATAGGTAAGCTCCTGCCCATTGATTTTTTGTAATGCCAGTTCAACACCTAATTTTCCAATCTCCACCGGCTGCTGGGCAATCGTTGCTGCCATTGTACCATCCTTGATTGCTTCTACTGCTGATTCATTTCCGTCAAAACCCAATACCAGAATTTCTCCGACTTTACCGGCTTCTTCTATAGCCGATGCTGCGCCAAGTGCCATGTTGTCATTTTCCGCAAATACTGCTACGATATCCGGATAGCTTGCTAAAATATCCTGCATCGCATTGTAGCCTTCAGTCTGATCGGAGTTTGCCGTAATTTCCGTTGCTTTGTTGTATCCGGCTGCCGACATTACCGCATCAAATCCCTGGCCGCGCTGAATGGCATATACCGCCGATTCTTCACATTTGATAATTGCGTAGTCTTTCCCGGCGGCACCGCTATCTTTTAATAGATCCAAAGCATATTTTGCCGCAATTTGTCCGCCGCCATACATATCGGAAACGATAATTACGTCCTTATCAGATCCGCCGTCTCCAATATCCAGAATGATAACCGGAATATTTTTTTCATGGGCGTTTTCAACAATATTACCCATGACCTCCGGTTTGCAGGGAGACACAATTAATACGTCAACACCTTTATCAATAAGATTTGCACAGCCTGTTACCAATTCATTTTCATCATTTTTCTGATCATGGACCGACAAGGTAATGCCCTGTGCCTTGGCCTCTGCTTCCACTCCCTCCAGCATATATTGGAAATATTCATTAGAAAGATCGTAAAGCGAAACCCCTATTGTTATATCACCGGATGCTGTCTGGTCGCCCCCGCCGGTACTTGCACCCTCTGCTTTGCTGGTTCCGGTTGTTGCGGAAGCACTGCCGGAACTGCTGCCACATGCTGTCAACGAAAATACCATCACTGCAGTTAATAAAACACTTAAAATCTTTTTCTTCATTTTCTTTCCTCCTCTTAATTAGTTGTTTGTTTTTGTGATACCAGCTGCTTTTTGGCACGCTGCTTCACAAGGATATTGTTAATAATGTTTCTTATTTCTGTAATGGAGAATGCTATGACTAAGATCACTCCTTCCACAACCTTCTGCCAATAAGAATCAATTCCAAAAGAGTCCATTGCACTGCGGATGGTTGCCAGAAAGACAGCCGCTACAATTGTATTAAAGATGCTCCCTTTTCCTCCCGCAAGTGCCGTACCACCTAATACAACAGAAGAAATAACGGTAAATTCCAACCCTACCTGCATACCATAATTGGACGAACCAAGAGAAGATACAATCATAACTGATGAGCAGGCTGTAAAAAATCCAACCAGAACAAAGATTAAAATTTGGGTTTTGGGGACGTTAATTCCGGAAATAACGGCGGCTTCCTTTGAATTGCCAATTGCCAAAATATTTCTCCCCAGCTTTGTTTTTCTTAATATAATGGTTCCTATCACTGCCAGAATAATCAGTATTAAAAATGCGGTAGGGAGGATTCCACCAATTTTATAAGTGGCAATCCTTTTAAAAAGTTTATTGTCCACAACCACCGGCTTACTATTGATCATCTGAGCCAGTGCCCGATAAGCCATCTGCATAGCCAGAGTCGTAATAAAAGCAGGTATTCTTAACTTGGCAATCAATAAACCATTAAAGGCGCCCATTGCAATTCCGATTGCAAGAATTACCAAAATGGAAGGAATAATCCCAATAATCGGTATAATAATAGTTAGGATAACACCGCAAAACGCCACTTGGGAAGCTACCGATAAATCAAAATCTCCACTGATAACGGCGAAGGTCATACCGATTCCACAGATCGCATTTAAGGAAGCCCTGGTCAGAATATTTTGATAAAAGGAAATGCCTCGGAAATCACTGTTGGTAATGGCCAGAAAAATCCAAAATATGAGTAAAGCATATAAGATTCCATAATCACCATATTCGATATGTATCGCATTTTTCTTTTTCTTCATCTTATTTGCCTCCCCTCTGCATAATTATTCGAATCCCGCTGATCGTTAGCGCAAAGACAAGGACAACCGCTACTGCCATTTTCTGATAGGCCTCGCCGACTCCCATTATGTTCAATCCCATTTTTACAAAAGTAACTAAAATTGCGCCAACCATAGTGCCAAAAACATTTCCTTTGCCACCTGCCAGAGCCGTCCCCCCCAGTACCACCGCCGTAATGGCGTCCAATTCAAATCCATCTCCTAATGTCGGATTCCCGGTCGAGACCTGAGCTGTATTTAGAATACCGGCTAAAGCGGCGCTTACTGCGGTTACCACAAATACCAGAATAAATGTTCTGTCAACCTTGATACCGGTTGTTCTGGCGGCCTGTTCATTGGACCCCACCGCCCGGACCTTGGCGCCAAATGCGGTATAAGTATATACCAAATAACTGATGATATAAGTAACCACCAATAAAACAATCGGCAGTGGGATTATTCCTAAAAATTTACCCGTAGAAAAAAATTTTAATCCCGCATTATATTTAGAAGTCAATTGAATCGCTTTATTACAATAGACCAGCGTAACACCCGCAAAGGCAAGCTGTGTTGCCAGAGTGGCAACAAATGCCTGAATCTTTAATTTTGTGATCAGAATCCCATTGATAACGCCGCATAAGGCGGCAACCGCCAGCGCCATCATGATTGAGAATACCGTTCCTCGTCCACTTGTCAACTGAACTGCGATGACGCAGCTTGTCAGAGAAAGGATCGAACCCACAGACAAATCAAATCCGCCGGCACACACGGCATACATCATTCCGGCCGCTGCGATTCCGGAAACCGCCGATCGTTTTAACGCAGTAACCAATTGGGTTGGATTTACGATTTGGGGCTCAAGGATTCCGTAAACCGCCATAATTACCAGCAAGATGCAAAGTATCCCAACGTTATCCCATATCCTCCAAAATTTCTTTGCTCTTTGACTCATTCCTCTTCACCCCCAAAATGTGTTTTATTTCCTGTTGCACATTGTAAGATAAGGGCCTCTTCCATTTCTTCCCGGGAAATATCTCCGGTTATCTTTCCCTGAAATACCGCCAGGGTACGATGACAATTGGCAATAATCTCCGGGAGATCGGAAGAAATGATAATAATTGCCATCCCCTGCTTTGCCAAATCTTCTAACAATGCATAGATTTCTGCTTTTGCACCGACATCAATTCCTCTTGTGGGTTCTAACATAATTAAAACATCGCAGCCACTGGCAAGGGCTCTGGCCAATAGAAATTTCTGTTGGTTTCCGCCGGAAAGACTATTAATCTTTTGGTGGTAGCCTCTGTATTTCATATTCATTTTCTTTGTATAGTCCGCCAATATTGTCTGTTCCTCGGAAGCTTTGATCCAAAATATTTTTTTGATTTTATCCAGTATATTAATGGTAATATTTTCACGGACGGACATCAGTCCGAAAATACCCGCCTGTTTTCTATCCTCTGTGACAAATCCAATCCCATGGGCAATCGCATCTAAGGGATTTTTCGGATTTATTCTTTCTCCATTAAGAATAATATCACCGGAATCTGCCTGCACAAGACCATAGATTGTTTTGACAATATCCTCGCGAAAACAGCCCATCAGGCCGGCAACTCCCAATAATTCGCCTTTATGCAGTTTAAAGGATACGTCCTTATAGATACCTTCTTTATACAGGTTTTTAACCTCTAAAACAACCTCGCCCGGCTCATGATCCGCTGTCGAATAGAACTCTGAAACTTCACGGCCAACCATGTATTCCACCATTTTACTTTGAGTAATGTCTTTGGTAACATAAGTTCCGACATAGGTACCATCTCTTAAAATAGTAAGGCGGTCGGATAAGTCAAATATCTCTTTCAGACGATGGGAAATATAAATAATGGTTTTGTTCTGCTTTTTCAGCTTTTCAATTAATTTATAAAGCGTTTCCACCTCTTTATCATTTAATGAGGCCGTCGGCTCATCCATTACAATAATATCGGCATTATGGGATAAGGCCTTGGCGATCTCGACCATCTGTTGTTCTGATACACTGAGCATACCGATAAAATCCGTTGCCTTGAATCTTACATCCATTTCGCCAAGCAGGGCCTGGGCATTTTTATTCATCGCCGCCTTATCGACTACGATTTTCGCCTTTCTAGGAAGTGAGTGTAAATAAATATTTTCTGCGACGGTTAAGTCAGGCATTAGATTTAATTCCTGATATACAACACTGACACCATATTTCAATGCATCGGAAACGGAATGGATGGAACATTTATTTCCATCAATATACACATCTCCGCCATCGGCAAAATACATGCCGCCCAGTATTTTCATAATCGTCGATTTGCCGGCTCCATTTTCGCCGCATACCGCATGTACTTCCCCTCTCTCAATTGACATGCTCACATTATCTAGAGCTTTCACTCCATAAAAAGTCTTTGTAATATTCTTTAGCTCTATGTATGCCAATCTTTCCACCTCCCGTTTTCGATATTTTAACTGTAACATGAGGAACGGCGGCAGACTATAGGAATATTCTTTGAAATATAGTAATATTTTCCGCTCTTCAAAAGCCTGTTTTTCTTTCGCTTTCACGCAAAAAACTTCCAGAGGTTTTTAAAAAGCTCTCTGAAAGTTGATCAATGATATAAAATTTTACTGCTATTAGAAAATATCCCTCCATACCTCAATATTACCGGAATCAAATTTAAGAGGATCTCCCACAATCACTTCCGTTCCTCCATCCGGACATTCCCGGATGACAAACTCACCCATATCTCCAGCCGTAAAAGTTTCTCCGGCCTCGCCCTTTATTTCGCCGTTTACCAGCGCCATCGCCACATATGCGGACAATCTCCCCACATCCATGGGATTCCAGAGGTACATATAGGGGCATATATCTTCCTCGCCGTCACCAATATATGACGCCATCTGGGAGGGGAGTCCTAAGCCTGTCAGCTTTACCTTTCCTGGCGGATACTCTGCGGCCACTACCTTAGCTGCTGCTGCAATACCATTTGCAGAAGGGACACAAATCACTTTAAGCTCCGGATAAGTGGCCAAAAGCTCTCTGGTCTTATCGGCTGAGATTTCCGGATCATCATCGCCATAGACGATCGTCACCAGCCGCATTTGATTATATTTTTCATCTTCCATTGCTTCTTTCATTGCATAAATCCATTCATTTTGATTCGTGGCCTGGCTTGTCGCCGAAAGGATTGCCCACTGTCCACTCCCACCGCTGATGTCATATACAGCCTCCAGCAATTTTTGTCCCATTTCTTCTGCTGAAACCTGATTTACAAAGACCATACGGCTCTCTGCATTGGTATTGGAATCCAGCGTGGATACTTTGATATCGGCGGCCATTGCTTCATTAAGGATGGACTCTAAGGCATTTACATCATTTGCTGCGACGGAGATCGAATCCACATCCTTTTGGATCAGCTCATTGATCAAAATAATCTGATCCTCCGCTGTTGCAGACTTTGGATATTTCACGATGCATTGTGCTCCAAAGCTTTCGATCACCTCCTGATAACCTGCCGCTGTCAGCTCATTATAGGTATTTCCCTGTGATTTCATAATAATTGCATATACTTCATCAAAAGTATCGCGGTCCTTGCCGCTGCCGCTATTTAGTTTTTGGGTTTTACCTTTACCCGTACATCCGGTCAATAACATTACTGTAATTAACAGAATAAACCAAATTCTTCTCCCCATGCATTCACCCTCTGATTCAGTTTTCATGATCGTTTTGTTCCGTTGACTGTTAGTCCAATTATATAACAAACTCATCTTTTTGTATATTATTATTGCACTATTATTTATTTTTGATAGAATTAACTATGAACAGATCCGTTACCTTTTATTAGGATAAGGAGGTCAAAAATTGAAAATTTTAATTATTGATGATGAAAAATTGAGCAGAGAAGGATTGTTACATAATATTGATTGGGATTCCCTGCGTATCAATGAAGTGATCTTAGCAGAAGACGGCCAAAAAGGCATAACTTTAGCACAGCAGCATTGTCCGGAAATCATCTTAAGCGACATAAGAATGCCGCATATGAATGGAATCCAGATGGCCGAAAAGATTCACGAAATTCTTCCTGACACCTGTATTATTTTTATCAGCGGATATTCTGATAAAGAGTATTTAAAGGCGGCTATTAAATTAAAAGCGATCCGATATGTAGAGAAACCGATTGAACAAAAAGAAATTGAAGATGCCCTCCGGGAGGCGGTTCAGCAAATCGAAATCGCAAAACACTCCCGACATGCAGAACTTTCCCATCAGCGGGAACAAAGCAGCCAGCTTGCGCTGACCATAATTCAAAAGGAAGGCCTTGACGCCTCAAAAGAAATCCTTACACTGACCCGTTCTCTGAATTTAACAATCAAAGAAAACACCTATTTTACTACTTGCCTTGTGGAATTTCAGACTCCGATTTCGACATTAAGTTCACAAGCGCTGGGAACGCTTCTGCAGGAAGTAAGCCAGATGCTTGCCAAACTGGAGCTGTCGGAAATTTATGCCTATAAAAATGACCGCTATCTGATCCTGCATATTTATGGAATGAAAAAACCGTCTGACGCTATCTTAGAAAAATGCTGTACTTATTTACAGACCCACCTTTCTGCCTTCTGTAATTTTTTCATTGCCATGGGAAAAACCGTCTGCGGCATCCGTCAGGTATATCAGTCCTATATTTCCGCTGCCATTCTCCTGCAAAGCAGCTTCTTTCGAGAATACAATGAGATTCTTACTGACAACGAACAAAAAACCGACTCTCAGCTTTTGAAAGACCAGATACTACCATTTTCGATGGCCCTTTCCGAAAAAAATATTCAAAAAGCCAGACAGATCATCGATGGCTTATTTGCGGACCTGCGAAATTGTCAAACGCTGCTGCAAGGTCAGGTAAAGGACATTTATTACCAGTATTTTATGCAGATTCAAAATTATCTGACCACGAATCAAATTTGGACGACGGAGCAGAATCAGGCTACGGAAAGCATTTGGGAATCCATCTCCCGCTGTCCTACCTTAAAGGAATTGCATACGATGCTCTGCCATAAACTGGAGATGCTTTCGGAAAGCCTCGAGAATGCCACGTTGGAAAGCTCCCTGGTTTTTCAAATAAAGAGTTTTATCTGTAAAAATTATTCCATTGACAGTTTGTCTGTTAAGGATATCGGCGAACATGTGTATCTGTCACCCAGTTATGTATGTACTCTCTTTAAGAATGAAACCGGAGTCACCCTAAATCAGTATCTGACTGAATATCGGATTGAGATGGCAAAACAGCTGTTATGTGATAAACAGTATAAAATAGCGGATATATCATCTAAGGTTGGTTACAGTGACAGCAGCTATTTTGGAAAAGCTTTTAAAAAGTCAATTGGGCTTTCCCCAACTGAATACCGGGAGAAAATGATGAAATGAAAAATCCAGTGAAAAAACTCTTAAACTATTATACCTATCATATGAAACTGCAATCGAAATTTATCATCTCCCATTTGATTCTTATTTTGATTCCCACAATGGTCATTGCCATTTTCTTCTATGAAAAGCTGTATGACATTATAGTTGAAAATACCATTCAGTCCGAACAGGCAATTTCTGAACAAACAGCCAATACGTTAGAGGCAACACTGGCGCAGATCTCCTATACCTCCCGATCCATTTTGGATAGTGCCCTGATTACAAATTTATTTTGTGTCTCAGAAGAAAATGCCTCGGCATTTACCGTGAGTACCACGCAGATCGAAAGCTCTTATCAGTCGATTCTGGGGATGATCGATCATGAGTTGATTTCTGATATCCGCATTTATTATGATACTCCCTATGAAGCGCTGGCGCTATTCAACAATGAAGAAACGCCCATTTTCCAGCCAGCTTCCAAAATGTACAGCACCCTTTGGTATGGAACGCTCAGTCTCATGGAAGAACCGGATTTATTTTGTCCCAGTATTTACTTATCTCCATCTGAGATCAATAATAATGGTGATCTGGCATATATCTATAAGATTCCTTATGCGGATAATGAAGAACACATTGCTGCCTATGTGGTCGTCTACTTTTCGCAGGATAGAATTGATTCTATTCTGCGAAAGGACATTACCGTCACCAATAGCGCAACCTATATTGTCAATGAGCATGATCATCCCGTTTCGACATCGGACGCCAATCTCTCCGGCGCCTATTTTAAGAATCTGAACACATTGCAGGATATCATTGGGGCGCCTGGTAAGTTTGAGACCTACACCTTTATTGACGATAATATCTATATCGGCTATCGTCCGATTGCAAATACTGATTGGTATATGGTCTCCGTGTTACCTAAAAGCAGTCTTATGCAAAAAGGGAATAAACTGGTATTTCAATTTTTGGGGTTATATCTGTTATTTTTAGTTTTAGCCTTTATCATGGCTGTCTGGCTGTCTAATTCCATTGTAAAACGGATTTCTTCGGTGATCCGGCAAATGAAAAAGGTCCGCTCCGGAAAGCCTGTGCGCCTGGAACAAAAAGGACTGCAGCGGGATGAAATTGGCGATCTCATCGATACTTACAACTATCTGACCGACGAAATCTCCCATCTATTAGAAAAACAGGAGCAGGCCGCCAAAGATTTGCGCCTGTCTGAGTTCAGGGCGCTGCAGGCACAAATCAATCCGCATTTTTTATATAATACTCTGGATATGATGAACTGGCTTTCCCTAAGTGATCAAAAGGAGGAATTATCAAAGGCAATTCATACGCTTTCCCGATTTTACAAGCTGACGCTTAGTAAACACGACGAAGCGATTCCCCTCCGCCAGGAGCTGGAGCATGTTTCGCTCTATGTGCAGATACAAAATATGCGTTATGATGATAGCATCCATTTAATTGTTGATATTCCAATGGAAATTGACGAATGTCGGATTCCCAAGCTGACTCTGCAGCCCATTGTCGAAAACGCCATTCAACACGGAATCTTTATGAAGGAAAATAAGTCCGGAAACATAGTCATTACCGGCTGGCGGGAAAATGGCGATGTGATTATTGTTATTTCTGATGATGGGGTTGGAATTGATGAAGCCCTCACAAAGAAAATCCTTCAGGGCGAAGGAAATAACGGAACCGGCAGTAATATCGGAATCTATAATACACATTTAAGACTTCAGCTTTTATACGGAACGAAATATGGTCTTCGTTATAGAAGCGAGCTTGGTAAAGGGACCGAGGTTGAAGTTTGTATCCCGATCTAAAGCTTGCACTTTCTTAGAAGGAATGATATAATATGGCTTATGAAAAATCGGGAGGTATCTTTGTGAATTGGAATTTGGTTTTGAACATTGTCCTTATTGTTGTAATTATATTGGCCATACTTCTTGTGGTTCTTTACTTTTTGGGAAGAAAAATGGAAAAGCGTCAGGCGGAACAGAAAACGCTTATGGATGCATCGGCTCAAACGGTATCTATGTTAATCATTGATAAGAAAAAGATGAAATTAAAGGAAGCAAATCTGCCCAAGATGGTATATGAGCAAACACCTAAATATTTACGTTTTGCTAAGGTTCCGATCGTAAAGGCAAAGGTTGGGCCAAAGGTAATGACACTGATTGCTGAAGAGCAGGTATTTGCGTCACTTCCCATTAAGACCGAGGTAAAAGCGGTAGTAAGTGGTCTTTATATTACCAGTGTTAAGGGAGTACGTGGTTCTGTACTGACACCTCCTAAGAAGAAAAAGTTTTTGGACCGTTTTAAAAAAGATAAATCATAAGAAACACGCTTTGCGTGTTTCTTATGATTCGCGGGCAGTCGCCAAATGTCAGCAAGCTGCCACTTGGCTCGTTGCCTTCGCGAAAATAAACCTAAAAAAGCCGTCAAACCTGAACGATCATGCAGATTTGCGGCTTTTTCATTTACTCCGTTTTTCATGTCGCCTGTACGACATTCTCCTTACAACAAATCGTAATCTTACAATCCGTCACAGGAACATCCTCTATTTCCAGCATATAATCAATAACTATTCTTAGCTGCTTTGCTGTTTCTTCTATTTGAATTTCTTTCGTCCAAATTCCAATTGCCATATCTCCTAAAGGCGTAGAATAACGTGCCTTACTTTTCTGCTTCCGTGAGAATACCAGGTCGACATCAGTCGTTCCTTTTTTGCTGACGATGATTTTATCTTCTTCTGCCTTAATTGTATTTTTTATCGTTCCTGAGAATTCCTCTGCAGCTTCTTCATAAAAAATATAATGCTTATTATCTTTCTTATAATAAGAAGCGGGAACTTCCACGATAATAGCATCAGATTCTTCGGTAACCGTATGAAGCCCGCATATGGATACCAGCACCTCTTTTGTCATTTAATATTCCTCGATACTAATCTGCTTTGTTGTATGGGCATCAGGCAAAATGGTAGCGGCAAACTTAGAAAATTTAGTTTCCGCATCACTGACATAATACTCATACTTAGGTTCTTTTGAAGGTTTCCCGGGATCATAGGCCAAGCCTTGACTTTCCAATAATTGTTTTAATTCCACTGCGGTTTCGTAAGCCGGATTGATAAGCCTGACTTCAGGTCCCATAATCTGTCCGATTACTTTGCGGATTAACGGATAATGCGTACATCCCAGGATCAGCGTGTCAATCTGCTTTTCTTTTAATTCTTTCAAATACCGGGAAGCAATTTCATAGGTCACGGAATCCTGCAGCCAGCCTTCCTCCACCAACGACACCAATAATGGGCAGGCTTTTGAAAACACTTCAAATTCAGGATGCTCGGCTTTAATCAGCGCAGAATAAACGCCGGTATTCACAGTGGCTTCGGTACCGATAATGCCAATTCTGCCATTCTTGGTTGCCTGCGTGGACATAATTGCTCCGGCCTTTATTACGCCAATAATGGGGATATCTATTTCTTTTTCCACTTCCTCCAGCGCATAGGCACTGGCGCTATTACAAGCGATTACAATCGCCTTTACTTTTTGCGTTTTCAAAAACCGGATCACTTGATTCGAATATTTTACAATTGTGGACTTTGATTTGGTTCCATAGGGCAATCTTGCGGTATCTCCAAAATACACAAATCTCTCATCTGGCAGCTGCCTGATAATTTCTCTTGCAACCGTAAGACCGCCCACACCAGAATCAAAAATACCAACAGGAACATTCGTATTCATATCTGCCTCCTATTCGCCGCATCTGGCAAATGCGGTTTGGATTAATTTTTCGACCAACTGCGGCTTGGACATCCCCATATTCTCCCAAAGCATAGGATACATGCTGATATCGGTAAATCCGGGGAAGGTGTTTATTTCATTAAATACCACTTCTCCCGTATCGCTTTTGATGAAGAAATCTACACGGGATAAGCCAAATCCATCTACTGCTTTAAAGATCCGCAATGCGGTTTCTCTGATTTCCTCCACGGTTTCTTTAGGAACATCGGGGTCCAGAATCACTTTTGATTCTGTATTGTTATATTTTGCGTCATAGTCATAAAATGCTGCTGCTGCCACTATTTCTCCAATTCCGGAAGTATGGGCATCCTCTCCTCCTAAAACGGCACACTCAATTTCTCTTCCTGTAATTGTTTCTTCTACCAGAATTTTTTTGTCATGTTTTGCTGCTTCCAGCAATCCTTCGATTAGAGTGTCCCGATCGGCTGCTTTGGAGACTCCCCGTGACGATCCGGCATTGGAAGGTTTAACGAATACCGGATATTCCAATGCTTCTTCGATCTTAGCGACTATGGTATCCAGAGCCTTCAATTCCCGGCTCGCTACCGGAACAAACGCTGCCTGGCGGATTCCTAAAGTCTCAGCAACCAGTTTTGTATGTATTTTATCCATCGAGATTGCCGAAGCCAAAACGCCGCAGCCTACGTATGGTATTTTCGCCAGCTCTAAAATGCCCTGTATCGTTCCGTCTTCGCCATATAATCCATGAAGCGCCGGAAAGACTACATCTACCGATAGGTAGGAGACATTTCCTTGATCTGTTACTACGATATGCTTCTTCGTAGCATCGGGGGATATGACCGCTTCTGCAACTCCTCTTACCCATTCTCCCGAACGAATCTCTTCCACAGAATTCACTTTCAACCAATGGCCTTCTTTTGTGATTCCGATTAAAACCGTCCGGTAGTATTCAGGATTAATGCAATCTATAATGGTAGCGGCAGATATACATGAAATTTCATGCTCTGAAGACTGTCCGCCAAAAATTACTGCTATTGTTTTTCTTTTCATAGCAAATTCCTCTTTTCTGATTTTACTTTTCTATTTTACCCTCTATCCGGTAAATATTCAATAAGGAGTTTATTATTTCTGAATAATCTCCTTATTCCGGGTAATAATCCAATTATAATAGTATGAAAGAAAGGAACTCTATATGAAAAAATATTACCTTTCGGCTTTGCTGACATTATGTGTTACAGCACTTGTGATTTTTCTTTCACCAACGGAAAGTCATGGCGATGAAATAGCCAAAGAGATTATCAGACTGCATGTAATTGCCAACAGTGATTCCGTGGAAGACCAGGATTTAAAGCTTACCCTTAGAGATGCGATTATGGATTTTATGTCCCTTCAGCTTTCTAATGCAGCCTCGGCAGACGAGATACGGAATTACATAAATGAACATAATG
>Ga0154000_1000191_pt1 | contig 17427 bp, 17 predicted proteins | sample TSNC084MetaG_FD_104674 | JGI IMG/M metagenome (GOLD analysis project Ga0154000, IMG submission 104674) | Attine ant fungus gardens microbial communities from North Carolina, USA - TSNC084 MetaG | ecosystem: Host-associated > Fungi > Mycelium > Unclassified | place: USA: North Carolina, Lumber... | reverse complement strand
TTGCTCCCTGCCTGGGCAAAAGACCGGAAGATGGCGTCCAAGCTGATCAACGCCCGCAGTGAAACCGTCACGGAGAAGACCTCATTCAGGAGTAGCGCTTCCAAACGGCGGGCCATCGTTCCCGCGAACGGCTACTACGAATGGATGAAAAGCGAAGAGGGAAAAAGATTCCGTACTTTCTTCACGGAGAAGGTGACCTGATCGCGATGGCTGGACTCTACGAGTTGTGGACCGATCCTGAACTGCCAGAAGATGATCCGAACAAGTGGGTATGGACCTGTACAGTCTTGACCCGGCCAGCTACGGATTCTACGGGACACGTACACGACAGATCCCCGCTGATCCTGCCCGAATCATTCTGGGAACACTGGCTCGATCCGAACCTCACCGACAAGGGCGAGGTACAGGCCATGATCAATTCCGTTCCGGAGCCGCATCTCGAACCGTACGAAGTCTCGACTGCTATGAACTCTCCCAGGAACAACAACGATCCGAGCTTGCTCGAACCGGTCCACTGACTGACGTCGTGGGCCTCCGAGCTCGGCGAGATGTCAGGATTCCCGCAGCGTCACCCATGCGAACATCTGCTCCATCTGCGGCCACCCGAGAGCGAGGTTCGATCCGGTCATCCGGACCAGTGTGTTCCATTCCGGAGCGAAGGCATCGAACATGATCCGGGCAGCGGGATCGAGTACGTCCTGCTCGACGACGTCGATGGTGTCGCCGTCCCAACGCAGTTCCCCGTCGACGGAATCGGGTTCACCGAATACCGACGTCAGACGCTCGGACAGATAGCCCAGATCCGCTAGCTCCGACGCAGTGTAAATATCCGTTTTGCTCATAGGTGAAGTAGTGAGTTGGTCATGGTCAGCGGCTGTGCAATGCCGACTATCGCGAAGATGCCATCAGGCTGAGGCACTGTTGTCACACCACACCCCGGCGGCGAGGGCCATCGCGGACAGCGCGGTTATCGATATTGCTGACCCGCCGTCGATGAGATTGCGAATGTTCGTCAGGAAGTGCAACCGAAATACCGGATCGGTGTCAGCTTGTGAAGGTGCCAGCTGATCGCCAACCCGTATGTCAGGAAAAGAATTTGGGCAGCGATGTGCGCGTCCTCCGGCCTGGACGAGATCGGCTGCGGTGCGCGCCCGCTGCTGGCAGACGCGCTGCGCCTTTGTGGTGCTGACCAGTTCAGTTCAAGCCTGGCGGGACGTAAGCGTGATTGCGGTGCGGACGAGGTGTTTGGTTAGGCGCACTGCCTCGCGTAGGTCGACTGTGTTCATGCCGGAGGGAAAGTCCAGAGGCAGTGGCGCATCCGGGCCGATCCGATCCATGCCGATGCGGGCGGTCTGGATTCCCTTCTGGCGAAGAATGTTCGCGTCGGTTGCCCCGCTGTTGGCTGTGATCGGATGGTGGGGCGTGCCTTCGATCGCTTCCCAAGACTCGACCGCCGCCCGTACCACGGGCTCGTCCTGAGCCGTCGCGGTTCCGGGGATGGTCAGCGTGGATCGCCAGGTGACCTTCAAGTCCGGGTTGCGTCCTGTGATCTCCGTCATCGCGGCACCGAACTCTCGGCGTACCTCTGTGATTGGGGTCCGTGGACTCACACGAAGGTCGACATGGATGCGGCACATCGCGGGAGTTACCGAGGACATGCGAGGCCATCCGGATTCGATGGACGAGACGATGCCCTGGGGAGCCACCAGGCCGTCCGTGTGCCTCACCGAATAGCAGTCGAACCACTCCTCGAGAGCCAGAACCACCTTCGACGCTCCCGCAATGGCGTTGCGGTAGGGCATCCTATGACGGCTTCCGACATAGGAGAATCCTCCTTCGATGTCGATCTCGAACCAGCACAGCCCGACTTCTTCCCAGGCGACCGCCCACCCGGGTTTTGCGATCACCGCATGATCGGCCCAGACGCCCTGCTCGAGCATGAACGAGCATCCAGCGCCTTGACCGGTGTTGTGCCGGGTCAACCCGCGGGTGGTTCTGCCGTTGGTCGGCATTCCGCCGGCGCCGAGACCCACGATGACGCTTCCGGGAAGATCCAGACCGGTGGCTGCGATGGCCTCGGCGGCGGCCATGACGCAAGCCGCGTGCCCTTTCGGATTCGACGCACCGAGTCCGAGAACGTGGTCGCCGACGACCTTGGCCTGCGGCTTCATGTCGGGCCGGAGGCTGGGGCCGACCCAGGGGACGTCTTCGTCTGCGTCGCCTACCGTGAGAGTGTCGATCGGTGCGTACAGGAGAACGTCTTCTCCCCCACCTCGGCCGGTGATCTCTCCGACGGTGTTCGCCTGACGATCGTCGAGCCACTGCACGCGGGCGGGAACGCCGTGCGTGTTCAACTCGTCGGCGGCCCAGACCGCAAGGGCCGCTTCCTCACCGGTGGGCGACGGGATGTCGACCAGTCCCACCACGAGTTCTGCGATTCTTTCGGCAGAGACGTTCTTCCATACTGCCTCCACTGCTGTGTCGAAGTTGCCGTCGAGTGCCATCAAGGTAGTCCCTTCGCGTGGTGTCGAGGTCATGTCATGTGCCGAGGTGCTTGCGAATCACATGCACTGTGTCGGAGGGCCTTTCCGACTGAGGATGGTGAGCGGTTCCGTCGATCACCGCGTGGCTGCCGTGGGGGAGCTGACGTGCCAGCCATTCCCCATACGCCGGCTCACCGAACGGGTCGTGGCTTCCCCACAGGACCAGGGTGGCGGCGGTGACTCGGCTCGGCACCCAGGACAGGTCCTCGGGCGTTCCCAGTACTTGGGGATCGGCCGCCGCCGCCAGAGCGGCCGGGGACACGCTCGATGCGTAGCGTGCCTGCGCCAGGTCGGACGGTATGGCATCGGCGTCCTTCCACTCGAGCGCCATCACATCGCGGCGCAATGTTTCTACCGAGGTGGTTCCGCCGTAGTATGTTTCCCGCACCCGGGAACCCAGTGGGGGGTCCACGCTGATGCCCGGCGGGGCAGGCAGCGGCTGGCTGCCGATCGCCACGATTCGACGCACCCGGTTCGGGTGCAGCGCGGACAACACCAGCGCAGCAATGCCTCCCAGGGACTGCGCCAGAATGTCACAGGTGTCGATCGAAAGATCTTCGAGCAGTGCGTCCAGCGCGTTCGCGTAGTTGGTGAACCTGGGGCCCGCCGGGCGGTGCAGGGGCGAGGCGCCGTAACCGGGCAGATCCACGAGAACAAGCTCCCGCGACTTGAGCAGTGGGATCGCTTCGCCGAAGTCCGCGGCAGCGTGGCACCCCGGGCCACCCCCGTGTAGAACAACCAAAGGTCCTCCACCCGTGTATTTTTCGGGTGCCAGCCTCTGGAAGTGGATCGGCCCGCGCGGAGTGGTCACCGCGCTGGCCGAGACGTCAGGCATGGCGCTCGTCGCGGACAACGGTTCCGGTCAGCTTCAAGAGCACGGATTGAAGCAGCTTCGGCGCAATGCCGGCAGCAGCCACGACTGCGATCAACAGCAGCAATTGGCGAGGAGCAAGTTTCATCGTCAGTGGACCCTTCTGGGAATCGTCTCTGCGAGTGCCGCCGTCCACGGCCCGCACATCATGTCGTCAGCTGCGTTCGCTTGGATCCGGGTGTCCGGTCCACCTGCACCGTGGGCTCGACCTCCTCGATGTGACGCCTGATGGCAGTCAGGGACAGATCGGGCCGGTAGAGCTTTTCCGGCGGCGCATTCATCACATCCACCATCCACGCGTCCTGGCCGGTGAACTGGCCGTGGAAGAGCCATCGAATCGCGGTCAGGTACTTCGCTTTGAACGTACGACTCTTCAGGCCGGTGTCGTAACGCACCATGATCTGTACGTACCGCACCTGGTCCTCATTGACCGGCACGTACCACTCGTAGTGGATGAACTCGGGGTAGGCGACCCGCAGCAGCCCGGGCAGGCGGAAGGACACGAACCCTGGCAGATCGAGCGACTTGATGATGGGGTTGACTCGTTTGCCCTTGCCGGGGGCGTCGGGAAGGGGCATCCGCTTCCACCAACGCTTGTTCGTCCACGTACCCAGCCCGGGGAACTGCGCCTCCCAGTGAACCTCGTCCTGAACTCGGATCAGCCAGCCGTCCTGCTCGAGCACGCGTGTCTTGTTCCACGCCGGCATGACTTTGAACAGTCGCCAAAGTGCTGTGTTGTGCAGGTACTTCGCGTGTCCTTCGTCGAAGCCGTTCTCGGCGGCGAAACGCCAGTTGCCCTCACGGATGTCCCAGCGTCCACCCATAACGAAGTCGTGCTCGGTCAGTTCACGGGGGATGTCTCGTCCGACCGGTGGGACGTCGTCGCCCTTCTTGTCACCGACGTAGATCCACACCAGACCCAGGCGCACCTCGACCGGGTAGGTGGACACATCGACCCGGTTGTTGATCGGGGAATCAGGCCCGTCGGTGAGCGCCGCGCACATTTTGCCGCTGTCGAGCTTGTACGTCCAGCCGTGATAGGGGCAGCTGATCGTTCCCTCGTACTGGCGCCGACCGAGGGACAGTGGTACACCTCGGTGCGGACAGCGGTCGTGCAGGCCGAAGACCTGGTCCTTGTCGCGTACGAGGACAATTCGTTCCCCGAGCAGTTCGATCGGAACCGGCTTCTGCCCGACCTGTTTCGCCCACATGACGGGGTACCAGTAGTCGCGGAATCCGAGTTCGGCCTCGTTGTATCGTGGCCACGACGACCAGTCGTTGCCGTGTGACTCGTTTCCGGCGGCGATGCTTTTCACCTCCGCCTGTCGTGGCCTTCTGGGTCGGCGGCGGGCGACCCGCGGTTCCTTGGTGGAGTCGGCTGTTTGGGGGATTTCGCTGTCGGAGACACTCATCGTCGGTTCCTGTTCTGGCGCAGTTGGGTTGATTGGTCCGCGAGGCGGAGGCCTACAGATCGAGGACTATTTCGCTTGTGCGGGAACGAGACACACACACCGCAATACTGGTGCAGTCATCGTCCCCGGCTGCGCGGAATGAGTCACGGTGCTCGGGTCTGCCACCGAGCACCGCCACCTCGCAGGACCCGCACACACCGTCGCGGCACGCGTTAGCAACGCCGATGCCGGCGCCTTCCAGGACGTCGAGGATCGTCTCCGACGCACCCACCTCGAGGTTCAGATCCGATCGGTCACAACGAATGGTGAACGGCTTCGATTCCAGACCCGAGAGATCCTTGCCGGCAAACCGCTCGACGTTCAGGGCGCCGTCCGGCCAGTGGCTGCACCCGGCCTCGACAGCGTTGATTAGGCCTGTTGGTCCGCAGCAGTACACGGCCACACCATCTTTCGGATCTCCGAGGATGGACGCGATGTCGAGGCGTCCGGCTTCGTCCTCGGGCTGAAGGGCGACACGGTCGCCGTACTGCTTCAGTCGATCCGTGAAGGCCATGGAGATGCGGGTCCGACCGCCGTAGTGAAGACGCCACGGGATCCGGTCACGTTCGGCCTGTTCGATCATCGGCAGGATCGGCGTGATCCCGATGCCGCCTGCAACGAAGAGGTACTCTTTGGCCGGGGCGAGAGAGAAGTGGTTTCGGGGGCCTCCCACCTCGACCAGGTCACCCGGTCTGAGAATCTCGTGAATGAAGGAGGATCCGCCCCGCGACTTCGGTTCCTGCAGTACCGCAACGAGGTATCTCGTTCGATCCGCGGTGGAGCCACACAGCGAGTATTGCCGAACCAGATCGTCGAGTCCGACGTCGATATGAGCGCCGGGCTCCCACTCCGGCAGAAGGTAGCCGTCCGGGTCGATCAACTCGACTCCCATCACCCCGTCGGCAACCAACGTCATCGATCGGACGACGAGGTCGATGACTCCTTCGTGTTCGTCCAGCTCACTCATCTTGTTCCTTCACTCCTGACTCAAAGTTGTCTGGCGTAAACGACCGGTATCGCCGCCATCCATCTGAGTAACCGCCATCACGCGCCGTACTAAGTACGGTACATCAGAAAAGAGCCTTTGGGAAGAAGAGACCGCGGTCAGCAACGGGCAGGGAGGGCGACAGGGAGGTCAGTAATGCGGACCCCGGCGTGGCACTTGTACCGGCGGTTCATGCTGATCAGATTGGCTGTCAGCGCTTCGACTTGATGTGCGTTGCGTTGCCTGCCCGCGAAGACCCCGCGAACGCCGGGGATTGCCGAGGCGAGGTTTTGAGTGAGGTCGGTTGCGTCCCGGTCGTCGCCTACCACCAGTACATCGGTGTCGATGTGGTCGAGGTCGGGATCATTCAAGAGGACAGCGCTCACCGTGTTGAACGCGCCCACCACCGTCGAGTCCGGAAGCAGCATCTGGGCTTGCTCGACTGCCGACCCTTCTTCGATCAGCAGTGGTGAGCATCCGTTCTTGCCGAACGACAGCGGATTGACACAGTCGATGACGAGCTTTCCGGCCAGGATGTGTGCAAGTTCTTTGACCAGTGCCGCGTGACCGTCCCACGGCACCACGAGCAGCACCGGATCTCCCTGAGCTGCCGCATCGGCGTTGCTCTTGCCTGTCACGTCGCCGCCGATCTCGGCGGCGAGATCGGCGGCGACGCCGGCCGCACGCTCCTCGTCCCGGCTTCCGATCACGACGTGCAGGCCGGCTTGCGCGAATCGCCGCGCCAGTCCCCGGCCCTGGGGGCCTGTTCCACCGAGGACGGCAACGGTTCTTCCGCGCAGCGAGTCGGGCACCGAGGCTGCCATGCGGTGGACAGAAGGCTGACTGGATTCGGACATGTGAATACTCCTTCATGAAAGTGTGCTCAGCCTGAGCAGCTGAGAGGAGACTGGACGAGTGATCCGCTGCACGAACGATGTGACTGCTGGACACGGACCGTTAGAACGCGAGGACGGCGCGCAGTACGGCGAGGTCGGCTCCTGTGACGAGTAGCCCAGCGAGAGAAGACCAGCGATTGCCGTTGCCGAACAGGGCCCTGTTTCGACGGGCGATCAATGCCTCAGGGCACTCCGGATCGTGCAGTGGCTGGACGACTCGACGCTCGCCTTCGGGAAACGTGAGCGAGAGTTCGATCGAGGCGTCTTTCGACGGAGACAGCGTCAGTCGATGTCGATAGCTGAGGGCAGAATCCGCTGCACGAAAGAACTCGACGTCGTGTGCCCGGTCCCGGGCGACGGCCCCGATCGCGTGCGCGAGGCTGGCAGCGGCTTCGGGCGGTCCGTCCACGACTTGATCGCACGATACGAAGGCGAGGGTCGGAGCGGGGAGTTTGACATCGATGCTCACCGCGCTGTTGACCGCAGCAGGTCCACCCATTGCGAGCAATCCGTGAATAACGCCTTGCAGCGGTGTGGCACAAGGAAATTCCTTGTGCATCCCCTTAAGCACATGGGGTAGATCTGAACTTGTGGGCACCGGCTCGCCATCGAAGGCGCGGCGGGCCGGTTTGTCCAGGAGGGTCGGGGAACCACGGAGTCCCGAGGCGGCGCGGTACGCGGCCTGCGCTCCGGCCGACGCTGCATCCCCGAGCAGCACGTAATGACTGTCGGCGAAGATGTCGGCGGACAGCAGACCACCCGCGGACGCGGTGGCCAACGCCAGTGCATTCACCGTCTGGTCGATGCCAAGGCCCAAGGTGTAGGCGACTGCCATCGCCGAGCCGAGGCGGCCGGCGACGGCAGCCGGCCACCACGCCTTCCGGTAGAGCGAGGACCCGCCCAGCATCAGCGACGCTGCGGCGGTGACTTCGTACCCTGCCGCCACCGCGCCGAGAAATCGGATTCCGGAAGCGCCCGCAGCAGCGCCGGCATGGAACGCGGCCGGGACGACGACGGCTCCCGGCACCGTTCCGGAAAGCGGGTGTACGGGGTCCATCTCGTCGATGTGAGCTGCGGTGACGTCGACAGTCAGCGCGTCAACTCGACCTCGTGGTGTCGTCGGCGAAGCCAACGGCTCCCACGCCCCGGAATTGCCGAGATGCTCCTGCGAAGCGAGGAGCCGGCGCACCGTCGGGTGCGTCCTGCCGAGATACACACAGGACAGGACGTCCGCCGCGACCAGAGCCGTGGCGCCGAGCGCGTCGTCGGACTCGAGCAGCGCATCACCGACAGCCGTTGCCCGTTGCGCAAGTTCGACGAGTGTGGGCCTCATTGGCGGGCTGCCACCGGGAGGAGCTCTTCGCCGACCTGTTCCATCAGCTCGAAGGGCAGATCATAGGAACCGACGTGCTGGATGAACACCGAGGTGGCGCCGGCAGCCTCGACATTAGCGAGCTTCGCCGCGACCTCTTCCCGGGTACCGAACAGGCAGAACTCCTGCGCGAACTTGACGGCATCGGCATCTGAGATCCACCGATCACACACGTCGACCGCAGCATCCCAGTCCTCCGCGTGCACGAGATCGGGATATACCTCGGGCACGTTCGCCGGGACATCTACGTCGATTCCGGCCGCGGCGAGCGCCGCCCGCCCGCCCTTCTGGGCGATACCCGCACACACCGGCTTGAGTATCCGTGCGTCCCGCTCGAGGTCGTTCGTCACGCGAGCGTAGGCCGAAACAGTGATCGAGATCTGCGAGGGATCCTTGTCTTCGTCGCGCGCGCCCTCCTCGACGAGGGCCCGTGACCGAGCGATAGCATCCGAGGAGACTCCGCTGAGCAGGATGGCTCCGTCCGCGATCTCACCGGCCAAACGCAGATTCCGCGGGCCGCTGGCCGCGAGCAGGATGGGAACACCGCTCTGAGGGTCACGCATCCGCGTTCGGGCCGAGCCGAAATCGACTCGTTCACCGGCCAGGCAGGATCGGACGACCCCCACGCCGGCTCGAAGATCGTCCTGACGACTCGGTTTCAACCCCACCGGTTCGACGGAACTGTTGCCGACCCCGAGCCCGAGGTCGAACCGGCCGGCGGCGACCTCGCCGATGGTGCGTGTGAGGCCAGCGACGACACTCGGGTGCCGGGTCACGACATTGGTGACTGCGGTGCCGATCCGAATCGACTCGGTCGCCAGGGCGACTGCGTAGGCAGTGAGAAAGGTGTCGCGCCAGAGCATCTGGGAATCGGGCAGAAACACCTGAGCGAAGCCGAGTTCTTCGGCGCGGCGCGCCGCGCTCGCGACTTCGGTGGCCGGCACGCACGGGGGCAGTCGGATACCGATCGGGAGTGTCATGCGTTGACGCTCACCTTCGCGAAGAAGCTCCGGACCTCGCTGTTGAAACATTCGGCGTGCTCGTGCTGGGGCCAGTGGCCACATTCTCTGTAGATCGCCAGTTCGGATCCGGGAATCAGTGAGTGCATCCGCTGTGCCTCCGGGACGTCGCCGAAGGGATTCTCGGCGCCCCACACGATGCGGGTGGGAGCGGAGATCCGTGCCATCTGCTCGGGCGAGAGGATGTCCTCGAGCCGATTCTCCATCGTTTGCAGGCACAGGAGGTGCTCGATCTGTGCCACGAACTGTGGGCGGTGGTAAATAGTGTGGCGGACGTCGACCAATTCGTCGGTGACGTTCGCGGTGTCGTGCATGAGCAGTTCGAGCCGCCTGCGGGTGAGGTCCCGGTCGTCACTGTTCACCGCGGCCCTGGTGCTGGTGCGGATGCGCTCCATGACCGGCGGGTTGGCAACGGTACCGCCCGGCGCGACGAGTACGAGTGAACGGACACGGTCGGGATGATCGGCGGCGAGGCGGCCCGCCACCCATCCGCCCAAGGACTCCCCGATGAAATGCGCCCGCGAGATTCCCCGGGCGTCCATGTAGCCGAGCACGTGCTCGACGTAGCCGGGAATGCGGTAGTCCTGATCGGGGCCGTCGGTGTAACCGTGGCCCATCATGTCGACGGCATGGCATTCGAACTCCGACGACAGGTCGACGATGTTGCGGACGAACGCCTCGAGATGGCCGCTCGTGCCGTGCAGCATCATGATCGGTTCACCCGAGCCCGCCTGGACGAACCTGGTACGCAGTCCATTGACGGGGACAAACCCGTGGCGGTAGTCGACGTTGCTGAGTTGGGTCCAGAGGGTCATGCGTGTTCAGCTCCTTCGTTGGGCTGGTAGAGGCCGACGGCCATTCCGGTCAGCCATTCGTCTATTGGTTCGTATGCCAGAGTCGTTCCGCGGCCAGCGCCGACCGCTTCGGTCATGGCAATCCAGGACCGAATCTCCTGTGCACCGTTGCCGGCTTCCTTCTCGATGTCGTCGTTCGAGGCGGCGATGATCTCGGCGAGGTCGCCTGCCTCGAACTGCGCGAGGAAGCGGCGGTCGAATTCGGGATTGATCTGAGGTGCTGCGGCCCGGATGATCTGCCGGCGCCGCACTTCGAATTCCTTCCACTGCTGGCGACCGTTCAGCCAGGCCTCCACGAGGAAGCGGTCGTCGTCGGAGAGAGTGTCGGCCCAATCGGGCCACGGAAGTCGGTGGGACAGTCCGCCGGACGCGATGACGACTACTCGCTTGTCTTCCCCGTCGGAAGCGACGGCGTCGGCGATGCTGCGGCCGAGTGAGGCTGCCCGGCGCAAGGAAATCAGCGGCGGAGCAAACATGTTGAGCACGACAGGCACGGTGGGGACGTCGAGATCGGGGACTAGGTGCTGAAGGCTGTGGGTGATTCCGTGATCGACCGTGAGCCGAAGGGAGAAGGCAGGGTCGAATTCGTCGAAGACGAGCGAATCGACCAGGTGCTTTGCAAGGCTGCGATCGACGGGAAGCGGTCCCGCCGGCGTGTCCGCTTCACCGGCGCCCAGCACCTCGTCGACGCCGACTGTGATCGAGGGCATCAGGTCGAGAAAGAGGCCGCGGAAGTGATTGCTGCCGAGAACCACTACGACATCGGGGCGAGCTTCACGGATCGCATCCGCGCCAGCCTTGAGGCCGTCTCGAAAATGGTGGGCAGCGGGGAGGTGTTCGACCTCGGACCAGTGGGTGTTCATCAAAGTGCTGTGGGAGGCGCCCACGCCCAGCACGATTTTGCTCATGACGGCCTTCCTGTAGGGAACCGTTGGCGTACGATGTACCGTACAGCAGATTCTCCAACATGAAAATGGGGAAGATGGCCGACAAGTCGTAGGGTCTGCTGGGGAGAGTCCTGCCTGTAGGCTCTTGCCCGTAACGTCGGCGGAAAGAGTGCGAATGAGTGGTAGTGGGCGGCGAGTAGCGAAGCGCAGCCGGGTCAGTCGTGACCTGATCGTGGAAACGGCGCTCAAGATCTCGGATTCGTCAGCAGGCCTGGAAGCAGTCACTCTCCGCGGCATTGCCAACAAGTTGGGTATCGGCACGATGACTCTCTACGGTCATTTTCAAAGCAAAGACGAAATCCTCGATGCAATGGCCGATCGAGTCATGAGTGGAATTGATCTTCCGAAAGTGGACAACGAGACGCCGACCGAGGCACTTCTCGCAGTGGGGGGTGCACTTCGTGCACTGATGGCAGAGCACCCGAGTGTGTCGTGGCTGCTGTCCTCGCGTGTAACCCGATCACAGGCCTCGATGAAGAGCGCCTGGGAAAATGTGCTCCAACGCCTGGTCAATGCCGGAATCCCTCAGGAGACGGCCGTGCGTTGCTACGGCCTCCTCATCCAGTTCAGCTTGGGCTTCGCGGCCTACCAAGCGCCTCGACCATGGGGAGTGGAGAGCGGTGACGTCGGTGCCGAGTTGAGGAGGCAACAGCAGCACTATTTCGCGGGCCTCCCTGCTGGTGACTTCCCTCTCATGGTGTCGCTCAGTCCACAACTCGTCGAACTACCTACCGAAGAGCAATATAACTGGGGTTTGAACGTGCTGGCCCAGGCGATTACCGCCATGTGCAGGCCCAGGAAGTAGACAGCTGAGACCTGGCGCGCGTTCGCCCGTTGCAAGAGGGGCATTCGCTGCAACCGCGCAAGAGGACAACCGAAGCTGCCACTCGGAAACCGCGAAACCAACGACAGTCGATTCGGAGTGTCCGGAAGCGCGATGAACGCATAGTTCGATGCCTTGAAGTCCGCGATCGGTTCGAGGGTTAAGCGCGAGCGAAGATGCACAACTGGCCCCTGGATCACCTCACTTCGAGAGGCCGGCATCAGCCGCCAGAGTTTGTGGAGTATCGACATCGGCCAAACGAATCCCAGTCTTGCAACATTCACGAACGGCGATGCTCTCGGCATCTTGGTCGACGCGAGACGGCGGTCGTCATACGGGGACGGAAGTGAAAACTGCTGTCGACCGATGTCTGGCGGTCGGATACTACTGGTCGAGTGCATGAGATCGGCTGTCCGGCTGGAACTCTCACACTAGTAACTGGAACCGGGCGAGGTTCATCGCGTTGACGATCCGGATGGGACGTGGACGGTCGTCCACGTCCTACAGGGTGGCGTTGTGATCGAACCCGACTTCGGCCACAGAACTCTAGATCAGGCTGAGCTATTCCATGGCCTCCCATCTGCGCGGGCGCGCATGCGTGCAGGACTATTTCCTTTGGGTCTGCTCCAAATGGACTGTCTGACCTCGTTTCCGGGATGTTAATGACCTAAAGAACCGTTGACAAACGTACGACGATCCGTACATAGTACGTAGACCAAGGTGATCTACGTCATGTCATCAAGGCAACACCTTGCCCACATCTTTTGTGGACTCGCCGCGGATCGACGTGGTGCACTATTCGCGCATCGCTCAACCCGCCGGTCCAATCAGCCCTCATCACCCGCGCGCACCGGAGGCTCATCTTGAGCAAATCAAAGACCGCCGAAAACCAAGGCACCAGAGCCGTTCTCGCAAGCTGGATCGGCACGACCATGGAGTACTACGACTACGCGTGCTATGGCCTTGCCGCCTCGCTTGTGTTTGCGAAACTGTTCTTTCCGACTGCTGATCCCATCGTCGGAACGCTGCTCGCGTTGTCAAGTTTCGCCATCGGCTACATCGCCCGCCCTGCGGGGGCACTGATCTTCGGGCATATCGGCGATCGGCTCGGCCGCAAAAAGGTCCTGATCGTCACGTTGACGATGATGGGCGTTGCGACCTTCGTAATCGGCCTGCTGCCTACCTACGCGCAGATCGGAGCTCTGGCGCCAGCGCTGCTTGTACTTGCCAGGGTTTTCCAGGGCGTCTCGGCAGGTGGCGAATACAGTGGCGCAATCCTGATGACCGTTGAACACTCGGAACGGAGCAAACGCGGCTTCCGTGGCTCTCTCGTCAATACCGGCACCACAGCTGGGCTCGTCCTGGCCAACCTTGTCTTCCTCCTTGTGTTCCTGCTTCCCGAGGAACAACTGATGGCGTGGGGGTGGCGCATCCCCTTCCTGTTGAGCGGCGTACTCGTCGTGATCGGATTAGTCATGCGGTTGATGGTCGAAGAGTCGCCTGAGTTCGAGGCCACGAAAAACGTAGGCGCCGTGCACAAGATGCCGATCGTTGCGGTTTTCAAGGATGCCGGGCTCCGCGTGGTGTTAGTTGCCCTGGGTACGGTGGCTGCGGGCACGATCTTCACGCTCACAACTGTCTTCTCCCTCACCTATGCGCGCATGCACCTCGGGATCAGTAGCAGTATGATGCTCGCGGCTCTTCTGCCGGCCACCGTCGTCATCTTGGTGTGCGTTCCAGTGTTCGGGTTGCTGTCCGACCGCGTCGGTGTTCGCCCGCTCTTCCTTGCTGGAGCAGCGTCACTTGTGGTCCTGCCATTCGTGTGGTTCGCGCTACTCGACACCGGGCAATACTGGTGGATGCTTCTAGGGTTCGCACTGCTGTACGTTGGATACTCCGCCAACTACGCTGTGGTACCGGCCTACTTCTCCCAGGTCTTCCCGCCCGAGTATCGGTTTAGCGGAATGTCGATCGGTTTCACGATCGGGGTCATTCTTGGGAACGGCTTCGCCCCTGCCATCGCAACGGGGCTGCTGGACGCTACGGGTAGCTGGATCGCAATCGCGTTCTACGCGGCGGTAGCCGCACTGATTTCGCTTGTTGCCGGGTTGTTCCTCCGGACGATTCCTACCGACCCTGAAGCGGAGCATCATCCCGGTGGTGTCGCCGCCCGACAAATCGATCCTGCGATCGTACGAGACTGAGAGACCACCTTATGAAGCGCGGATACGCAGACACTCGACACGGCCAAGTGCACTACGTCGAGCACGGAGACGGACATCCCGTGGTGATGCTTCACCAAACCCCTCGTTCCTGGGACGAGTACCGAGATGTGCTTCCTTTGGTAGGGCGTGATTTCCGTGCAATAGCCATGGACACATTGGGTTTTGGCGCTTCCGCTCGGCCGGAGTGCGACTGGAGTGTGGAAGTGTTCGCCGAGGGCGTGATCGACCTCGTATCGGAACTTGGACTCGAACACTTCTCCCTCATCGGTCATCACACGGGTGGGGTGGTCGCGGTGGAAGTTGCAGCTACGGTGCCGGAACGGATCGAGTCCCTCGTGTTGTCCGGCATGCCCTTTGTCGACGCGGACCGTCGGCGGATCGTCGCCGACCGCCCCCCCATCGATCTTGTCGAACCGCGTCCGGACGGTTCACATCTCACCGAACTGTGGGCAAACCGTGCCCCGTACTACCCGGCGGATAGGCCAGACCTACTCGACCGCCTGGTCAGAGACGCCCTATCCGTTCTTGACCGCGTCGAAGAAGGACACGAAGCTGTCAACCGGTACCGCATGGAAGACCGCATCGGACTCATCACCGGCCGGACCCTTGCCATGTGCGGAGAACTCGACTACTTCTCGCTGCCCGACCTACCCAAGATCGTCGACGCCATTCCAGGAGCACGATCTACCGTGCTTGTGGGGACAGGAGTCCCTGCTATTGACCACCGTCCCGGACTCGTCGCGGCGACGGTCGAGTCCTTCTTACTGGAAGGCGCACTGCACGCGTGACAGATTTCGACGAAGAGATTCGCTCGCTCCCACTTCAGGGAACAGCATTGAAGTACGCGATCGCCACCGGCGGGAGCGCGACGCCAATGGTGCTTCTCCATCCATGGTTCGGGTGCTGCCAGTTCTGGCACCGGACCTTCGATCACTTCATCGATCGCACTCGCATCGCAGTCGATTTCTACTCGCTGGCAGATGGCGATTGGAGTAGGTGGGCGGGCCCCGTTCAGATGGCCGAATCCGTTTTGTCTGTGATGGACCATGAGGGACTGGAGTACGTCGACCTCGTTGGGAATTCCGTGGGCGGCATAGTTGCTCAAGTCGTGGCCTCAAAGTATCCACAGCGTGTGCGCAAACTGGTCCTCGTGGGCACGGGTGCCCACACCACCGGTGTGAGATCAGCGTTCGTAGACACAGTCGATCACTGGATCGCAGCAGCTCGAAGGAATGAAACCCCGTCACGGTCGTTCATCGAGGCCACAGTCTCGATGCTGGTCAGTTCGGACCTTGATGCGCAATCGTTGGCGGTGTTCGCGGACATGCTTGCCAAAACCGAACCCATGTTCATCGCAACAGTCCTCACCGAAGCGCGTCGGCTCGATCTCTCAGACGAGCTCGGCAAGATCAGGGCATCAACACTCGTCATACGAGGCACCGAGGATCGAGTCAGGACGAGAGACCACGCCTTCCAGCTCGCCAACGCGGTTAGAGACGCGCGGTGGTACGAAATGCAGGCGGCCGGACACGCCCCGATGCTGGATTCTCCAGACGAGTTCGAGCGGCTGCTCGCCGAACATCTGAGCTGAGAATGTGAGCTCTCAGTCGCCGTGATACACATTCTGGCCAGACCATCCATCCGCTAGGACTGCCCCGGGCGATGGGGCAAGGGTGTGCAACGCACAACCTGGGCGAGTAAAGGATCTTCTATCCAATGGCAGTGCCTCGAATAGGCGCCTCAGTATCGTTGCCGTCGGTAACAATCGCTTCGTGGCGATGGCAATCTCACACCCAGTGCCTCGGAATGGGCACCGGGGTGTTCTTCTTTCATGAGGGGGAACGTTGCCCCTCTCGTATCTTGCGGGAGCGTAGAGCCAAAGCGCTGTGCGAGACGTGTCCGGTTATAGCCGAGTGTCGACGCCACGCTCTCACAACTCCTGAGCAGTACGGGATTTGGGGAGGAATGTCTAAGTCTGATAGAAGCGAGCGCAGCACGGACCAGTTGCCTGGATGAAGGCGCATCAGCACCTTCCGAACGAACTACTTGAGTTCACCGCTTGAGGTCATCGCACGGCTGTCGATCGGGAGCACCCAAGAGAAGACTCTGGGCGCTCCCGCCTATAGGGGCCAGCGACGGGATCGCGCTGCCTCCGGGCCCGCCGTGACGGTGACCGTGGGAAGTCGCGACAGTGCGTCAGGTACACGCCGGCACGTGGAACCGCACGAACCAGAGGCGTGGGCCCGCGCGGTGTTCACCGAGTTCGATGATGCGGCCTGCGTATCTAACTGCAGATGCTTAGGTGAGCAATGTGGCTTGCTCGATTCGATATGCGTCCGCGCTGTCGACAAGGTCCTGGACATGCGGCAATCGTTCGCGGATCCGTTGATGCATGTTGGCTGTTCGCCGCTTGATCCTCTTGCGTAGCCAGCGGTTTCGGACTTTCGGACCGGGCTGGGGACTGCCCACTGCGCCCAACCCGGATCCGAGGGCCGTCAAGCCGATGAGTTGCGAGCCCGCTATTCGAGTGCGCAGGTGGACTCGGTGGTGGGGGCGATGACCATTACGGTCAATGAAGTGCGCATCGAAGACGGAATGGTAATCGTGCGAGGGGCCTATGAGGCGGACGGCTTCGCCAAGCTTGGTCGGTCAGAGCGACTCGGGCACCAGTTTGATCGACAGGGAAGTCGAGTTCTCAGACGGAGACTTCGAGGTGCCACTTCTGGACGGTCGAGAACCTGAAGCTGGTGACGTCGACCTGGACTGATCACCTTCCTACTGGCTGCTGTCCGTTGCACCCTTGCCGTCTCCGGTGAGGGTGCACGACTCGTTCGGGTGGGTGTTGATGGGTGCGGCGTTTCATTCGAGGCGGCGACAACCACCGCCTGACCCCAAGTGGTCGATGCCTGTTGATCGGGGGTAATGGCAGCTTCGCGTTCACGTTGAGTGGGCGGTGGCGTCGGTGGGTGCTGGCGTGCTCGTTTTATGGTGTTGACCTGGGGTGAAGACACGTCCCCGGTTTGTGTTGGGTGGTGGATGTCGGCGAGGGGTGCGGCATCGCCGCAGTGATCATCAACGCCGACAAAGGAGGTGGTCGTCGGGTTCTGCATCGGAGCCCTGATCGCGCCGATACTGAACAAACTCGTCGACCGCCGAACTGATCGCCCGAGTATTCGGTGAATCGCATTGCAGCGTAGGGGGTTTCCATGAAACGTCGCATCCGGTGTCACTTCGGCTGACGGTGTCTGGTGTGTCAGGCAAGATGTAGCGATGCGACTTCGTACGCTCGTGATCTGGGGAACCTCGTTGTGGGCGTTGGCTGTTGTGGGGCTCTTCTACTATTTACTTTGGCTGCAAACAGGACAGGCTTACGAGGTCGTGGGCTTCTTGGACGATGCCACCGGCGAGCAGCTGTTCAATGCTGCGCGAACGTCCGCCACC
>Ga0154000_1000190_pt1 | contig 17432 bp, 13 predicted proteins | sample TSNC084MetaG_FD_104674 | JGI IMG/M metagenome (GOLD analysis project Ga0154000, IMG submission 104674) | Attine ant fungus gardens microbial communities from North Carolina, USA - TSNC084 MetaG | ecosystem: Host-associated > Fungi > Mycelium > Unclassified | place: USA: North Carolina, Lumber... | reverse complement strand
CCTAGGGGTGCAGCGCCCGGCGTTTCCCTTACGCAGGGCACAGGTTGGAACCCTGCGCTGATGAGCATGCGAACGGCAGACGAGCCCGGCCTCGGCGGGTTCACCCTCTTCGCGCTGAACAAGTTCGCCAGGACGAGCCTCACGCCACGGCCACGTCAACCCTCGTGTGCAATGTGCACCGCGATCCTCGCGGATATGCCACGACACGCCGATGGCGACCGTACGAACGGCTCGCCATAGTGGATGGGGAGTCACGTTCAACCAGCGGCGGACTCGAATGCGCAATCAGAGAAAAGCTTTCATCCCATAGCGGCCACTGCACCGTCACACCCACTAATCGAGGGAGATCAGGACAGCATGAGAACCGACGGCACGAAGTACAGCAACTTTTCCGGCTGGATCGACCGTCCGGACGACGTGCAGCCAGCACTGGACGGCGACCTCGCCTGTGACATCGCCGTCATCGGCGGCGGCATGGGAGGCATGGCGACCGCGCTGCGCCTCGCGGAGCGCGGCCACGAGGTGGTCCTGCTGGAGGCCGAATTCTGCGGCTACGGCTCTGCCTCACGCAACGGCGGCCAAATCGCTGGGGCGCCGGGGGGTGACCTGCGGATGCTCGGCCTGTTCTCCGGCAGCAAGCTCTCGGTCATGGCCAAGCTGGCGGAGAACGCGGGCCATTACATGGAAGACCTCATGAAGAGCCACGACATCGACTGCGATTACGAGGCGAACGGCCTGGTGTGGGGTGCGGTCTCGCCCCTCATGATGTTGAGAGTGCGGACACAGGCGGCGATTCTGCGTGCCTTCGGCGGGCAAGGGACCGTCGGCAGCAGTGAGGAACTCGGCATTCCGGCCGGTTTCGTGGGCGGTATGCGGGAGTCGATCGGCGGGATGCTGAACCCGGGCAAGCTCGCTCGGGGGGTGCGTCGCGCTGTTCTCGACTCCTCGGTCAAGGTCTTCGAGCAGTCGCCGGTGAGCGACGTCCGGAAAACGGGCAGCACAGTCGCCCTCACGACACCGCGCGGCACGGTTCGAGCCAACAAGGTGGTCCTTGCGACCAACGCCTACTCCGGCGAGTGGGACATCACCCCCAAGAACCTCTCGGTGCCGCTGTATGTCATCGAGATCGAGACAGAACCCATCGCACCGGAGCGGATCGCCGAGCTGGACTGGACCAGTCGGTCCGGCATCATCACCCAGCACCAGCTGATGACTCACTATCGACTCACCGAGCGCAACACCCTAGTCTGCGGGGTCCGCCGAGCAGAGCGCGGCCAGACCTACCCGCTACCCGATCGGGTCCCGGACCCCAGCCTCGTGCAGGACATGGCGAATGACCTGTCCGACCGTTTTCCGTCACTGTCCGACGTGGCCATCGCGCGGGCCTGGGGCGGTTGGATCGGAATCAGTGCGGACTGGCTGTCGGTCGCCGGCCAGGTGGGGACCAACGTCTACTACTCGATGGCCTGCAACGGCCACGGCCTCTGCCAGGTGCCGTACGTAGGCAAGTTGCTCGCAGACTACATTGTCGACAACGAGATGCCGGAGGACCTCGCCGGCATCTGGACGACCGTCCCGAAGTACCCGGCGTCGATGGCGCTGGTATTGAACCCGTTTGTCATTCGGCTCACATGGAGTGTGGACCGGATCAACGACTTCTTCAGCGGCAGCAAAACGCTGGCGCGGCGGAAACTGCGGCACCGTCAGCACGCGAACCGCTGAGGACTCGGGCGCCTCCTCCGTGACGGAGTGTGCCGTTACCGGCGGTGTTTCATCAGTACAAACGGGGCGCGGATGCCAATCGGGCGCCCGCGCCCCGTTTGTGCGTGGAGACCGGGTCACACACGACCTTCCACCGACATTTCGTAGCTCCGAAGCCAGTGCCACCGCGCGTAGCGCCGCGCCCGTGCTTGGATACGGCAGGCGGGGCAGGGTGTCGACGCAGCCGGGCGCGGAGGAAGCACGCTCGCCGGCTGTATCGTGGCAGTCGTGGAGCATGCTGAACCCCGGGGTGGGACGTCGACTCCACGCCGAGGTCGTCCCACGGGCGATCATGCTCAGCGTCGCGTTGAACTGATTCGCGCTGCCACCTCGATCATCGCCCGCGAAGGCTACGGAGCCTGCTCCCTGCGGAACGTCGCGTCCGCCGCAGGTTACACAACCGGCGCTGTGACCTACTACTTCCGAAACAAGTCCGAACTGATCACGGCGCTGGCCACCCATCGCTTCGACACCTACGAGAAGTTGCTCGAACCTTTATCCGAGCGGTCCAGCGTGCGGGCCATGCTGACGCGTTGGATGGACATCACGGTGGCCGACAACGAGCAATCTCCCGTCATGAGCCAACTGGTGATGTTCGCACGGCAAGATCCGGCGCTGGCAGAGATTCTCCAGGACCGATACGGGCGGTTCCGCTCCCATCTCGCGACGATGATCAGCGAAGAACAACGTCTCGGTACGATCCGCAGTGACATCCCTGCGGCCGTTCTCGCCGAGAGCGTCACTGCGATGGGCGATGGCTGGGCAATGCTGGCACCGATCGAACCGGATCGGTTCACGCCAGAGAAGGTCATGGCCCTACTCGACGCCGTCGACTCACTTCTGCGTCCCCTTTCCTGACCCCACCCCAGGGCGCTGGCGGTACTCGACCTCCTCGAGACTCCTTGTTGCCCTGTCTCATTCGCTTGTAACAATGCCGCCTCTAATGTCTTCTCGATTTTACATAACAGTCGTTGCGTAAATACGGTCGATCCGATAACGTGGCCCGCGTCACATTGGTTCGAACGTACGAGGAGTGCCGATGCTCGATCAGGAGACGATCCGCCAGTTCCGAGAAGACGGGATCACCGTGGTCCGTGGCTGTCTCAGCGAGAAGCAGCTCGATGCCTGCCACGAGGTCTTCGCGTGGAACGTGGCCAACCCCGGGCCCAACAACTACCGCGCTCTCGACGGCACCTCACTCGCGACGCACATCGACAACGCCAATCCGAACTCGAAGGCGAAGCTCGACGCGCTGGTTCAAGGGCTGCCCTTCGCGCGAATCTTCCAGCAGCTGTGGGGTTCCGAGCACGTGTGGTACTTCGCCGAAGAGATCTTCGCGAAGGAGGGCGGCAAGAGCGGGCGCGGACCCTTCCATCAGGACACCGCGAACCTGCCGTGGGCCGGTAAGCACTGGGGGAATGCGTGGATCTCCTTCCACCGGCTACCGGCCGCCAACTCGCTGCAGGTCGTGCGGGGGAGCTGGAACGGCATCGAGTACGACGGAGCGAGCTTCGCCAATCCCGACGACCCAACCGATCCGTTGCACGACGACGGCGTACTGCCACGGCTTCCCCACATCGACCGGGAGCTCGCGCAGGACCCGAACGCCTGGGACCTGGTGTCGTTCGACGTCACCCCGGGCGACGTGGTCTTCCTGCACCCTCGCTCGATCCACGGCGGCGCCCATGTCGATATGCAGACCCCCAACCGGCACACGCTCGTGTTGCGCTTCTTCGGCGACGACGCCACTTTCCGCGAGTTGCCGCGCACCAACCCCAAACACGCGCGCAACGGCTTCCTGTTCCGCGAGGAGATGGCGAAGTTGAACGAGGGCGACCCGTTCCGTTCCCCGATCTTCCAGCAGATCGCCTGACGACGAATCATCAAGAAGGAGAACACTTGTGACGACTCGCCAGGTCTACAACCCCGGTCCGCGCGCACAGCACTATTACGACGCGATGCACTTCGCCACCGCCACCCGCGCGGGGGATCTCATCTGAGTGTCCGGCCAGGTCGGTATCGACCCCGAGACAGGCCTGCCTGCCCACGGAATCGAGGCGCAGGCGCGGTTCGCGTTCCGCGGGGTCGAAGCGGCGCTCGTTGCTGCTGGATCATCATTGGGCGACATCGTCGAGCTGATGACCTTCCACACCGAGCTCGGTCGCGACTCCGCGGGATTCTCTGCCGTGAAGGACGAATTCGTCGGCGAGCCCTACCCGTGCTGGACCGCCGTCGGAGTCAGTGAGCTCGCGCGCCCAGAGTTCCTCGTCGAGATCCGCGCCGTCGCGTTCGTCAACGCCCGCTGACCTCACGACGCCTCCTGCTGCGCCGCCAGCGGCGGCGTGATCTCTTCCCCTCACGGCCTGCGCGTCGAGACGCCGGCCGCCCCTTCCACTCCTCCGAAGTGAGTAGAGTCATGCCCAATTCCCTTGCGTCGACGCATTCCGACGCCGGCCGGGGCCGCGAGATCCTGGCCCGCATGGACCGCCTCCCCGTCGTTCGATCACACATCGTGTGGATCGTTCTGATCGCGGTCAACATGATGATCGAGTACTACGACAACGGCCTCAACATCCCGCTCGCCACCGAACTACCCCGAGATCCCGGGACCCGCGTCGCACCTGAAATGGTCGGCACCGTCCTCTCCATCTTCTACGCGGGCATGGTCGTCGGCGCTGTCATCGGGGGCCGTCTCGCGGACCGGTTCGGTCGGCGGCCGATCCTCATCTGGGGCACCGTCCTGTATTCGTTCGCGTCGCTGATGACCGCCGCCCTTCCGTACTACGAGTACCTGCTCGTCTCCCGGTTCATCACGGGCATCGGTGTCCAGGCGGTGACGTCGGTGCTGGTGACGTACATGGCGGAGATCTTCCCTTCTGCCAAGCGCGGCCGGTTCGTGGCGGTCTCCACTGTTTCGTTTACTGCCACAGCGCCTTTCCTCGCCGCATTGGCTGCGTACATCCTCCCCAACAACCCTCCCGGCGCGTGGCGGATCCTCGCCCTCGTCGGTGCCGCCGGTCTACTTGTCGTGCCGTTCGTCCGACTGTTTCTGCCGGAGTCACCCCGGTGGCTGGTAGCCAACGGCAGGATCGATGACGCCGAGCGGGTGGTCTCCCGCTTGGAGGCCGAAGCCCTCGCACAGGGAAAGCACATTCCGCCCGTCGTGCTGCCCCGCGCAGCGAGCGAGGTGACTTTCTCCCTCCGAAGCCTTCTCACCGACAGAGGTCTGATCAAGATCATCGCCGTGGTCGGATTCGGTTGGTTCGGAGCGACTCTGGGGCTTTACATGCATCAGAACTTCGTCGTCGACATCCTCTACGGCATGCACCTTCGCGCCGGCCAGGACGAGGCAGCTGCACTCAACAGTTCGTACATGTCGTACCTGATCTGGTCGTGCTTGTACGTCGTGACACCGGTCCTCACCTTCGTTCTGATCAGTCGGTTCGAGCGGAAGACGGTGATCCTGTTGGGGTCGCTGAGCGGGGCCGTCGCGATCCTCGGTATGGCTTTCGGTGGCATCTCCGTTTACAACGTCGCGGCAGCGCTCGCGTTCATCCTCACCGGCGTGGTGTTCTCGGCGTATTACGCATACATCCCAGAAGTCGTGCCCACCGAGGCCCGCGGCTTCGGGTCCGGCATCATCTTCGGGATCGGCCGTGTAGGCGCCATGGTGACGGGAATCCTTTACACCGCACTGTATTACCCGTCCCCGAAAGGTGTCTTCGGCTGGGATCGTGAGGGCGTCTACCTCGTTGCCGCGGCCGCCTACATCATCTCCGCGCTCGTCGTCGTCGCATTCGGCCCGAAGACCGCGAACCGGTCTCTCGAGGAAGTCGCGAACGACCAGGTACTCCGCTCCATCGCCTCGCACCCGCCTGCACCCAGCAGCACACCCGACTCGGCGCCGACGCCGACGCCGAACAGGGCCTGATCCCCGCCGCGCGGGTTCGCGTTCACCGATCAATCCGCCACACACATGATCCGGCAGAGAAGGAACAACACCATGACATCAGTCGATTCGGCCCTCACACGGGTAGGCCGCTCCACCGGCATCACCGAAATCCTCACCATCGTCGCCCGCGACGGCGGCGTCATCCTCGAAGGCCTGCTCACCCCCGATCAGGTCGCACGATTCAACGCGGAGATCGAGCCTGCACTGGCCACTCTCGATCCGGGTGGCAAGCACCAACTCGAGACCGTCAACGAGTTCCACGGCGCGAACACCAAACGACTGACCAATTTGGTCACCCACAGCGAGGTCTTCCGAACCGAGATCATCGACCACGATCTGGTCCACGCGCTGTGCGATGCGACATTCCTCGAAGAGTCCGGCACGTACTGGATGACCACAGCACAGGTCATCGAAATCGGTCCCGGCAACGCGAGACAGCGGTTACACCGCGACCTCGGGAACTGGTATCCCTTCGTGGCCATGGGGCCGGCCGGGCCCGAGGTCACGCTCAACTTCCTCATCGCTCTCACCGATTTCACGGAGGAGAACGGCGCCACGCGCGTCATCCCCGGCAGCAACAGATGGCCTGACTTCACCGACTACGGCACGCCGGAGCAAACCATCCCGGCCGAAATGAAGGCGGGCGATGTCTTGTTGATCAGCGGCAAGACCGTCCACAGCGGCGGGGCGAACGTCACCACCGACCAGTACCGCCGCGCAGTGTCCTTCGCGTTCAACCCCGGGTTCCTGACAGGTGAAGAGGCATACCCCTTTCTCGTCGACCGCAAAACGGTCAAGACCCTGCCTGAGCGTGTGCAGCGTCTTCTCGGCTTCCGCTCCCAGTACCCCACGGGTTCGCCAGGACTGTGGCAGGTCGACTATCACGAACTCGCTGATTACCTCGATCTGTAGTCGCGATAGCTGACGACACGGGAGAAGACCTCGACCGTTGCAACGGAAGCGCCTCTGCAATCTCACGGGTCCGGGGAGAGGCGACATTTCGCACGCTCAAGGATCGGCCGGTGATGCTCCTCTGAGCGTGAGCACCGGCCGATTCCAGCTTTCGACGGCCGCGGCTGCGGTCCCCACCACTCCTGCCGACCTGCGCGGATCGCGACGAAGCCGTGAACGTCTCGGGCAGCATCAGCGTGAGCAATCGACCTTGTGAAGGACCTCGTGTATGACTGCGCGTTCTCCTCGACCCGTGGCGCCTGCACTTGCGCACAGCCGCCACGCGCGAGGGAGCATTACACGCGCACTCCCCCGTCGCCAGGAAGACGGAACAGGGGTTCATCTCGAGACCGGTCGCGTGACTCGCAGAACAGTTACCCCGGGGCGCTTTTTCGGCACCACCGCTATGTCAAGCGCTTGCTCGCGTGTGAAGCTCAGGTTCAGTCGTACTGATGACGGAACGCCGGCCCCATCGGTATGGGGCCGGCGTCATTCACGTTTGCGCTGTACTACTGCTGGTGGCGCAACCTAATCTGTCGGATTGCCAGTATTTGGCGATCGCCTGAAGGTGGTGCGAACATTCGCTCAGCTCTGAAATCCACCAGCTCCCAGATATCCAGCCAGACCTGCCAAGGCACCGATTCCACCGAGCAGTCCTGCGGCGATCCCAACGATTGCGTAGGCATTGTTGAGGAATTGAACGTCTTCTTCTGTGGAGCCCATTATTTCATCCTTCATGTAGCGCCTACGACATTGCAGGCAGTGTTGAACGTCCGCGCCGGTGTTGGCATCGGCCGTGCGAAACGGTCTGTCGCTAGCGACGTGATGGGGTATTCAACGCCTGAGCTGAGTCGGCCACGGATCGCTGATTGTGTGCATAAAGTTCGAAACGACCGTCGTCGAAAGGGTCCGAACATTCGTCACGGAGACCGCGTTCACCCGTTGTAGGAACCTCAGCAGATAAGTGCACTGGACACAGAACAACTCTGATCTCGTATAAACACTCGGCGCATACAGATATTTGCGATCTGAGACAATTGTATGGGCAAGCGCGTCAAAGCTTCTTCGCGAGACAAACGCAGTTGCCTCGTCTGTTTGGTCGACAGTCACTACCGGTGATCACGAGCCGAGACAGAAAGCACCCTGACTGTGGTTCGGCCATGATTTTCCGCGCACTGTCCTTTTGTCGTCCGAACCAAACAACTTGGCCTGTCTTCCTCGTCTTGGTTGCATGCCCGCCTACTTCGTCAGGCAATGAGAGTGCACGAGGTGAAAGAGCCGACCGAAGAACGGTGTGCGCAGCTGGAACGGAACGGGACGCTCACTTAGGAACGAGGACGAAGCAGCTACCGTCCCGGTCCGAGACGGACTGACTCTTCGCTTCCACTCGGGCAATGGGTGTGCACCCGAGTGGAAGACGTAAGGGGCCTCGTTCACGGGGTCTAGCTTCAGGAGACCCGAATGGATTCCTGCTTCAACACCCGTTCGAAAGTTTCGGCCGTTTCGGCGATGTCGTCCGGTGTATGCGCAGTACTGAGAAATATTTTTCCGGAGGGCGTAAATGCGATCCCGGCTTCGAGCATCGCCCCCGATATCTCAGACCATATCCCTCCGGTGCCGTGGAGACTGGTGATCTCGCCGGAGGGAACGAATTGCAGTAGAGAGCCCACTCGACGCAGAGTTCCAACGCCGCCGTTCGACGCAAGTGCGCTGGTGACTTCATCCTCGAACGAGGCACCGAGCTCTTCGAGTGTGGAGTACATGCCCGGCTTTGCGGATAGCTCCATCGAGGCTTTGACCGCCGCTAGCGCCACAGGATTTCCATTGAATGTTCCCGCGTGCATGACCCCGTCTTCTACGAGGTCGAGAATGTCTGCGCGGCCCACCACAGCGCTTTGAGTGAACCCGCCGGCGATCGCTTTCCCGAACACCGAGAGATCTGGGGTTATGCCGAAGCGTTCAGCTGCCCCTCCACGAGCGATCCGGAAACCGGTGATGACTTCGTCGAAGATCAAAACGACACCGTGCCGGGAACAGAGCTCTCGCAGCGTTTGGAGGAACTGAACTGTGGGCTCGTGAACTCCCGCGTTGCTCATGATCGGGTCGATCAGCACTGCCGCTATCTGCCGTTCTTCGGCGTCGCGTAACAGCGCACGAATCGCTTCGACGTCGTTGAATTGACTGACGATGAGGTCAGTGTGCGCGTTCGGGCTTTGCCCGCGGCTGGCGGGCACTGCAGTCTCGCCGACGTCTTCCTCGTCGATGCTCGCGTAAACGCTGTCCTGCCAGCCGTGATAGGCCTTGGTGAACTTGACTACGCGGTGTCTGCCTGTGGCCGCTCGGGCGAACCTCAGAGCGACCTGTATCGCCTCCGTTCCGGTGTTGGCCCACACCAGACGCTGAGCCTGTGGAACAGACTCCAGAACTGCCTCGGCCGCTTCGTACTCGAGCCGATGGCCCATGCCGACCACTTGCATCGACGTCATCACCCGTCGGACGGCATCGATGATGTGCGGTTCGCTGTGCCCGTGCACGAGCGGGCCCCACGCCATCACGTAGTCGATGTAGCGGTCGCCGTCGAGATCCCAGATGTGGGCTCCCGCTGCTCGTTCGGCGAACAACGGGACCGGCCGCATCGTACGACGAAGGCCGGAACTAACGCCGCCTGCGAGACTCAGCCGGGTTCGCTCGTAGGCGTCACGGGAAGAGTCGATTGCCATGAGTCTCCTTGAGTGTCAATGAACTATCTTGGCGGGCTGTCGATCTCAGAGCTTGAGGTAGTCGCCGAGTTCGCTGTAATCGACCTGCCAGAGGCCGGGAGACCCGATCGGGTACTGAGATCGGAAGCCCAGGATCCGCTGGACTCGCGGTGAGAGTTGTTTCGCGATCTCCATCTCGACCAAGAACGGATATGCCTCCTCACCGGTAAGGAATCCCGGGTTGAGGGCGAATGCGACACCTCGCCGGTACTGATCGGCCGTCACGTTCGCACCACCGCCATGCACTGTTTTCCCGCTGTAGAAGAACGCATCGCCCGCCTGCATTGTTGCCGGGATCGTGTCGGCCGGGGTTCCCCGCTCCTCGAAATCGTCCCAGCGATGACTCCCGGGAATGACCCGAGTGGCTCCGTTCTCCTCGGTGTAGTCGGTGAATGCGATCATGAAGTTCACCGCCACCTCGGGTCCACTCGGCCCCATCCCGATGAAGGGATACCAGTTCTCCAAGTCGCGGTGCAGCATTTGCGCCTTGTTCCCAGGGCCGATCTCGATAACCTGGGCGGTGGTCATCCAGTAAGTGCCCGATTCTTCGAGAAATGTTGCATCACAAAGCGCGTGGAGGAGGTCCTGTTCGAGGATTTCCTCGCGGAATGTCTTGCTGTGGGTCACCAGATTCGTCAGTCGCTTGGTGTTCGCCCCGTGGAAGTCCGCGATCACCTCGAGCGTGTGGGTCGACCCTGGTGCGAGTGCCGCCATCGGTTCTTCGATATCGGCGTTGAAGCGCGCGATCTGGTCCGCCGACAGGAAGTTCTTGATGATGACACCCCCGTCCTCCGCGACGATCGCGAGGATGTCCTCGATCGGAGTCGACGTCGTCACCGACCGCAACGAGCTCGGAGTTTCGGTCTTCATGGTCTTCTCCCCTTTTCACAGTTCGACCCTGATCGTTTGACTTGGTCGCATGACTCGATTGTGTGGTACGTCACGATGCATGTCAAGAGTCGGGTGGCGGGGTGCACGACCACACCGCTGCTGCGGAGATTTGTAACGACCCGTCGCGGATACGCAAACGGTCCGCAAATGCACGGCCGAATCCTGCCGTAACAACGCAGTGGGGCACGCCTCGGAGCGCGAGAGGGAAAGTGGAGGAAGCGAATTCGCCAAGAGTGCGAGTTCGACGGGACCGCGAACGTCGGTGAGCATCGACGGTACGAGGTCGACTACTGGCATGGTTTTCATGCGGTTACCGAAGATCGACTCGGTCGAAGACATCTGAGCCGCGCGGAGATCGACAGATTCATTCGTCGTCATACCTGCGGCCGAAATGATCCCGAGCAGGAAGAGAGGTAGTCGACGACGGAGCGGGAAGCGCCTTCCCCCCTAGTTCGCGCAGTCGCAATCTCTGACGGCGATGACGTGTCGCGCCTGGAATAAACGGATTCGCGACGGGACCCGCCGGGCCGCACTGAATCCCCAGGACGACCAGGTAGTCGCGGACTCGGCTCTCACCGCAGATGCAGCCGGTTGGACTACGCGGCGAACCGGAGCTCGATATGTCTGCACAGCGCCGGAATACCGGCACAAAATGTGTCCGCGTAGGCGTCCACGCGCGAGCCGTCGCGATGTGCCGCCCATTGCGTGACGATGCCATCGATCGCACCCGAGAGCACCGATGCGAGATTCATCGCCCCCTCTTCGCTCACTGCGGGGCCCGCAGCGCGGTGCAGTATCGCGGCTATTGCGCGGAAGTAACCATCGGCGAGCTCGCACGCCAATTCGGGCCGATTGCGGGACATCCATAGGTGGAGGTCGAGCTGGGCCAGTGCATAATCCGGGTTCTGGACGATCCACTCCGTCGAATATCGGATGTAATGCTCAGCCGTCACCGACAACTCTTCCGGTTCCACCGAAGCGAACGCTTGTACCGCCCCCTCGGTGAGGTGCTCGAAAACCGCATGAAAGAGGCTGTCTTTGTCTCGGAAGCAATAGTGCAGCGAGGCGAGCGGCGCGTTGGCCGCCTCCGCGATGCGCCGGGTAGTCGCATTGGCCACGCCCTGGTCGGCGATCACACGGACCGCCGCTTCAACGAACTGGATCGACCTCTCTGCCGTCGATACGTGCGCCATGCAGTCCACCCCGTCACTTCCGAACTTGTCTTGACCTGATCAAGTCAAATGTACAGAACCGCCCCGGAGGGTTTCCCCGCCGTCAACTCCACGTGCAGAATCATGCCGCGCGATCTGACCACCTCAGGCAAATGACCAAGTCAAATATCTTGATCAATTGACCATGGCCCTTTACGCTGTGGGTCAGGTCACAAAAGGATCTTCTCGGTTGTATCGCTTCCCACGGCGAACTCATCTCACCACTACCGGCGTTCGAGGCACCGGTCGCCACGCAAAAGGCGGCCTCCGGCCCTGGTCCCGCGAGAACGTCCGGGAGATATCAATCGCGTCGTCCAGGAACGACCAGCGCGGCAGACCGCCGGACACTGCGCTCCGAGTGCCGTCACGTCGCCAGGACCCACCGAACTCCTACGGCCGTCTCGGCAGCTGTTACCGCCTGATTCACCACGCCTCGTACCTCCCCTTCATCTTTAGGAGATTCCACATGACAGATGGTCTGACGACGGCTGATGCCGCCGCCACCGCGACCTCCGCCGGCCCGAGACGGCTAGCGTTGATCAGCATCGCGGCTTTACTGGTGATCTTGACCAACGCGGTCGTGTTCTTGCTTCCTCCCCTACTGCCGGTCATCCAGACGCAGTACCAGGTCACCACCGTCGCCGCCGTCACCTGGATCTTCACGTTGCTCACCCTGGGCGGCGGCGCCGGCTTTGTAGTGCTGCCGAGACTCTCCGATGTGATCGGCGATCGAAGTACAGCGGGAATCGCCTGCGCAGCACTGACTGCCGGGGCGCTGACAGCAGCGATAGGAGACTCCTATCCGGCACTGCTGGTCGGGTCAACGGTCATGGGCTTCGGCGGCGCGGCACAGCTGCTTCCCCTCGGATTTCTCCGACGATCACTCGGCGAAAGCGGGCTCGCCACCTCCGTTGCAGTACTGGTGATCGCCACGGGAATCGGCATCGTCGTCGGCATGATCGGGGGAGGATTCATCGTCGAGGTTCTGTCTTTGCGTGACTTCTTCTACATTCTCACCGCGTGTTTCGCAGTCACCACTGCAGCGTCGATTCTGGTCATCCCACACTCTCGCCCGGCGGACGCCGGGGGCAGCATCCCCGTCGTCGGTGCCGCCTGGTTGATCGCATGGGTAGGGGCGATCCTGTTGGCACTGACCCAAAGTGCCGAATGGGGTAGCACAGCACTGATCCCCCTGGGCATCGGCCTGCTTGGCGCCTTCTCGTGGATCCAGGTACAACGCCGTACCTCGAACCCGATGTTCGACCACACTCTGTTCAAGTCACCGTTCGTCACCGTCGCCTGCGTCGTCATCGCACTCATTGCAGCAGTGAACTCGGCGTTCCTTGTCCTCCTGAGCACCTACGCTCAGATCGACCCCTCCTACCTTCCTCCCGAGGACTCGTACGGTCTCGGCCTCACGTCCCTCCAGACCGGTTGGCTCATGGTGCCGTTCGCGGTGACCTTCCTGATCGGCGGCGTAGTGGCCGAGCGACCGGTCGCCGAAGGACGAGGGACCTCAGTTCTGGTGGCCGGCGCCCTCGTCAGCGCGGCAGGACTCGCTCTTCTCGTCGTGGCCCACGATCAGCAGTGGAGCTACCTCGTAGCTTCCGGAGTGATCGGTCTCGGATGCGCGGTCGTCTACTCGGCGTGCTTCGCACTCGTCCAGACAGCCGTGGATGAGAACAAAGCAGGAATGGCCGCGGCGATGGCCGGCACGGCGATGGCAATCGGATTCGCCCTCGGATCGGCGCTGGTTACGACCGTACTCGGATCATCAACCGTCACTGTCCCCGGAACCGACATCGAGCTGGCGGCAAAGGGCCTCTACGGACCGAGTTACTTGCTCACGATCGGATTGGCCGCTCTCATCGTCGTCACGGTCCTGATCTCGCGCGCGAGAACGCGTGCGGCGAGCCACATCTGAGCTTGCACACCCTTGGCCCCGCGGTCGGACTTCGCTCTGCAGGCCACCGAACCTGAAAGTTGTCCACGATGGAGAACACTGTGAAAGATTTCGACGTAGCCGTCCTCGGCTGCGGGCTGATGGGATCCGCTCTGGCCCGAGCACTGTCCGCGAGCGGCCACTCCGTCGCGGCGTGGAACCGTTCTCCGGCGAAAGCGCAGGCGCTGGCCGCCTCCGGTATCACTCCGTTCGCGGAGTTGGCCGAGGCCGTCGAACGATCGCGACTCGTCCTGGGATGCACCTCGACTTACGAGACGACGCGCTCGGCCCTCGAACAGATCGACAACTGGACCGGAACAACCCTGATCAACGTAGGATCCGGGACGCCGGATCAGGTCGAAAGCATGGCAGCCTGGGCTGACGAAAGGGATGTGCCGTATCTGGACGGGGCCATCTTGTGTTATCCCAACCAACTCGGCACACCAGCGGGCGCAGTCCTCTTCTCCGGTCCCGCACAGACCTGGCACGCCCATCAGAACCTGCTCGACAGTCTCGGCCACGCACTCCACGTGTCCTCGCGAGTGCGAGGGGCTTGCATTGTCGACGGCGCGATGACCGGCGGTTTCTACATCTCCTCGCTCGCAGCATACGTCGAGGCGGCGACCTTCGCGCTCGGCCAGGGGCTGACAGCCGCTGACCTCGCAGCCGCGACCCAGATATTCCTGGACCTGCTCGGCAACAAGACAGCCGAGGTGACACGGGAAATCGAAGCCGGGCAGCACGAGACCGACCAGGCGACGATCTCGGTGTTCGCAGCCGGAGCACGGATGTGCGTCGATACGATGCAAGAGGCGGGTCATCACGCACGAATGATCGAAGCAGCCACCCGATCCCTGACAGCGGCCGAAGAAGCCGGGTACGGAGATCTAGGGTTTTCCGCCCAAACACGAACGGCTACGGCAGTCCCGCAAACTCCCCCACTGTCGAACTCGTCGCTGCTTCCCACCGACTCCCTGTGAGGTATCCCCGCCCTGGCGGGGTAAGGCAATCACGATCAATCGTTCCATCGCGCGCTTCAGCGCGCTGTGGACGCCGTCGCTCGCAATCGTGCATTTTGCGAGTGCATCCGGCGTCCGCTGGTGGGTGGGGCTCGCACGCCGTCCCCACCCGCCAGCGAAGAGAGAACCACCGAAAGGCATTGCTTCAGAACAAGTAACCGGCGCTTAGATCTCCGCACTCCGCGCACAAAGGTCCGGCGTGGGCGCAGTTCAGGCGGGCGTCTGCGTTGTATACCTGCACTGTTGGCGGCAACGCTGCCATGGACATGTGAGGCAGCCCGTTGTGGCGCCTCCCCAGACTGAATAGGCCTGGTGCAGATTCTCGATTGTCGGCTACCGCAGAACCACGGTTCCCCGGTCGCGGCGATCTCCGTTCGTTGCCCGCCACGAACGATATCCGACCGTCGTCACGAATTACGTTGTCCCGAAACATATTATCGAGATCAACGGCTTCAAAATCACCAGGATCGGCGGTCGCCGCCGACTCAGCCACCACTGTGTCCGCCGGCGGCCACTTCCGGTGCATTACGCGGAATAGAGCCCGCGCCGCCGTTCTCGGGGCGCGAGCCCCCATCAGATGGCCCCGACAGGCTGGCTACACCGTTGTCATGCCTCGGCCGTGTGTGATCGGTCGATGTACAGGGTCGCTGCCCGCTCCTTCAGCGTGAACTTCTGTGTCTTGCCTGTTGACGTCTTCGGCAGAGAGGTGAAGACGACCAGGCGCGGCGCTTTGTATCGTGCGATCCGCGCCTTGACGTGGTCGACGAGCTCGGTCTCGCTGACATCGGTACCGGGGACCAGTTGTACGAAAGCGACGGGAACCTCGCCCCAGCGGACGTCTGGAGTTCCGACGACAGCAGCCTCGAGTACGGCGGGATGCTCAGCGAGAATGTGCTCGACCTCCACGCTGGCGATGTTCTCGCCGCCGCTGATGATGATGTCTTTGCTGCGGTCGCGCAGCTCGATGTAGCCGTCGCGATGGCGAACCGCGAGATCACCGGTTCGGAGCCAGCCGTCGGGGACGGCCGCTCGTGTCGCTTCCTCGTCGTCGAGATACCCGAGCATGACGTTGTTGCCACGCAGGGCGATCTCGCCGACGCTCTCTCCGTCGGCGGGAACATCGGAGCCGTCCGCTCGTAGAACCCGCGGAGGCAGCGAGACGATGTTTCCTACGCCTTGTCGCGCTTTGAGGCGAATCGCACTCCCGTCGTCGAGGCCGCTCCATTCCGGCGGGACCTCACAGATGAGAGCGGGACCGAAGCTTTCGGTGAGCCCGTAAAGATGTGTGACGTCGAAGCCGAGTCGTGTCATCCGCCGCAGAACCGCCGGCGCGGGAGGCGCGCCACCTGTGCCCACCGAAATCGCGTGAGGGAGCGGGGCAGCCTCGGAGCTGTGCGCGATCATGTCGAGAACGGCCGGGGCACCGTTGAGGCTGGTCACCTGCTCCGTGCGGATAAGCGTCCAAATGTCGTCCGCGTCGACCTTGGACAGGCACACGTGGGTGCCACCGGCAGCGGTGACTGCCCAGGTGAAACACCATCCGTTGCAGTGAAACATGGGCAATGTCCACAAATGGACGGTGCGCGGGCTGAGCGCGAAGTGGCTCGCCATCGCCAGCGACTGGAGATACGCGCCGCGGTGGTGATACTGGACGCCCTTGGGTGATCCCGTCGTTCCGGACGTGTAGTTGATGGCCAGTAGTGACTGTTCGTCCTGGACGTGGTTCTGATAAGGCATCGCGTGGGCGAGAAGCTGTTCGTATCCGGATTCGACCCCGCCGGAGGAGATTGTCACCGGCGGCTTCGGCAGATCGTCACAGACTTCGCGCACCAGCTCCGCGTACTGCGGGTCATGTATGAGTACAGCACTTTTCGAATGTGCCAGTGTGTAGGCCAATTCCCTGACGCCGAGCCTGGTGTTCAGGGCGACCACCGCCATCCCGGCCCACGGCACGCCGTAGTGGGTCTCGAGCAGGACGTGGCTGTTGGGGGACAAGACGGCAACGGGGCCACGGCCGGTATTCAGTTTTCGTAGTCCGCCGGCCAGACGGCGGCAACGGTCGCGGAACTCTGTATACGTCCATCGTCGGTCGCCGTCGACGACGGCGATTCGGGAGCCGTGCGCGGCCGCGGCTCTGTCCAGGAATGCGGTGGGGGTCATCGCCTCCCATGCGTGCGGTTCATTCATAGCGGAGAACACCGTCGTCGACCGATTCGAGGAGCTGGACTGTGTCTGCGTAGATCTGAGGATTGAGCCACGGTTCGCGATCGCCTTGGGACGGGACCTTGTTCTCGGCCCGCTGCATGTATCCGGAGGTGACGCCGGCGCTGTAGGGAAGGCGTGGCATGTCTGCCTCGTCGGGCCCGAGGGTCGGTGTCACCCGTCTCGCACCGACGGCGTCCATGCGCCCCAGGACCCGGCACCAGAAGTTGTTGACGAGTTCGATCCGCAGTGTCCACGACGAGTTGACGAATCCGAATCCGTAGAAGAGGTTCGGCACGCCGGAGTACGCCAGGCCCTTGTAGGTCCAGGTTCGAGCGAAGTCGACGGGTTCTCCGTCGATGTCGAAGCGCGCTTCGCCGCCCATGACCAAGTTCAGGCCTGTCGCCTTCACGATCACGTCGGCATCGACGTGACTTCCGTCCTCCATCGCGACGCCGGTCGGGGTGAGGTGGTCGATGTGCCCGGTGACCACCTCTGCAGAACCTTCGCGGATCGCTTCGAACAGATCACCGCCGGGGACGACGCACACGCGCTGATCCCAAGGCTCGTACGTGGGAGTGAAGTGCGCTCGTCTGATCTCGGGGCCGACGACGTCGTCGATCGCGTCGAAGATCGCTTTCTTGAATTCCTGGGGATGTTCGCGCGCGTGGCGGTAGGTCTCCTGCTGTGCGTCGAGGTTGCGGAGTCGGATCTGATGAAATGCGGCTTCGGCGCCCACCTCGT